>Ga0181571_10003731_pt1 | contig 11435 bp, 8 predicted proteins | sample 101ome_17_FD_132440 | JGI IMG/M metagenome (GOLD analysis project Ga0181571, IMG submission 132440) | Coastal salt marsh microbial communities from the Groves Creek Marsh, Skidaway Island, Georgia - 101407AT metaG (megahit assembly) | ecosystem: Environmental > Aquatic > Marine > Intertidal zone...
AGCATCCAATACATCCGCGCTCTGCGCTGCCGATAAGTACTTCGAACTTAATACCGCAACCTGACCTTCTAGCATTTCTGATAGGTAGCTCACCTTTACAGCATCGCCGTCTACAGTCATCAAATTGTAAGCGTGGTACAATCCGTCCTCACGCTTGTTCGCGCGAATACTTTGTTCCATATACGCTTTGGCCAATGCCGCAAAGCTGCGAATCTCTTCCGCGCCTACAGTTTCAAAACCACCCGAGAAGCCACTTTCATAAATAGCCAAGCGGTAGGCACTTGCCGGTTCGCCCAAAGCATCTAATACTGCCTTGCGCTGAACATCATCAAAGCCCGATTCGATCAATCCTTCATTGGCCTTCAATGCGGCTAGTACGCCACGGAAGAAAGTAGCTAGCTCAGCACTTAGCTTCACATCACCGTTCTCTCCTTCGAGCATACCCTCGAAGAAATCCAAGAATCTACGCAGGTAATACAACGTAACCATACTCACCCCGTTACCTACAAGTGCATTGTTGGCATCGTTCCATTCCGGACGTTGTGTATTCATCCAAATACCGCCCTCCGGAATGAAGTTACTAACCTTAGCAAGGACTGTGGCGAGAATCTTCTCAATGAAATTCACCTTGTGAATCTCAGAGTTTCCGTTCAATAATAATGCACCATCTACCCCTACAGAAGCGCGGCGCTCTTGGATAGCCTCTTCTTCCTTGTGGTCGAAATCGATAGTGTTCTTTGGATCCTTGAGAAGGTCTTGGTATTCCTTAATACGATAAGGAACGTTCGCATACACAAAGTGCTCCTGTCCAAAATACTCCTTTAAGGTACCCGGATAATAAGCCTCAATGAACTCCAAGAATTTCAACAAGTATATGATCTGGTGATCACCCCAGTACCCAATGTACGACCATGGGTTGTCCGGCTCAATTGTTTCCCAATCGAAACCGTCTTTTACCACACGATACGGGTTATATCCGTCAAACGTAGTTGCGTTCAAGAATTTGTGGATCATACCCTCCATAAATTCAGGGTACGAATGCGCCAATGCCTCCCAATTCTGGAAGATATCACGCCAGTTACCTTGGTAATCGAGAATTTTTTCTCCCGTCACCTCATCACGTGTATTGATCGAGAACTTGTTCCAAGGACGTGAAGGATCCCCGTGACGACGGCTAAACTTCAACGGTAAATATTCTAAGGCAAGGCGCTTGAAGTCCTCATCTGGGGTAGCTTCAGCCATTGCTTTTAAAGCTTGAAGATCGAATACATCTTCAAGACCATCAATCAAATCGGCAGTGCGTGCATAAACCTCCCTGTTGGCCTTGGCCATGTACTTATCAAAATCGGCCTTCTCGATATTGTAGTTGTCGTCGAAAATCCCGCCACGCATGATGTTAAACATGGTATTGGCAAAGTGACGGATGTTAAGTAGTCTATCGTTGGTAAGCTGCAAACCATCCGAGGCAGCAACTAATTCAACCAAATGCTGAGAACCTTCTTCAATATCGGCCAAAAGCTCAGCCTTGAGCGCTTGCTGGTCGCTTAGGGCCGCCAAGAGGTCCGCAACCTCCACAGGTCCTTTATTTACGTCAGCGACAATGCTCCATGCTTCAGAAGCGCCTGCCGCGAGGTTCACCTCATCACATACGAAATAGGCACCGCGCTCTGCTTTAATGTCAACCTCTTGTGTCGGTACGGCTCCTTTGCGGAAAGCATCTAGCTGCTTCGAACACAACAGTTTCGTTGAATTTGGTCGGTCCAAAGACCAGGCAACGTTTACTCGCAACGCCTCACTAGGCTCTGCTTTATCTACGATTACTGCACTCAAAGAGAACAAGCCAAGTCCACTTTGCTTCTCAAGCTCACACTTTTTATACGCATCAACAAGGTTCGATGAAGCTTGCTGTAAAGCTGTCTCAACACCGTAAGGCATCAAATTCTGAAGACCATCTGCAAAGCGCACGCGCACAGCATCAGCACCGAGATTCGTTAACTCAGATTTACGAACGTATCCATATTTATCGCTAGAGTTCCAATCGTAGGTAAACGATAAGCCCAAATCATGATTGATTTCTTCAAAGCGAATCTTGTTACCGTAGGCATTCTTGTACAGGTTTCTACTCACCTTGTATACTCCGTCGTACTTCGACGAAAACGGCTCCCAAAGGCTTACTTTATCGCCTCGCTCTACTAAACAAATTGTTTTTGAGCCGGTAAATTCTGCGCTCTCCGTAATCTTATCGTCCGTGTAGTAGGGAAACAATGCGAATTCGCTGTTTTTTCTACCTGCAGATAATCCACCAGTGCTCGAAAGGAACATCCAATGATTTGAATTACTTACGATGCTCATGAAGAAGGGACGCATAGCATCGTAGTTGGAAATTTTATAGTAAGATTCAGCGTCAATTTTAACTTCTTCTCCCTTGACCACAACATCGTGGCCTTGCATCAATTGGTCGCCTAGAAAAATAATTTTCTCTTCTTTCATAGTGTTTGTTGTACCCCCTTTTTCAGGACATGTTTCATTTTAACGGGTTAGTGATACACTTAATCTGGCTTAGGTTTAGCATCTTTTCTGGGCCAATTCAATTCAAGGCATTCTCACGGCCTGAATTGAGCCCTGAACGCCAGTATTTTAGGCATGTAAAGGCATAGTTTCCCCTAAAAATTTGCTAAAACAAGTATAAAAACTAGAATTGACCTGAACTCCGGACAATTACAGGACAAAACAAATTTCTACATTTTATGCACCAGAGTGCCCTTTAATACTACCTAGACTAGTGTATCTTCACCTATATCAACATTTTGGACCATGAACAGCGCCTTACGCTTAATTCTTCTTCTCTCTTTTTCATACCTAGTACCGCTGAATATCAGCGCACAATGCGGTCAAAATTATGATCGCGACATACGTCGGATTGTAAAGGCATCCGAGAAGCTGCCTCACGAAAAAACAAGGATTGTTTTTGCAGGAAGTTCCACCTTTCGACTATGGAACAACATGGCTGAAAGTTTCCCGGAATACGAAGTGGTCAATGCCGGTATTGGAGGCTCGTGTTTCGACGATCTTTACCGTTACAAGGAGCAACTCATTTCGGGCACCAAGCCAGATATCCTCGTTATCTATGAAGGGGATAATGATATTGTGCATGTAGAGGAAGGTGGGAACTTTAGGCCTGTAAATGATATTCATATCAGATGCTTGGCACTTCTTAATTGGATCCAGAATACGCACCCTAATCTTCCCGTATTTCTTCTTTCACCTAAACCATCGCCTTCGCGATGGGAACATCTGGCTAAGTACAAGGCGGTAAACAGTCAACTACAAGGATTAGCCGAAGCGTACAACTATCAATTCTTGGATTGCTGGCCTTGGCTCACCGACAACAATGGGCAGGTTGACCCTGGGCTGTTCATATCTGATAAGCTCCACTTAAATGATCAAGGGAACCAAATTCTTGGTCGTTTTATGGCGGAGGCAATTCGCAATTCTTATCTCAACGAACAATCACTTGATGTATTCGTAGACCAATGGCACCTAGCTGCCGCTACTGCTGATTCTGCTGCTTACTTCGGAGCCTTTTATAATGAACACAGCATCTTTCAAGGCACCGACGGCGGTGAGTATTGGACCGCTGGAGAATTCCTAGCTTGGGCCGCTCCTTACTTCCGAAGAGAAAGCGCTTGGACCTTCGAGGCCTTCGAACGCCACTGGTACAGAAAGGGAAACACCTTATGGTTCAATGAACGATTAGATTCACCGCATATGGGCAAATGCCGGGGTGTTGGTGTTGTGCGTACAACAAAGGATGGTCTGAAAATAGACCACTACAGCTTGAGCTTTGAGGTTCCGAATGAAGTTGTAGGAGAATTAGTTCCATTGGCCACACCAGAACGCATAGAGGTATTGAAGTACCAACAAGAATTGGACGATTTTTATACCGATTCTACGACTAGTCCTCTGAGCCCAGAAGAACGCGCCGCTTTCCAAGGACATGAATTCTTCAGCTATAATCCGGAGATGGCCGTTGAGGCAAACATTGAAGTGCTAGAAAATGAATCTTGGTTTAATATGGCTACCAGTTCAGGAGTAAGTAGAGAATACCGCCGTTATGCCAAGGCAACCTTCGAATTGCGAGGTGAGACTTTAGAATTATTCCTTTATCAAAGCAAGCGTTTGATGGCCATGGATGAATACAAGGACCACCTATTCCTCCCTTTTATGGATAAAACTACAGGGGTGAGCACCTACGGTACGGGCCGATTCATGGACATTACCAAGCCTGAAGGAAACACGATGGTATTGGACTTTAACTACGCCTACAATCCTTATTGTGCCTATACCGACGGATACTCATGTCCCATCACGCCTAAAGAAAACTATATCGACGTGGAAGTCAATGCAGGGATTAAGGGACCAGAGGGGCATTAAAAGAATAGGCACTTATTTAACCTATTGATAATCATTGTTTTGAGATTTTCTCTAACTTCAACAGGAACATAAAAAAATCAAAACCATGAAACGATTACTATTCATGGGATTAGGCCTGGTAGCCTGGTCCTGTACCGCCCCAAGTGAATCTGCACCTGAAGAAGAAACTGGATTACCCAATGGAGCCTATTCTCTTGAAGCCGCCACTTGGACCTATTCAGAAGATTCTGTGGTGGAAGTTTACCCTAATCAAATCAAAATCTATGCAGCGGGCAAGTACATGTACGCCACTATGAATCCATTAGACGGTTCCGTGAGTAGTGGTGCCGGCAACATGAGTCAAGAAGGATCGGTGATTACCGAATCTCCTTTGTTTAGTGCTGCAGGTGCCGTTGAAGAAGGCACGGCCTACTCGATAAACATTACTGAAACAGAGGAGGGATTTGAACAAACTATAGATCAAGTACAGTTTCCCGACCAATCGACTGTAGATCTTCACGAATCCTGGAAACGACTGTCCGACGGCTCAGGAGCCTTTGACGGTCTTTGGAAATTAACCTCTCGAAATGATATTGAGGGTGTGAACGACTTCCAAGAAATCAAAATGATTGGTGGCGGGCACTTTGTTTGGTACCATACCTGGAGTGATACCACAGAACATAAAGACTTTGGGTACGGAGAATTTGTTGAGCACGGTGAAGGTGCTGTAACTGAAGTTGCCCAAGTAGGATCTATTGAAGATTACGCTGGTGAATGGAATATCACTTACCAGCTCATCGACAACGATCACTTACAACAATCTTATATGAATACGGATTCGACAGAAGTGGTTCAAGAGTTTGTACGACTTTAAGCCATCTGAAAAAACATATGGGCCCGATTCTTAACTTAGTATCGGGCTTTTTTTTGTCTAAAAAATGTCCTTATCAGAATCGATAGACTATTCTTACATTCGAGAAATAAATTGATTCTTAGATGCTAAAAAATCTACTACTCCTAATTGTGACCACCAGTTCTATCAATGCACAAGTATTTGATTCATTAGTTTGGGCTGATGAATTTCAAATGGATGGAAGTTTAGACACTTCTAAATGGTGGCATCAAACCGTTTTACCAAATAATGGACAAAGCTGGTGGAACGGGGAAATTCAACATTACACAAATCGAGACACAAACTCCTTTTGCGACGGAGGTTTCCTATTTCTTACTGCAAGAAAAGAGACATTTACAGACCAAAACGTTACTAAGGATTATACCTCTGCCCGATTAAACTCCAAATTTGCATTTACCTACGGCAGAGTCGAGGTTCGCGCACAATTACCAACAGGAGTAGGTACTTGGCCTGCTATCTGGATGTTAGGACAGAACATTTACGAAATAGGTGCCTGGTGGCAAACGCAAGGATATGCTACAACAGGATGGCCTGCTTGCGGCGAAATTGACATCATGGAGCATTGGGGACATAACCAAGATTATGTTAGCAGCGCTATGCACACGCCCTCTAGTTTTGGAGGCACCATCAATGTAGGCGGGCAATATGTTAGTGGTGTGAGTTCTTCGATGCATACCTATGCGCTTGAATGGACTCCAACCAAAATGACTTTTAGTGTAGATAGTATTGTTCATTACACGTACGAACCTGCTAGCCGCACCAGCAGTACGTGGCCGTTTGACGATCCACAATACATTCTGATGAATATTGCTATCCAAGCAAGTATTGACACAGCTTTCACCGAAAGCCCTATGATAGTAGATTATGTTAGGGTCTATCAAAGTAGTACCTTATCCGAAGAAGAGCTAGAAGAAGCATCTATTGAGATCTATCCAAATCCAGTATTTGATTATATTCAAATTCGTCAACCTTGGGAGCAGGCTGAGGTCCAATTGCACGATAGCAGCGGCAAATTAATCCTCGCAAAGAGTATTACATTTGGTAATTCACAATTAGATATTTCTTCTTTAGCAGCCGGAACGTATATCTGTAAAATAACACAACCTGAAACCGGCCTCTTAGTAGAAAAGAAACTCATCAAGTATTAGCAACTGCGTTGAAGACAAGAAAATTTCCTATTTTTCTCTAGCTATATAATTATTCGTAACCAAACCAGAAAAAATGAATAAAGCTATACTGCTTCCATTACTATCGTTTCTTGTAATGGCTTGTCAAAAGACTCCTGCACCTATTGACCCTACACCTCAAGTGAATTGGTCAGATAGTATCACCTTATATGGCTCAGCGAGCCTTGGGTTAGATTTGTACTTAGATCAACCCGATTTAAATGGCCGTAGTTGCGTGAATTGCCACCTTTCTCCATCTGGTTTTGATCTTGTCTTTTTTGGCAAATCAAATGCTGGTGAGCAAGATTCTATCATCATTCAACGGGCAGTATTTGATCCTAATACAGGACACGGTCATGTAAGTTTGGAAGATGCCTATCATATCGCTGCCTATCTCCGTAGTCTACGTATATCTTCTCAGACAATCCCTAATGATAATGCCAGTGTAATTCCAATCCCTTCGGGAATCTCACCAATAAATGTTTGGAATGGCGCTACACCCCTAACAGAATCTCAAATCAATTCTTGGGATTTTAGAAATAATATTTCAGTGTCTTTTGACTTTCCAAAATGGTTCGCTGGTGATGAAACCAATAGTTTATTTGATGATAATACCGATTTCATTCCTGAAATAGACCTTCTCAGTGAAAAAGAGGGGGATGTTCGCATCAAGTTTGAAGCCTATTTAAGTGACCCCTCTAACGCAAACTTTCTGGCTTTGATGCAGCAATCCCATTACGCCTTAAGTGAAGGAGAGCGTCACCCTGGTGAACACAATTATTACAACTTTGAAAAGTCATTTGATTATCAACGTTGGATGGCAACGCTGTACTTTCAGCATGTAATAGACCCTAGTAATAACTTCGAGTTTGGAGACGAATTAAGCACGAATGTAGCAGAGTTTTCTATTTCAGATCCCCTCTGGGATGCAGGAAATATAGCGCGAAGAAGTCAGGATAACGGCGACGGCACCCAGGAAATATCAAATCGTTTACAAAACGAATTAGGTTGGTTATACCTAGGTTGGTTAACCAACTATGGCGCTAGAAATTCTTTCGAAACCCAATATATCGGGACTGCATTGAATGAATATGGCGAGGAACATTTAGCTACTTTGGTTATTCTTAAGTCGCTTGTTTCTAGAAGCGATAATAGTCCACTGATTTATCAAGACATCTTTTCATTATCCTACTTAGCAAAAGATGAATTACTTCTAGAATCTATGAAGTTTGGATGTAATTACATCTTATCTGGGCTTAATAACAATGATAGCAGGTTCCTGTTATCACATGTTGACCAAAAATCAGTAACAATAGACATACTTGGTTATACTAAACAAAATATTAACAGCAACAGCTATTTGGATGCCTCTCAAAGACAAGAGTTGGTTCCTTTGATAGATTCAATTAGTGATTTTGTGAGTAATATGTAGAAATCCATTTATTCCTGGAAATTGAGTTATTATTAAAAGAAAACATAATGTTTAGCGGAATCTATACTCACTCTTTTAGAGACGAACCAACGAGTGAACAAATCATTAATGCTCTAAATAAAGTGGGTTTTTGTCAAGAGAGTCATGGAAATTATTCTTTAATACCGTTCGAAAGTAATTTTACCTTTAATTCTCGTGCTCTTGTTTCTATTGTGGAATACGAATCTGAATTTCTTTTACAAGTGCAATATTCCTTCTCTCCGACGATGATATCGTGGATATTAGCATTGTGTTTTTTTCCCTTTGGTCTTCTTCTTTTTTACCTCCCATTAAAGGCTAAAGAAGATTTTTCAGACCAACTATTTTTACTCAAATGGTAAGGATGAAATCACCTTTAGGTTCATTACTTTTTCTCGGGGCATTTATACTCTTTTTCAAATTGGGCCTTTCTAAACTACCGCATATTTGTTTGGTAGAAAAAGTCTTTGGAATCCATTGTCCTTTTTGCGGCTTAACACTCGCATTTGAAGAGTTAATGCATGGAAACCTGAGAATGGCAGTACTTACAAATCCACTTTGTATCGTATTACCAGTCTATTTTCTTTTGGATTTCTTAGTAAGTATTCTCGATAAACTTTCCATAGTAAGAATTTCGAATCAACTATTTGGGATAATTGTCTTAATTAATCTAATTTACCTCAACTATTAACACTCAAACAATCTCTAAGCTATGTCTATGATTTCATGTCCAAATTGCGGAACTCACACTAAAAAAGGAAGCTACAAAACTTGGCAAGTCTTAGTTGCTATTTGCTTTTTCCCCGTAGGGCTTCTTGCCCTCTTGGTTGATAGAAATCCTACGAAGTGCAGAAGCTGCAACTATATCTGGCAGGCCTGATTGTACAAGTAGTTTAATCATTCGGCCTATGAAGACACGAAAGTTTGTCTTAATATTTACTGTAGCATTTCTTCTATTCTTCAGATTTGCCTTTGGGCTTTATGTAGTACAGCCCATTGGCGCTATTCCTGAAGGAGCTACAATTGTCTATTGGAGGTTGGGTACCAATATGGATTTCGTTGAATCTGCAGACGGTTTGGTATTAAAAACAGGTGCAGGCCTTTCCTTACTAACAAGAGGGCTTGCACTTTCTACATCTGCAAGCGTAGTCGTTGATAGAAAGGTTTTAAAGCTGCCCTATTCTTCGTTTCTCTATGGACTAACTACCAATGGTAGATTTTATGATAGATGAGATAGAATGCAGTAGTTATTTCTAAAAATCTCAGCCTAAAGTTCGTAATGAAGAAAATAATAGCAGCAGTCTTACTCATTAGTCTTTTTTCCTGTACGGATAATAATGTTCAAGAGGATCTTTTCGTTGTTGAAGAATTTGATCCTGTGACATTGAGTAAAACAAATCCAATGAAGGTTTATGCTCATTATATGCCTTGGTTTTTTTCAAAGAACTTTGATGGACAATGGGGTAGTCATTGGACTATGGCAAATGCCAACCCCGATGATACAGTCGATGGAAAGGCGATAATTGCCTCACATATTTATCCTCAAATTGGCCCTTACAGTAGTAATGATCCAGACGTTCTTGAATACCATTTCTTACTCATGAAATACTCAGGGCTCGATGGTATTCTGATTGATTGGTATGGAACACAACAATTGTATGATTACCCACAATTACTTCAAGCAACGAATAAGGCTCGGACGCATTTGTCTAAGATAGGATTAGACTATGCCGTGGTTTATGAAGATAGAACGCTTCAATCCAATGCATCGAATGATACCTCAATGCAACGACAATTAGCCGAAGCTGATCTTCAATATCTAAAAACCCTTTATTTCTCTGACTCAAACTATATCCACATCAATGCATCACCTTTGCTCGCAGTATTCGGACCAATAGTAATTGAGAACCCGTCAGTTTGGGGCAGAATTTTCAATAACTCTAATGTTAATCCAACATTTTTAACGCTTTGGGGAGAAGGAAATGATGCCGGATTAGAAACGGATGGAGAGTATGCTTGGATTTGGAATGGGGGATCAAATCATTATCAACTAGTGAGTTCTTTCTATGATAATTCAGCAGTATCATTCAAGATGGGTGTAGCTTATCCTGGATTTGATGATTATTACCAAGAAGGTGGTTGGGGTAACGGCTTAGGATGGGAGATTGAACCAAATAACGGGGCTACGCTCAGATCATTGCTGGATCTTGCCCTTCAAAAAAACCTCACGCACCTTCAAATTGCCACTTGGAACGATTTCGGAGAAGCCACAAGCATTGAGCCCTCCTTAGAATACGGAACATCTTATCTTGAAGAAATTCAATCCTTTACCGGAGTTGGCTTTGGAAAAGCCGAGTTGACCTTAATCAAAGAACTTTATGAAAAGAGGAAACTCTTTAAAAACGACCCGCTTTTACAAATGAAATTGGATCAAGTCTATTATTACTTAATCTCCTTACAGGTCAGCAAAGCACAAGATTTACTACTTGAAGTCAACTAATCTTACGGGCTTTAACTATTTAAGGTTTGGATTGTAGGTAACCAATTACATAACGAATTTTTTTTATCTTTCTTCGATTAAATCAATTGACCAATGAGAAAGCTATTCTTTATCCTAGGCCTATGTTTCAGTTTATCTAGCACCGCCCAGGTGCCTAGCTATGTACCGTCCAATGGTCTGCTTGGATGGTGGCCTTTTGAAGGTAATACTTTAGACTGGAGTAATAATGGAAACCATGGCACAGTCCTAGGGGGTACACTGGTTCAGGATAGATCTGGTCAAGACTCTAGCGCATACTTGTTCAGCTCAAACAATTATGGTGCTCGAATTGAACTTCCAGTAGATTCTACCAATAATGGAATTGCTTCAAATTTTACAATGGTAATGTGGGTTAAACCCACTAGACTAGTCAATACAGTCAGCAACAGCACCTCTTGTCCGGGGAGTACTAGTGTACCAATGGCGAACAACACTCAAAATTGGGCAATTTATGCTCAAAACTTCGGAACGGATATAGGTGTTGGCCTTTCCGTTGGTACCAATGGTGCCTTCATTGGTAACCATGCTAATAACCTTTTAGTTTGTAGAGGTAGAGAAACTTTCACTGATACCGGATTTATATTCATTGCTATCGTTCATCAACAGCATACGGCAAAGCTATATGTGGATGGTGTTTTAAAAGACTCTATATATAACTATTGCCCAACACGAGTGAAGAAAATGAGTCCAACAATAAAACTCGGGAGTTATCTCTATTCTCCAGGGTTTAGCGGCATTATTGATGATTTTGGAGCTTGGAATCGGGCATTGAATTCCAATGAAATCAACAATATATACCAACAAACTGGATGTAGTAACCCGCCTAGTGCTCCTTTGGCAAGCGCAGTACAAACATTCATTTGTAGTCCTACCGTTGCTCAGCTCGATGCAAACGGATCTAACGTAAAATGGTATTCTTCATCAACCGGCGGAACACCGTTGTCATTAACCGAC
>Ga0181571_10003732_pt1 | contig 11432 bp, 7 predicted proteins | sample 101ome_17_FD_132440 | JGI IMG/M metagenome (GOLD analysis project Ga0181571, IMG submission 132440) | Coastal salt marsh microbial communities from the Groves Creek Marsh, Skidaway Island, Georgia - 101407AT metaG (megahit assembly) | ecosystem: Environmental > Aquatic > Marine > Intertidal zone...
ACCTCTTCCATGATGGCACGAGTACGGCCTTCGATGGTCGGATCAAACAGACTTGAGGTAGAGAGGACTTTCTTCCACTGTCGCTGAAAGTTTTTGTCTGAATACACCGCAACGTTCATGATGGCTTACTCATACGATCAAGCTGTCAGGTTTGCAAACGACAAATCCTGCCCGGGACCAGCCTTGCCCGATGCAGCTGGAAAAAACAATCCCTCTTAACCTCCTCTTAACCTTGTCCGGGGCAGGATATCTGTTGACTGGGTTACGCTTGCCAGTTTGAAGGGCTTTAGCCCATAGTCACTTCATGATCCTGACTTCAAAAACCACAACCTGCTGCCTGGATTCGGGGGACTACCAAAGTTTGCGCTGGTTACGACCCATCATGGCACTGATCGCAGGTGGCATGCTTTGCTTGTCGGGCCAAGCTGCAGAGCGTCCTCCTAATGTCATCCTTATCTACGCTGATGATCAGGGGTCGGTTGATCTCAACTGCTATGGAAGCAAGGACCTTTATACCCCTCACCTTGACCAACTGGCAAAGGAAGGTATCCGCTTCAGCCAATTCTATGCAGCGGCACCGGTTTGCTCACCCTCGCGTGCGGCAGTCCTGACCGGACGTTTTCCACAGCATGCAGGCGTCCCGGGTAATGTCAGTTCCCAACAAGGCCATGAAGGTATGCCATCCCACCAAACCACGATGGCAGAAATGTTCAAGGCCTCAGGGTATGTGACGGGGCATATAGGCAAGTGGCATCTGGGCTATACACCTGCAACCATGCCCAACGCTCAGGGCTTTGATCACAGCTTTGGCCACATGGGTGGATGCATTGACAATTGGTCACACTTTTTCTACTGGCAGGGACCCAACCGCCACGATCTATGGCGCAACGGCCAGGAAATTTGGGAAGACGGTGTCTTTTTTCCTGACCTGATGGTCGAGGAAACCAGACAATTCCTGCAGGACAACAAAGCCAAGCCCTTCTTTCTCTACTGGGCCATCAACGTCCCACACTACCCACTTCAGGCTACCGAGGGATGGCGCCAGTTCTACCAACACCTCGAAGCCCCTCGTCGGCAGTATGCTGCATTCCTCTCAACCATGGACCAGAAAATCGGGGAAGTGCTCACACTACTCGATGAGCAAGCCATCAAGGAAGACACCATTGTTATTTTTCAATCGGACCATGGTCACTCCACCGAGGTGAGGACTTTTGGTGGCGGAGGGAGTGCTGGGCCCTACCGGGGTGCCAAATTCAGTCTTTTTGAAGGCGGGATCCGTGTCCCTGCCATCATCCGCTGGCCTGGTCACCTGGCTGCCAATGTGGTGCGAGATCAACTGGCTACCTCGATTGACTGGTTCCCGACACTTGCTGATCTCTGTGGCATCCCGCTCCCCGCCAAACCCATTGATGGCAAAAGTCTGCGCCCCATCCTGGATGCACCCCAGGCACCTGATGCACACCAGCGCTTTCATTGGCAGAGCGGCGGCGGCCAGCGACCTCAATGGGCTGTCAGACAGGGCCCATGGAAGCTGATCGCCAACCCAAACGATACCAGCAGCCCAAACCACCGTGTGCTGGAAGCTCAGCGCTTCCTTGTGAATCTCATCGAAGACCCTTCCGAAAAGACGAACCTGGCAGACCGGTTCCCGGAAAAAGTCAGGGAAATGGAACGTGCTCACGAGACCTGGGCGGCTCGCTGGAAACCTTGAATCACAAGGGATCAGCAGCTACCAGCCTGTCCGATGCGTGTTGCCCTGAGCTGGCTTAAGTCGTCGCCGGGCTATCGCTTGGTAACAAGATAAGACTGGCCGCTAGAGGCATGGCTCCATCAAACTCTCCTGATGTCCATAAGGGTGGGAATCCTGGGGGCCAGTGATCGACCTGAACGCTATGCCTGCATGGCAGCTCTCAGGCTTCAAGAAGCTGGCCATGAACTGGTGCTGGTCAACCCGAGCAGAGAGATGATGCTTGGGCAACCTTGCTGGAGCTGCCTCTCGGAACCAAGGATACCTATCCACACGATCACCGTCTACGTGCGCCCAGAGAGGTTGGAGTCACATCTTTTCGGGATTGGGCGGTGTGCTCCAAGTCGCATTATTTTCAATCCAGGTAGCGAAGCCCCCTTTCACTACCCTACCCTAAAAAGTCAAGGAATTGAGGTGGTGGAGGCCTGCACATTGGTCATGCTAGAGCAAGGAACGTTTTGCTGATGGACCAGCCACTCACTGGGCTGAGAGGGGATCACCTGACTAAGGATTACGAGGAGGGCCTGGACCAAGCCCTACCAGGACCCAAGGCGATCATTCAATGCTCGGGTTAGCATGGCAACCCTATCCATATGTTGTGCGGCCACGTTTTGAGTCTCCCCATCGGGTTGCTGGTGGTCGTAGAGTTCCACGAACCCATCTCGATGCAGGATCAGTCGGTGGGATGAGGTTCTCAGGGTTCTGGCCTGAGCGGTATAAGCATAACTGGGGTGGCCCGGAGCCTGGGGATCCTCAAGTATAGGCAGGAGCGATTGCCCGTCCAGCCCGGCGGGGATGGGTAAACCAGCCAGCTCGCAGAGAGTTGGAAAAATATCCAAACTCTCCACCATAGAAGCCGTGGCCTCACCACGTCGCCCCATTCCTGGGTAAGCAATAATCAGCGGTGACCGAAGGGATTCTTCAAACAGAGCATGCTTACCCCAAATGCCATGCTCCCCTAAATGCCAACCATGATCTCCCCAAAGCAGGACCACCGTATTGTCCTTGAGCCCTGCAGTTTCTAAGGCCTTTAACAGACGTCCTACCTGCGCATCAGCAAAGCTCACGCACGCGGCATAGTGACGCCGCACTTCCTGAGCAAAAGCGGCATCCTGATTGGGATCCCTACCCCATCGCTGGTATTTCATGAATTCCCCAGACCCATGCCAGGTGGTTCGGCCCGCTGGTTTTTCAGGGTGAGGCACTGGAGGGAGCTCCAGATCTTGGTAAGGGCTCATGTAAGCAGCGGGCGCGCCGAAGGGAAGGTGCGGACGCAAGATACCTACGGCCATAAAGAAGGGGGTTGCTGCCGCTTGACCCAATGTGGTCAGCATGGCAACAGATTGATCAATGGAAGGACCATCGGGATAGATGGCATCTTCACCTTCCTCGGATTGAAACACGGCCATATCCTTGGCCTGGATGCGGATTTCACCATGCGCCAGCCCATGCATCCAACCTCGGGGATGTTGCCAGGGACCGGCAGGAAGCAAGTGCTGATCCCACGCGTGGGGCATTTCGAGCTGATCTGATTGATCCCAGTCAGCCCCTCCTCTTCCGCCGGGGTGATGCGAAACCTTGCCAATGGATACAGTATGATAGCCGTGCATCCGAAACCATGCGGGCAGGCTTGGGGGATAGGCCTTTGGGTTTTCTTGAAGATTGGCTGCACGCTGGAAAAGAGCCTGATTGCCGGATCCACCATAGCACCCAGTCAACAGTGTGAAGCGCGAGGCACCACAAGTAGGCGCCTGCACGTAGTGTGACTGAAACAAGCGACCCCTCGATGCCAATTGGTCTATGTGGGGTGAATGGATATAGGGAACACCGTAGCACCTCAGTTCTGGGCGCAGATCATCCACACAAATCATCAGTATATTGGGTCGCTGAGCCGCGTGGGTATGTTCAACGGAAGCGCCATGCATCATCAGACACCCTAGCGCAGCAGATAAAAGAGACTTCATTGGCAAGGATTCATCGTTGCCATAAACATGGGCTTGGTTGAAGCTTTAATTGAGGCATATGAGTCAGGCACGCACGCGACTGGATCAGGCACTGGTAGAACGAGGGCTGTATGAGAGCCGTGAAAAGGCAAGGCGCGCCGTGATGGCAGGTCAGGTGCTGGTTGATGGGCAGCCGGCCACCAAGCCAGGTCAGTCCATCAAGAAAGATCATGAGTTGGAACTCAAGGAAAAGGAGCGATTTGTCTCTCGCGGAGGCCATAAGCTGGATCATGCCATCGAAGCCTTTGGTTTATCCGTGGCTGGCCTGATTGCGGCAGACCTCGGGGCATCCACCGGTGGTTTCACCGATTGCCTGCTTCAACGTGATGTCAAAAGGGTGCACGCCATTGATGTCGGTATGGGGCAGCTGGCGTGGAAACTCAGACAGGACAAGCGGGTCAGGGTCATGGAAAAAACCAATGCCAGGCATCTGAAATCAGACAGCCTTCCCGAAATGATGGACCTGGTGGTGATTGACTGCTCATTCATATCCCTGCGCCAGATCCTTCCAGCCGCTCAAGCCCTGCTCAGGCCAGGCGGGGATATCATCGCGCTGATCAAACCTCAATTCGAAGCGGGTAAGGAGATCGTCGATCGCGGTAAGGGCGTGGTCAGGGACCCTGCGATTCATGAGTCGATCCTCAAGTCCCTTAAAGTATTTGTTGATCAATCCCTGGCAATGGACTGGATTGATCATACCACCTCGCCCATACTGGGCCCAGCCGGGAATCGTGAGTTCCTGGTCAGGCTTCAAAAACATGCAACAAGAGATGACTCGGATTGGGCTGATCGCCAACCCTGAAAAGGCCGGTTGGCAAGAGGCGCTGGAAGAAGCTCAGCGCCTCATTCAGCAAACAGGTAGGGAGGTCATCCTGCCTGAAGGAATGCACTCACCCGAGACTTTTCGTGATGAAGGTGAAGCACTGATCCGTGGCATGGCAGAGAACTCTGACCTGTTGGTAGTCTTTGGAGGCGATGGCACGATGCTCCACGTCGCTCGATCTCTCGAAGGCTGCCCCACCCCAATCCTAGGGATCAACACCGGAGGTCTAGGATTTCTCACAGCTGCCCCGTATGCTGCCCTGGCCGAAGCCCTTCAGACTATCTGGCAAGGCCATGGCCTGAGGGACGTACGTCCTTCGATCCATGCGACGCTTTACCGCGAAGAGGCCATCACTCAGGAACTGAGTGCCATCAACGACCTGGTGATCAGCCGTGGAGGGGCCTCGAGAATGATCGAACTGGAAGTCAAAGTAGATGGTCAGCTCCTGACCCAATACCGTTGCGATGGATTCATCATTAGCAGCCCCACAGGTTCAACGGCCTACTCCCTTTCAGCGGGTGGTGCCATCGTTTGCCCCAGTGCGAGTGTCTTTACCCTGACTCCAATCTGCCCGCATACGCTTTCCAATCGATCGGTGATCGTGGACATGTCCTCGGTGATTGAGGTGAGTCTGCTGAGCGATGATGTTGAAATGTATCTCACTGCAGATGGACAAAAACAAATTACCCTGACCCCAAGGGACCGGATTCAAATCCTCGCCCGCCAGGGTCAAGTCACCTTCCTGAACCTCCCCGATAACCCGTTTTTTTCCATCCTGAGGCAAAAAATGCGCTGGAGCGGCTCCAGTGTCAGCCCTTCAGCCCCCTCATGATACGCTGGGACCCACTGAAATCAGGCAACGCAGGCTCAGTATCCCAGCGCCTCGGGGCCTCTTTGATGATCGCCTGGTCCATCGGATTGGCGTTGCCCCTTTTCGGTCAACAAAGCATTTCTTTCCAAAGGGATATCCAACCCATCCTTTCCGAGCACTGCTTCCCATGCCATGGCCAGGATGAGGCCAGGCGCAAGGCTGACATGCGCCTGGATCAACTCGATCGCCAGGATGAACTCCCTGCTGGAACCATTCGACCCGGAGCAGCGGCGCATTCCGAGCTCATTAAGCGAATCCTTTCGTCAGATCCCGATCAGATCATGCCGCCACCCGAAGCCAATCTTGATCTCAATATTCAGCAAATAGAACGCCTGAGTCAGTGGATCAATGAAGGGGCCAATTGGCAGCCACATTGGTCTTTCACTTCCCCCACTCGCCCTCCCCTACCCAAAGTAGCAAACGCCCAATGGATCAGGAATCCGATTGATTGCTTCATCCTGCATCAAATGGAAGTCAGAGGGCTCACCCCCAACCCGCAGGCAGCCCTGCCAACATTGGTTCGGCGGGTGGGCATGGCGCTCAATGGCATCCCCCCTGACTGGGATCCATTACAGGTTAGCCAAGAGCAGCGATCATCCAGGACTTACGAAGGTTGGGTCGAACAATTCCTAGCTTCGCCCCACTATGGGGAAAACATGGCCTTGAACTGGCTCGATGCCGCGCGCTATGCCGACACACATGGTTATCAAAATGACGGTGAGCGAGAAATGTGGCCATGGAGGGATTGGGTCGTTCAGGCCTTCAACCAAAACATGCCTTATGACCAGTTTACATTGGAACAATTGGCTGGAGATCTCCTCGAACATCCCACCTTGGACCAGATCATTGCCACGGGATTCAATCGTAACCATCGATACAACTCTGAGGGAGGCAGCATCCCTGCTGAGGTCATTACCGAAAACGTGGCTGACCGCATCGAAACCACCATGACGACCTGGACGGGACTGACCCTGCAGTGCGCTCGATGCCATGATCACAAATATGACCCCTTCTCAATGCGCGACTATTACGGTCTGTTTGCCATTTTCAACCGTATTACCGAGAGCGGCAGGGCCATCAGAGATGGCAATAGTGAGCCTTTCATCATAGCCCCAACCCTGAGACAACGTGAGACCCTTCATGCACTGGAGCAAGCCAAGCAAAAGGCAGAGCAGCAACTCGCCAACCTGGAGGACTTAATCACTTCAGAACTCGAGATTTTCGCCAAGCAGCATGATGATGACATCGCCCAACTCAGTTGGATGGAAAAGGGCTTGCTTCATCATCGTTCTCTGGATGCAAACCTCCAGGGATTTGACGCTGCCCCCAACAATCAAGACAACGCGAAGGTGTTATCTGAGCCCACTTGGGAAGATGGCATCCTTGGGCAAGCGGCATTACTGGATGGCTCGTGGGAAGGAGACCTGGGCCTCATGGGTGATTTCACTAACCAAACCCCCTACAGCATCAGCCTCTGGTTTAAACCTGCTGCATCCAGCTCTGGAGCCGTGTTTTCTCGCATTGAGGATGGAGTTAACGGAAAGGGCTACCAACTGACCTACGAGGATGGTGCCTTGTGCTTCCTGTCAATTTCTCAGGGCTATGCAGGCCGGATTGGCATCCGAACCCGCTCGACTTTTCCCCCCGGAAACTGGCTGCATGTGGCCATCACCTATGATGGCAGCATGAGCGCAAGAGGTCTTCAAATCCATGTCAACGGACAAGCCATGGACTGCAAGATCACTCACAACAACGACTCCAACCCTGGAGGGATCGCAGGCCAGCCCTTCCGCATTGGCAACAGTCCCATGGCGGCACCTGCCACAGGGGAAATCGACGAGTTGCGCTTGTATGGGAGAGTGCTCGAAGCAAGGGAAATAGCCTGGCTCTCTGAACCTGAGGCACTGAAGGATATTTTGAGTATGCCAGCCGACAAGCGTCAACCCCGACAGCATGATGTTGCCAGAGCGCTTTACCTGCAAAACACCAAACAGCCAAGGGTTCTCGCTGCAGTGGAGCAATTGGAGGCAAGTACTGAGAGACTGCAAACCTACCGAGCATCCCTGCCCACAGTCATGGTCATGCAAGAGCTTGATGAGCCACGAAAAACCTTCCTCCTTGAGCGTGGTCAGTACGACCGGCCTCTGGATCCGGTCCAACCTGCCCTGCTCGACCAGTTGCTCCCCCCCGATCCTGAGTGGGATCTTAACCGACTTGGTTTAGCACGCTGGCTCATTCACCCTGATCACCCACTCACGGCCAGGGTTCAGGTTAATCGGCTCTGGCAGATGATTTTTGGGAAAGGACTGGTAAGCACCAGTGAGGACTTTGGTATTCAGGGGGATCCCCCCTCGCATCCCCATCTCCTGGATTGGCTAGCTTGCGAGTTCATGGAAAGCGGTTGGGACATCCACCACATCCTGCGCTTAATGGTCACCAGCGCCACCTACCGGCAAACGACACGGGTGCGGGATACACATCGGCGTCTTGATCCAGACAATACATGGCTAAGCAGGGGACCAGGAATGCGACTCTCGGCCTTTGCCATCCGAGACCAGTGGCTGGCAGCCTCAAACCTGCTGGTCACTCACCTTGGAGGCCCCCCAGTCTATCCTTATCAGCCAAGGGATCTCTGGAAAGAACTCAGTCGCAAGACTTATCCACAGTCTCAGGGAGCTGATCTTTATCGGCGCAGCCTTTATACCTATTTTAAGCGAACCATCACCCCTCCACTCCTGGCGACTTTTGATGCTGCAGAGAGAGAATCATGTGTTCTCCGAAAGGAGAACACCAACACCCCTCTTCAGGCACTGGCACTCTTTAATGCCCCCATTCTGCAGGAGGCGGCGCTAAAACTCGCTGCCGAGGCCCTGCAGCGTTTCCCCGATTCACCCCAAGCACAGGTCGAGGACCTTTTTCACCGGATCCTCCTGCGAAAACCCTCTAAAACAGAACTTTCGCAACTGACCGCATCACATAAAAACTACCGAAAGATGTCAGGTGACGGCACAGAACCCATTGAATGGCAAAATGATGCTTCGACTCTTTTGGTTCGGCCGGAAGTGTTTCCTAGTTTCTGTCTCGCACTGGGCTTAATGGCATTGGATGAGACGCTGGCCCCAAGGTAGCTCATTGGCAGACAATACGTTAGGCTAGGATAATTCGGTCAAGCAACTCACAATAGAGCGGGTAAAAGTAGAACGGGCCTCGGAGAAGCCACACACGGTAAACGGCTTTCCGAGGCCCGCCAAATCCTGCCTTACGACAAGAAAATTGACTGTTTTCCCGTTAGGGAGCGATGGAACGACCAAACTGTATAGGCAACTGGTCCCCGGGGCCAAGCACAATCGGACTCTGAGAATCATCGGCCACATCCTGCCAAGGTCCACGAATATCGACCGCTGACTGAAGTGTCCCCGTCCATTCGATCACAAGATTCTCACCATCACGTCGGATACTGACCTCTGGGATGACCTGCTGAAATTCACCTGAGGTGATCCTGATGTTATCAAATCCAACGATTTCATTCCACCAGGTGGTGACACTTTCCACGCGCAACCTGAGCTCGGATAGGCCTGATGGGATATCATAGGTGACATCACGGAAGTTCAGATCCAACCGAGTGGGTTCATTGCCGTTGGTGGCCTGATCATTGAAAAACTTATCATTTCCTGATGGCGCCGAAAAACTGATCAAGGGGCTATTTCCCTCATCGATATAAAAATTCAGAAAATCTGAGGTTTCAAAGTCAAGGAACGTTGCTGCGACGGCAACAGTCAATTTCAGATGATCCTTGCCTGCCACGTTAATAGGCTGATTCCAAGTGATGGATTTGGTCGCCACGCTTGGCTCAAATTTGTTAAGCGCTGACCCAGCAAAAAAGGCTTCGCCTTCGTAGCCCCCAAAAGCCCCGCCACCAAAAACACTTCCGCCATCTTCAGGTGACTCGATGGCAACCAGAAAAGGAACCACTTTTTCTTCTGGAGGCGCTGTCACGGCATAGGTTGTGACGTTGATATTGCCTACCAGGGTGAGGGTATTACTGATGGGACTGATGGGTTCCCATTCCCAATCATCAACCGTCGAGGGAGTGCCACCACCCGCGGTGAAGGCAGTGATCAATTCACTGCCAAAGCCACCACCGGCATTGTAGGCCATCCATTCGAAATCAAAGGTGCCAGCCGGAAAGTCCACGTCGACTGTGGCATATCGAAAGGCTCCGGTTCCATCCAATGAAACCACTTTATCTGCATCACTGATGCCGTTACGGTCCAGGTCAATACGCAGGTAGCCCCCATCATCGGCTCCCATGCCAATCGATATCAGGCCTGCCGAGTCAACCTTGACTTTACCTGTCGCCACCGTGACAAGCGCACCAGTTGGGTTACCAGGTGCCGCAAAATCCCCTCCAAAGACACCACTTGCAGGATTGCCAGAAGCGGTGAGATCTGCTTCCGAAACGGTGCCCGTGGATTTCTTGGAAGGAATATTTCCCTGGATTACCTCAAGGGCTTCTTCAATGTCATCCACGCTGGAAGGAGTCACTTGTTTGAAACTGGCCACAACAGTCGACCCACCTGGTATGATGTCCCCTATCAGATCGAACTGGTTAGCGTTGGAGACAAATTGACCCGAGGTAGGCAAACCTTGGCTAATCGGATGACCAGTATCGTGCAGGCTGACCGTGCCCAACTCGGTCGTCACAGTCGTACCGATACTGGAAATCAGCATATCATCGTGATCGGTAGAGCGGTAGCTAAGCAACGGCACTTCGTAAAGAGCAAAACGGCTTGGATTACTGCCGCCACTGCTGCTTTTGATCACAGCATCAATCGTGGAAGCATCAGGCAGATCTGAAGATTCGTCATCTTCCAAAACGGTGTGACCTTTGGCTTCAAGACGATCGATGAGTATGAAATCACCGTCCCCAGCGGGAGCTGGGGTAAACAAAATGGTAGCCTTGGATTTACCTCCAGTCATCCAATTCACAATACCATCAAAGAATTTGAGAAAATCTTCACTGACATCATCGGCTACAATGGTGTGATGCCAGGCCATGATGGCACGTTTCTCGGGAGTTGGCGCAGGCACACCCACAAAAGAAATATCCTGATTACGTGCCCAGTAAATAGGCCCCTGTTGATCAGCATTGCCCAACTCGGACACTATACGGTCCAGTTCATAAACCGCCCCACCCTCGACCGTGTAACGAGTGCCGTCACCATCGGTTTCGAAGGTTTCCTGAAAAAGGACCTCTTGGGCATGAAGCCTACCCAATACAAATGTCGCGAGCAACATGGCTGCCGATGCAGTAACCAAAACGACCGTTTTAAAACGGGTTGGAGGGAATGATTGATAACTCGTCATGATAATCCTTGAGGTTGAGATGAAATATGACCCAGCAGTCTAGCAAACCCAGAACACAGCAGGTGGAGCCTTTGACCAGATATAATTCATCCGTCTCTCACCAACGGGCCTGTGCCTGAAAGATCTAAACAATGGGAACTTTTAAACAGTAGCAAGCAGGGATAATCAGCTCAAGTATTATTTTGCCTATCAAGGGTTTGGACATAAAACCAATTAGAATCTTATGGTTGGAAACTAGCGTTTGGAGTTCATTATGACTCGAGTTTCAAGAGAGGATGTGGCCGGTCACATGAGCATGCCCCATACAATCACGAGTTGGGTTTCACGAAGAATCGATCGATGCAGATGAATCCTGCCCTGACATCGTAAGGCTGGAGCAAAAAAAACGAGCCCTTGTAGAAGGGCTCGTTCGGTGAAACTAATGATGATAAGTAGAAACGAATCAGGCCTTCTTGGCCTTCGCTGCTTTGGCCTTCGCAGCCTTGGGCTTGGCGGCCTGCACTGCTTTGGCCTTCGCAGCCTTGGGCTTGGAGGCCTTCACTGCTTTGGGCTTGGTAGGCTTTGCTGCTTCAGAACCACTCGATGCAAGCGAGTATAGCTTCCCGCTTTTGCTAATGATGC
>Ga0181571_10003733_pt1 | contig 11429 bp, 1 predicted proteins | sample 101ome_17_FD_132440 | JGI IMG/M metagenome (GOLD analysis project Ga0181571, IMG submission 132440) | Coastal salt marsh microbial communities from the Groves Creek Marsh, Skidaway Island, Georgia - 101407AT metaG (megahit assembly) | ecosystem: Environmental > Aquatic > Marine > Intertidal zone...
ACGTCGCTCACCAGGACCAAGTCCCTGAAGAAATCGTCAACCGACGGCGGCGGCGCGACGGGGCCCGCGTACCAACCCGAGGAGCTCCTCGCCGCGGCTGGCGGCGGAGCCGGCTCGAAGAAAAAGGCTCCGATGAAGGGGACGCAGTCCATCGGCCAGAGCACCAAGAAGGTGAAGACGGCGGTATTGAACACCGCGAACGCGTTCTGGAGTCGCAGCGGCGAGTCCATAGGCGCCGCAGCCGTGACGCTCAACCGCCGAGCGGACGGACCCCTCGGCGGCGGCGGCTTCCCGCTCTTCGCCTCGTTCATGCTCGCGACGTCGTATCCTAGCCTGCTCTCGGTGCCCCTGCTGCTGTGGTCCATGCTTCCCTTCATCGCGCCGTGGTCGCTGGCCGCGGACGGCGACCAGGGCGACACCGTGGAGGTGAAGAAGGCGTCGGCGATTGGCGAGGGGGCGGAGTCGGGAAAAGAGGAGGCTGAGGCTTCGCCGCCGTCGATGCCCGAGTCGGATCCGTCAAAGCCGGGCCCGCCGCAGCCGTCGCTCTCGAGGAGGATACTCAACCGCGTGACCTCCGGGAGCTTCAAGCGCGTGAAGGAGAGGTGGTCGCAGGTGGCGACGTGGGCCGGAAAGTCCAAGCTCGGCTCGTGGGCCAGCCGCGAGCGCCGTTCCGCGAAGGAGTTTGTCGCGCTTCACGTCGCGGGCCGGTATCGATGGTTCCACTTCATCGCGGCTATGTACGCCACCGGGCTCCTGATCCTCGATTACGGAAGCAGGCTCAGCACGGAGATGATTTACGTCAACGAGGCGAGCTCGGACAACTCATGGGGCAGTGAACTGATGTTCGGTCCCGCGAGGCGCGCGAGCGCCGCGGCCACGCTCCTGTTCAAGCTCCTATTCGTCGCGATGATGCTCCGACCGCACCCGCGAAGGGACGAGTCGAGGACGCTGAAAGAAGCCGTCGCCGCGTCCACAGCCGCCAAGGCGAAGGCCGAGCTGGCCGCGGAGGAGGTGGACGAGCTAGAGGACCGCGCGACTGAAGCCGACGGTATCGACAGGGCGCACGTGGACTCCCTCACGAAGGTGTCGGACGAGATCGCCGTCACCTTGAAAACCGCAGAGGCGAATAAGACGCGCGAGTCGTTCCCTCCCCTCGAATTCGTCCCCGATGAGGAGTACGTGAGGGAGTTGCAGGCGTGGTACGAGGAGAAGTCCGCCGCGAGGCAGCAACGCGCGCTCCGCGTCGCGTTCAGCGACCTCTCCCCGGGTTCACACGGCACCGGCGAGGGACCCGGGGCGTTTGAACGGAAGTTGGAGGGCGCGATGTCGGAAACCGAGCTCGCGGAGCAGGAGAAGAGGGAGGATGCCGAGGATCGTAAGACGCTGCTGCGACTGCGGAGGCAGTGCCGGCACAGACGCAGGTTCGCCGCGCGCAGGGACGCGTGGGTCAAGCGTTTGGACCACATGTCCGCGAGGACGCGCGCGATGATCGCCGCGGATCCCGGAAAGACACCCATGGGACCGCTGTGGTGGGTTCAGTACGTCGCGATGCTCTCGTTTGTCATCGCCATCGCCAACACGTCCACGATAATCGCCGGCGGAATGCTCGGCTTGCTGCTCCTGTACGTGGCATCGGTGGACTGGCGGTACAGCAGATGGTGGTGGGGATGCGCGTACGTGGGTCTGACCATGACTCTCCAGGTAACTTGGCTCTCCATCGCGGAGGCGTACCTGATCACGGAGGGCACGGTTGATTCGCACCTGGCGGAGGGTTTGGGTTTGAAAATTTATGGCGTGAGGGCGCCGCTGTGGGCATCCGGAGAGTTTTTCCTTCTGTTGCTACTGCTCCTCGTCGTCGTCGCGGAGCTCGTGGTGAACGATGCGAGGAATCTGCACGACCGGCACGTGGAGAGGTACGGCGCGGACGCCGAGGCTACGCTAGTCGCGGGCACCGACGAGGACGGCAAGCCGGTGACGAGGAAGGTGGAGGTGAAGAAACGCGCGGGGACGTCCGAGTTTTGGCTCGACGATCTCGGCGCGACCGTCGGTTCGATCGTTCGCATCAATCATCGCACCTCGCGGCAGCTGCGAGGGTTCGGGCGGTGGCTCCAGGAGATTGAGCCGCTCGGCGTGCTGCCGCTGACGCTCCTATTCTTAGTGCTCTGCGGCTTGACTCCGTCTGAGGGGCACACCGCAGATTTCGTCCACATGTTCGACGTCATGACCGCGTTGGGTTTACTCCTGAGATCGCTGCTGAGCTTCAGAAACCTGACGCACAGGATACACAGGCTGATGCGCAGGGACGACGAACGTTTCGAGCGCGAGGAGCGGGAGGAGCGGGAGAGGCTCGAGGAGGAGCGCAGGATGCGAGAGGAAGCCGAGGCGGAAGCCCGCGAAAGAAGCGTCCGCGGCGCCAATACTCCCGCGGAGGAGGGTCTCCCTGAGCTCCCGGAGACCCCACCGCCGACGGTCCCAGCGCCGCAGTCCACGTCCAGGCTCGCGGAGGCCAGGGGCGTGCCCGCGCCGAGGATCAAGACGGACGGATCGGAAGGCTCCTCGGATGAAGAGTTTACCCAGATTGAACTTGCCACGCCAAAGACAGAGAAGACCGCGCGGCGAACGCCCGCGTCGCCCACGCCGAAGAAGGAGGTCAAACCCGAGGAGGAGAAGCCTTCGGCGGTCAAGAGCGATCAGCCCACGCCGTCGCCCAAGAGCCCGGCGGCGGTGGTCGGAAGCAAGTTCAGATTTGGGAATCTGGTTGCGGGCGCGATGCTTCTCGGCTCTCGCGGAGACTCACGCCGCGACAGAGCCGCGGCGCAGAGCCAGTCGTCGATCGAGTACGTCCGCGACATGAAACCGTGGGCGGAGACCCGGCGCAGGGTTCGGAGGGGACTGCGAATTTACGTCGCTTTTCAGTGCATGTACATCACGGCGCTGTACATGTTCAATGTTCAGTACGTGAACCGCACCGTGCACAAGTACTGGCCGGATGAGATTGACAGGGTCATCGTCCCTGACGATTTCGGCATGTTCGTGGTGACCGGCTACGCGGAAAACCTGTGGCCTAGGATCCTCACGCTGCTCTTCGTCATCTTCAACATGCGGTGGCTAGACTGGAAGCACAGGCGAGACAGGCATCCCCCCGCGCCGTACGAAGATTCTGATGACGAAAAGGAAATCGTGGAGAAGGAGAAGAAAGCCGGGTACGATCGCAAGGGCTGGGACCCGAGCGTTTATCTCGCGGCCGTCGCCACGTTCTATGTAACTTCGAAGGCTCACGTGAAGAAGATGTTCGGGTCCAAGTTCGAGGCGCAGCTGCAGAAGCGCGCCATGGATATCCTGCTCCTCACCGTCATTGCCTGCGTCGCTGCAAGCATCGACCTCTTTGGCGTTTTCCACTCTGCGCTGGCGATTCACGCGGTGATCACGATCGCTACCGTGAAGAGCTTCGAGATGAGCGGTTTGAGCCGGATAATGAAGGGCGGGGGGCGCAAGCGTCGTGACTCCGTCGACTCCCTCATCGAGGAGGAAGCCGCCGCCGACCAAAAGAAAAAGGAGAAACCGAAAACGTGGCGAGAACGATTCGCGGCGACGTACGCGGCGCTGCCCGCGCTGCCCGCGCTGCCCTGGCGAAAGAAGAAGGGCGACGAGAAGGCGACGTCTCACGAGGAGATTGAGCTTCTCGAGAGCGGCGTGAGCGGCGTGTCCCAACCCTCGGGAGATTTCGGCGAGCCCGCTTCCCGGCGCGGGAGCAAGCGCCCGTCGTTGTACCACGAGGCTAACGATTACGGGCTCATGTTTGCGGTCATCGCGTCGGTATCGATGATTCTCAAGTACGTCGCGCAGCTTCGAATGTCCCAACTGGGAGGTATATTCGAGGACGTTACCGGCCCGAGCTGGGGCACGTGGCTGGGTCTCATACGTCTCACGGACCCCAGGCTGGAGTCCATCGGCGGCGTCCGCGATGGGGCGGAGACCTGCTGTCAGTGGCCAAACAAACTGTCCTCAAGCGGGAGCTACTGTGTCGCGTGGGTGGACCCCTACGCCGTCACCAACTCGTCCATCGTCGCCGTGTCCGCCGCGGGCGACGTGGTGGAACAGGCCGCGGCCGCGACGAGGACCTGCTCAGCGTTTGCGGGGTACTGGTGGCAGATGCGGTACCAAATTGCGATCGTCGTCATTGCCAGCATGCAGTGCCTGCTGCAGAGCAGGCATAACCTGCTCGCGGCAAAGAAGGCCACCGCCGCGATCGCCGCCGCGCACGGAAAGAAGATCGAGGTCACCGACGAGGACGAATCGTTCAAGAAATCGAGCCCGGAGAAGAAGGAGGAGAAGAATGATGGAGTGAAACCCTCGACCGCAGCAGCTGGGGCTGTTGGCGCTGGTGCCGCTGCCGTCGTAACTGCAGAATCTGAAAAGAAGGGTCCCACGGCGGCTGGGAAGAAGACGATGATCCAGGAGAGCCAGGTCCAGCTCCGTCGCATGGTCGAGTACGTGTTTGTGACCATCGCGACTTTCAACTTCGCCGAGTTTCTGGAGAAGCTGGAGTACCTCAGCGAGGCCGCGCCGTTCTTCAACTACATCATCGCAATGGCGCTGCTGCTGTCCTCGGCGTTTCTCAAGTCGAACATCAGCAGCATCTTCTACATCGCCATCCTCGGTTACCTTCAGTCCGAGAATTCGGAGGAGGGTTTGCGCAGGGTGCACAAAGAGGGTCACTACGTCGTCATCGCGGTCGGTGTGATGGTCATGGTCCACGTGCTCGCGTCGCTTCGGTTGCCGGATATTCTCCTGGACTCGGACTACTGCGTGGATTGCCCGACACGAAGGTTCTGGCTCAACTTCGGGTCGTGCCCCGACGATAATCCCGCGAACGTTTCCACGATGGTCCTGCCGATGTATAACTTACCGCCGCCGCCGCCCATGCCGTCTCCTCCCCCGCCGGGCCAAATCGCCGTCATCGACTCGGACGCGGCGGCTGGGGCCATCTCCGAGCAGGAAGCCGCGGCTAACCAGGAACTCGACCAGCTCTTCTATGATTCCCGGTGCAAAAGGCCCGTGACCACCACGGAATACTCGATCATCCCCGATCTCATTGTCATGCTTCTGTTGGCGTACTTCATCCGTCGCGCGAAGCTCGTCGCGATGAGCGAATCCGCGAGGATGACATGGAAACGTGGCATGGCCGGCGTGATGAAATCCAACCGTGAGATAAAAAAAGGAGCAGAGGCTGGCAAGGCGAGGGCCCTCACCGGCAGCGCCAAGGATGAGGAAGCGTACGAAACGATGCGCGAGCAGGGCGTCCTCTACCAGCGTCAGAAGGCACGTGCGTCCGATGTGAGCGAGGAGATCGCGAAGAAGGACGCGACGCTGCGCAACAGGAGGAGCGCCAAGCTGAAGGGCGAATCAGGCCGCGACGGAAAATTCAAATTCGGGGTGAGAGACGACCCGCTTGACCCGGCCAAGGGCGGTGACTCATCCTCAAGCGATGTTTCGACTTCCGCGCTCTCCGACGCGTTCCAGACCGCTAAGGTGAGGCGCGACGCCAGGGTCAAAAGAGCTAAGGCCGCGCCCGGGGCTGAGGCCGGCGGGGTGGACCTCAAGTCCATGACTCCGGAACGGAGGAGGGTGCACCGCGAGCGAATGCTGGCGGGCGAAAAGCTGAAGAAGACGCTTCGAAACGCGGGCGAGGCACTCGGATACGCGCTGCTCGTGCTCGTCGCGATATTCTTCCTGCCGCTAATCATCCTGTCCACGGTGCTCGCTGGGGTGAATCGCAAGATTGCAGATCTCATCGGCATCGGCTACATCATCATCGCTGTTGTCTTCGCCGTCAGGCTCAGAGATTTGCGCCTCAACCTGTGCATACGCACGGGCGTGCCCCCGTCGAGGACCAACATCGAGCTCTTCCGCATCCTGCCCCTCTACGTGTATGCCATCCTGGCGTGCAAGTTACTGTACCAGGTGCCCTACTTCCTGCCTCACCTCTTCGAGGGTGGCATCGCGAGCAAGGGGAAATGCGACTTGGGCACTGCGGGTTGCGACACCTGGATGGATTTCATCGGCGCGTTGAAATTAGACAAGGCTTGCGATCCAAGCATGATGGAGCAGTGCTCCGATGTCCTCTCCTGGTCCAGAGGAGGCATCCTGCCCGAGATCTTACTCTTCGTCATGTGTGCGATTCAGCAGAACCTGAACAGGAACGAGAGGTATGTCGAGATTGTTTGGTCTCGGCAGCTTCGCAGCGTGCGCCGCAGCGAGAAGGCCACCGTGCTGCACGTGCAGCGCATGATCGATTGGCGGAACTCCGAGGTTGAGGACCGCCGCCGGCACTACAGGGAGACCATTTACTCCATCCAAGACAGCGCCGCGCAGGTCAAAGCGTGGACAGAAGAGCTTCGTAAGGCTGAGGAGATGCCCGTCGGGGTGATGGATCCGGACTCGGGTGACAGGGCAAAGGTATCAGAGGTTCCGCTCAAGCCGTACGTGACAGTGATAAACCCCACCACGGTTAAGATCACGTGCGAGATGCTACCGAACGCGCCTCCGATCGAGTACTTCACCGTGAAGCGCGAGCCACACCCGAGACTCACCGCGCTGTCGCATTACAGCGATCCAATCGAGGTTGCGGTGGAGAAGCGCCCCGGTCGCGAAAGGCGCGGCGGCCATTCTCGCGCAGGAGCGCAGAAGGGTGTTGTCGAGATTAAGGATCTCAAACCCGGCAAGGGCTACACGTTCGTCGTGCACTCGTACACCGAGAGCAACGGTCACAGTACCGAGAGCGAGGCCTCGGATCCGATCGAGCTGCCCATGGAGACGAAGGAGCAGACCGACGCGAGGAAAAAGAAGGAGGATGAGGATAAAGAGGGCGGTTGGGCCATGTTCAAGCGCCTTTTCAAGGAAGGCGTGGACGTGTGCCTGGACAAGCTCGCGTATCTCCTCGATCCCGCGGTCTATCCCATCCCCGAGGTCAACGAGCGATATAAGGAGCAGTCCGGCGACGAGATGCAGACCATCATGATCAAGGATGTGGACGATGGCCTGTCCGACAGCGACAACGACTCGCTGCCGGACATCACCAAGGAGCCCGGTGCGGGGTCCCCCGAGATGAGGCGCCGCCGCGACACAAACGAGTTCGAGGGCGAGATGGATGCCATCTCCAACTGGTTCCACAAGGGACACTGGGGCGATAAGGGTGGTGTGATGGGTTTCTTCGGCGGCATCATCCGTCTGGTGTATTCGTTGTCAGAGTGGTTCGCTTACGCGAGCATCTGCGGCGCGTTGCTGACACACACTGACTTTTTCAGTGTCCTGCCAGTGATTTGGGTCATGCTCGTCGCGATCGTCCGCAACCCGCACCCGGCGCCGGAGTCGTGGTGGATGGCGTTCTGGTACAGCATCGCGGTGCTCATATTCCGCGTGACGTTCCAGACGAAAGCTTTCTGCATGGACGTCGACGAGGACACGTCGCCCTCGGACCTCAACCATTTCACGTTTTCTATGCAGCCCAAGTGCCCTGCAACAAAGGCTTCGTTGTTCAACTGGGACAACGGCGACTGGATGTACGCGACGAACGCGGTGGTTTTCCTCACAGTCAAGACGGGTGCGAGCACCATACTCAACGCGGTGCTCGTGGACATCTTCGTGTGCGCCAGCCTGCTGCTGCATATCGACCACCTCAATTTCGTAGGGATACGGACATACGAGGATATGAAGTACATTCGGCCGTGCATCAACTACGCAAAGCTCCACGGCCTTCGAACGGTGACACGGATGGACGAGGTCAAGGACAACATGCTCGGCCTAACCTTCGAGGAGGGCGTGTCCTCGGACTCGTCCACTCCGTCGGTGCTCTCGCCCGGGAAGGGCGTCGGCAAGCCGGGGTCGGGGTCGCAGACTCCCAGCGCACTCAAGGCGACGCCGGCGAGCATCAAATCCAAATCTTTCGTCAAGCGGCTTAAAGATCTGCTCGGCGATCGCAAGGACGAGGACCTGTACGGCATACCCGAGTTTACGGGGAGGAAGATCATGTGGCCCGGGCAGTACTACCGTGAGGCTTGCGTAAACCAGCTGGAAGGGGACAGAAAACGGGATGAAAAGCCGCCGAGCAGGAAAGAATTCAGGGAAAAGTACGGCGCAGCCATCAAGGAGAAGAAGATCGACAAGAACGCCGCGGTCAAGTCCGCTCTGAAGACGTTCGGCCGCGACCTTTGGGACTCGATCAAGTACTCGGCCAAATACGCGGTGGGCACGATTCGGGACTTTTTGACCGAAATTCAGCTCAGCAACAAGACGGAGCCGCCCAGTCGCAACACTGGCAAACCTGGTCGAGACCTCTACCCCATAGAGTTCTTCCTCCAGATCCTCGCGCTGGTGTGGCTCATCTTCGACTTCTCCAACCTCAACTTCGAGAACGATGGGCAGGCCAGCGGCGCGGAGCAGCTCCAGTCCGGCCTCACCATCGCCATCCTCACCTCCACGCTGTCCATGGTCATCTCCCGCCTCGTGTACGTCAGCCAGAACATGCTGATGAAGTACGTGATGCAGGTTGCATACACCCTAACGTTGCTACTGCACATCTTCATCATACTCCCGCTCGTGGACGGTAGGGCTTTCGTCAAGGCGCACGGCAATGTTCACCTGAAGGCTTTCGTCGCGTGCCAGCTCCTATACCTCCTGGTATCCGCGTTGCAGATTCGCACGGGGTACAGGGAAGGTAGCCAGTACCAGACTCTGTTCATGAAACTAGGCACCGGACCCGTGGCGTACTATGCGTTCATGATATATCAGAGCGTCCCGTTCCTGTTTGAGCTGCGCACACTGCTGGACTGGGTGATGAGCGAGTCGTCGCTGGACCTCCTCATGTGGTTCCGATTTGAGAACCTGTACCACATGCTATGGAAGGATTTGCTCTACCAGGAAGCGAGGCGGCAGAACAAGGAGATCTACAGCGGCCGCGACAAGTTCCCGCTCGTCTTTAAGATGCTCCAGGGTTTTACAATCTTTTCCGGCATCATCCTCCTGCTGCTCGCACCGATCTTCCTGTTCTCCTCCATCAACCCGGTGCTGTCCCCCAACAGGGTGACCAGCGCGAACCTGAACGTGGAGCTTAGGGTGAGGGTCAACAGCTCGCTGGCGGTTTACAACATCTACCAGGCGCAGGCGCAGAGCGTGGAAATGTCGGGCGAGGACATCGACGCCTCGGAACGGTACTTGATGACCTCACCGCTGACGCAAAAGTTCGATGCGGAGTGTCTCCTGTTCCCAAGGCACAGCTCAGTGTCGTGGGTGCTGCCAGCAGGGCCGAGGGGGGCACTCGCAACGAACCTGGTGACACACGCGAAGTGGCTCAACACAACCCGTCAGTTGACCTCAACCTCAACCTCGGAGAGCCAGGCTGAGCTCGTGTTTACCACCGCATTCACGCGGTCCGGCCCGCCCACCGCAAAGACCGTCACGATGGAGGTCAATTCCCCGCTCACGTCGAGCCAGGCGCTGGAGATGGGAACGATGATCGCCGACATCTCGGACCAAAAGGCGGAGGTTGCCGTGGAGCGTGCGCTGCCCAGGCTGCTTAACCTACCCCCGAGAGACCAGGTCATCAAGCTCTCGAAGACCGCGCCCGATCCGAATCCCAGCGACGACGCCACGACGATCCTATCTCTGGAGCGCCTTGACGACTCGCTGATGATATGGGGCTTGCGCACAAAACAGATCACGCTTGCGGGTGTCAAGAAGGGCTTCTGCGGGATGGTTGATTACACCGAGGAAGGAAGCCAAGGCGTTCTGTACGCCACCATGTCCGACAGGTTCCTCTCCGGCGTCGTCGAGCAGCTTGGTCTGGACAGTTACAGCATGCTGGCGCTCTACGCCTTCATCTTCGTCGCCATCGGAGGCGTGGTGAGGAGGTTCTTCCAGTTTAAGATTGAGGACGTGATGATCTACGAGATTCCAAACCCGGATTACCTGCTGAGGCTGTGCCGCGGGCTGCGGATGCTGCGAGCGCACAGATATCCGGGATGCAGGAGGGACGAGATCAAGCTGTTCCACACACTCATACAGATGCTTCGGTCGCCCGACATCCTCATAAAGGTGACCCGTAACAAGGACGTGTGACATATCGTTGAAGATGCGCTCACGAATGTAATTTTACCATCACAGTTTTCAAGAGCCCAGGCGGCCCGTCATCAGTAGTCGTCGTCGTCGTCTATCATCCTCCCGCCGCCCCCGAGTCCGTTCTTCAGGCAGTACTCGTTCGAGTACAGCAGCAGGGAGCCCTTCCCGACTTGCGTGTCCGACCCCGGCTCCTTCACAAAGACGGTGCCCCTGGCGCGCGTGCCGTCCACGCCGTGCCTCCCGTAATCCGACTTGACGCTCGGATCTTGCGCCAGCAGCCCGAACATGCCCTGCCGCCCCGACCTCCCCACGGGCTCCTGGACCTTTTTCGGGCCCCTTGTGAGCGGCGGCGCCGGGTCCGCCTCGCTCCAGAACTCCCTCAGCTCGGGCTCCATGTTTGGCCTGATTGCGCCGTCGTCGTTTCGCTTGATCATCCCCCCGGCGTGCCTCGCGTGATGGCCCGCCACGGTGCTCCCCTCGCCCCTCGCGCCCTCCATGAAGTGCGGCCCGAGCTCGTTGATCCTCGCGGCGACGCGCGACCCGCGGTACACGCGCGAAGACGGGTCGTGCGTGAACCTGTTGTTGGTGTCGTCGAGCTTCTTGCTGTTTCCGAGCCACGCCCCTTCGTACGCGTCGGTCGCGCGATCGGTGTTGGGCTGCTGCGCCATGTGCTCGAAGAAAGACTGGCGCCCGGGTTCGGCGATGTTGACGTTGTCCTTTGGAACCTTCCTCCCCGGAGATATCCCCGAGACCGGGTTACCGACCCACTCGCGGCCCTCGGGTCTCGGCGGAAGCGGGTCGGGCGAGCCTTTTCCCGATGGCGGGCCGTCTCGCATGCGCGCAGTCACGCCCGGCGAGGAGTGAGCGTGCTCGTAGTGCCTCCTCCAATCGGGCGAGTGCCCGTGAAACTCTTCCTGCACGCGCATGTACTTGTCCCCCACATCAGGACGCGTGTCCCGCTTGATGTTCGACCTGACGTACGTCATGGCGGCAGCCCGGCGCGCGTGCTTGCTGTGTCGATCGCTGAAGAATCCATTTCGGGCCACGTGATGGGATGGTTTTCTCTGGAAAAACTCGACTGACAAGATGGGTTTCATCGTCTAGCGGCGGACCTCTGCCTCGCGTTTCTGGCGTAAGTCTCCAGCCCCTTCTCCCACGCCCCCTGGCTCATACCCCCGGGGCAGTATATGCTGGTCACCCCGAGCTGCCCCACCTCCTCCACGTTGATGCGCTCGTTATCGAAGAACAGTATCTGGCTGTAAGGTACTCCCGACTTTTTCCTCAGCGACGCAAAGTGCTTCCGCTTGGTTCCG
>Ga0181571_10003757_pt1 | contig 11401 bp, 7 predicted proteins | sample 101ome_17_FD_132440 | JGI IMG/M metagenome (GOLD analysis project Ga0181571, IMG submission 132440) | Coastal salt marsh microbial communities from the Groves Creek Marsh, Skidaway Island, Georgia - 101407AT metaG (megahit assembly) | ecosystem: Environmental > Aquatic > Marine > Intertidal zone...
ACCCTCAAGGGGAAATCGTCGATAAAGTTTTGTCCGACGTGGACGCCGACGTCGTGGCCCACGAGGTCGCCGAGTCGGAACGGGCCCATGGGCATGCCAAAGGCGCGAATCGCGTTGTCGATGGCGTACGGGTCCAGGCCGAGGTCGACGAGGAGGCACGCCGACATGGTGTACGGGAAGAACACGCGGTTGACGGCGAACCCGGTGCAGTTGCCGACGACGACCGGCGTCTTCTTGATCTGCTTGGAGAGTCCCAGCGCGTCCACCAACACCTGGGGCGGGGTGGCGTCGGTGCGGATGATCTCGAAGAGCTGCATGACGTGCGCCGGGGAGAAGAAGTGAGCGCCGAGGATCCGCTCGGGGTTTCGCATCTTAGACGCCACCTTGGTGATGTCGATGGTGCTGGTGTTGGTGCTGAGGATGCAGTCCGATCTGCAGCTTCGCTCCAAGTCGGCAAAGATCTTCTGCTTCAGGTCCAGGTTCTCGATCACCGCCTCGATGACCATGTCCGCCTCCTTGAACTTATCGTACGTGAGGCACGGCGTGCACAGGGAATAGATGGCGTCCGCCTTTTGCGACGTCATCCGTCCCTTCTTGACGTTGGACGCGAGGTTGGCCCTGACGCGAGCCATGCCGGCGTCGAGAAATTTCTGGTTGATCTCCTTCAGCAGCACCCTCACGCCGCTGAGCGCGCACGCGGTGGCGATGCCGCTGCCCATCAACCCTCCGCCCACGACCGCCACGCACTTCGTGACCCGGGGCTTGAGCCCTACGTCCGTGACCCCGGGAACGCCCGCGGTGGAGCGCGAGGCGAAGAAGAAGTGGACCAGTCCCTTGCACGCCGCGCTCGACACCGCCTTCGCGAACGCGTCCTGTTCCGACGCGAGCCCGGCGACGGAGCCCTTCACGACGCCCGTCTCCACGGCGTCGAGGCAGAGCCAAGGGTGGGGCATCAGGTGCTTCACGCGCTTGGCCTGGCGCCTGGCGGCCCCGAATATCTTCTTGACGACGGTCTCGTCGGCGGGAAGCTTCGCCGAGTCGAGCGACGCCATCCTTCTTGGGACTTTCTTATCCGCGATGTCCTTCGCCAGCTTTGTCGCCTCGGCGATGAGCCGATCGGCCGGGACGATGGCGTCGACGAGCCCGAGCTCGAGCGCCTCCTCCGCCTTGATGGGCTTGGATTTGAGCATCATGTCCAGCGCCTTGGGCAGGCCCACGAGTCTGGGCAGGCGCTGCGTGCCGCCGAACCCCGGGATGACTCCCAGCTGCAGCTCGGGCAATCCCAGCTGCGCCTTGGGGGTCGCGACGCGCGCGTTGCACGCCATGGCGACCTCGAGACCTCCGCCCAGGGCGAGGTTCTCGATTGCGGCGACGGTGGGCTTGGGTCCGGCCTCGACGATGGAGTTGAGGACGCCGTTGAAGTCGGACATGTTTCGGACGGGCTTGCCCTCGGTGCGCGCCTTGAGCTGAGTGATGTCGAAGCCTCCGGAGAACTTGCCGCGGGAGCCCGTGATGACGATGGCGCGGACTCCGGAGTCGGCCTGCGCGGCCTTGACCTGGGCCTCGATACCCTCGAGCACTGCGACGTCGGGGTCGGGCGGGGACTGGCGCGTCAGCGAAGGTCCCGGCGCGCGTTGTTACCCAGAATTATCCGCGGGGACGAAAAAGGGCGAAATCCGAGGGAGGGTTTCGGCGGGGCGCGCACCGGGAATGGCGAGCGCGTTCACGGGCGGGTTGCTCATGGAGATCAGGGCGACGCCGTCCCTGACCTCCATGGACACCGGGGATGTACGAGCCATGGGAGGTCGGGACGTCGTCTCTTGGTGAGGCTGCGGATACATACGTGCGCCCGGACGAGTGGAGAACCCAATCAACAACGACGTGATGACGAGGCGAGGTTTCGCCTCGGGGCATCGGACTCTGGCTGGGGGCGAAACCGCGGCAAAACCAGACTGCTCTTCTGTGCGTCCGATCCACCGACAACTGGCGCATATGCGAGCCAGTCACCACAAAACCGAGATCAAGTCGAGCGCGCGAAAAACCTATCCAAAGGGAAGGGGCGCGCGACGTGTCCGCCCCACGCGTCAGAGCGCGCGACGATGGCCTCTTCCGTTGTGCGAGCGATCCCCGGCGCGTGCCCGGCGGCGTCCAGCCGCCGGTCCATCGCGTCCGGCCGGCGCCCTTCCCGCGGCGCGTCCGTGGTCAGGAGGTCATCCGCCGAGCCGGACTGGAAAACAAAACAGCGAGAGCAGGATGCGCTCATCAGCGTCGAGGAGAACAGCGTCAAGGCCAAGGTGGAGGAGATCCTGGCGCCGATCCTGGCGGGCGAGGGTGACGCGACCGACGGCGACGACCAGACCCCCGCGTCCGGCGCGCCCCCCGAGCTCGCGAAGAAGATCCGCGCGGCGACCCGATCGCTCGAGTCCGGACTCGTCGAGCGCGAGACGGAGGTGCGATTGCTCCTCCTCGCCGCGTTCTGCGGCGAGCACCTCCTCCTGCTCGGTCCGCCCGGCACCGCCAAGTCCGAGCTCGGCCGCAGGCTCAGCGCGGTGTGCGGCGGCGCGTCGTTCTTCGAGCGCCTGCTCACCAGATTCTCCGTTCCGGAGGAGCTCTTCGGACCTCTGTCCATGCGCGGTCTCGAGAACGACAAGTACATTCGGCAGACGGAGGGCTACCTCCCCACCGCCACCGTGGCGTTCGTCGACGAGGTCTTCAAGGCCAACTCCGCCATCCTCAACTCCCTCCTCACCATCCTCAACGAGAGGCTCTTCGACAACGGCAACGAACGCGTCAAGGTCCCTCTTCTCTGCCTCGTGGGCGCGTCAAACGAACTCCCGGAATCCGAGGAGCTCGACGCGCTCTACGATCGATTCCTCCTGCGATCGTCCGTGGAGCAGGTCTCCGCCGGGTCCCTCGCGGGTCTCCTCCAGACCCGCGGCTTGTCCGGCGGCGCCCTGCCCACCAAGGAGACCAAGGAGTCCACCACGGTTGAGGCGACGTCCGTGATCTCCCTCTCCGTGAATGATTTTCAAGGCGTCAGGAGCGCCGCGGAGGCGTCGGTGGACGTCCCGTCCTCCGTCGTGGACCTGATCGTGGACCTCCGCGCGTTCCTTCAGGACAAGTGCGAGCCTCCGGTGTACGTCTCGGACAGGCGCCTGGTCAAGTCGGTGTCCCTCCTCAGGGTGTGCGCGTACACCAACGGGCGCGAGGCGGTGAGCGAGTTTGACTGCCTGCTGCTGGCGAACATCCTGTGGCAGCGCCCCGGCGAGTGCCAGATGATCAGGGACTGGATCCTCGAGAGGCTGGCGCAGGACAGGGGCGTGGAGCAGGTGCAGTACCTCCTCGCGGGCCTGTTCGGCCGCGCGTGCAGGGCGGACGGCGACCCGGAGGAGTGCCGCGCCCTCGCCGCCGAGGCGAGCTCCTTGCGGGCGGTGCTCACGACGCAGATGCGCTCGCTCGCGGGGGCTACGTCGGGGTCGCTTCCGGCGCTTCGCGATCACCTGTGGCTGTCGCCGCCGGACGCCGAGCGCGCGGCGCAGACCCTCGGCCCGCTGTTCTCGAAGGTTCGAAGGGGTTTGGAGAAGCTGCTGAGGGAGTGCGTGACCCTGGAGGTGGCGCTCGAGAGGAACACGGAGCCGCACATCATGGCGCTGCTGCTGCCGGACTACTGGGCGGACTTCATCAGGTCCGGGCCCATCGAGGACGTGAAGCCCCTGGGCGTCGGAAAACCCTGATCGAATCCCAAAGGAGGACTCTTTCTTTTTCGGTCGTCGCTCGACACGTGTTGTAGTTTCCCTCGGGGAAGTGGGCTAAATTATACCTTTGCTAAAAATTTTGAGCGACAAACACCCGCATCTGTCGTCTCGACTTTCGATCACGGATCCGGCTTGCGCAGGGGCGTGTGCGTCCCTACCCGGCGACCGAACTCGATGGTCCTGATGTTTGACGGCGGCGGCGGCTCGACGGCGGGAATCACCCTCGGTCCGTACCTGATCCGCATCCACAGAATCACCGCAAAGCAGACGAGCAGCCCCGCCAGCTGCGCCATCGTCACCCGCCTGCCGTGCGACTCCTCCAGCTCGTCGTTCTGCGCCTCGATCGTCCGCTCCATCGCTTCGGATCGGCGCTTCTCCGTCAGTATCCGACGCCGCAGACCGTCTCGCTCCGCCTCCATGCGATCGATCTCGATCCGCCGACTCTCGAGCTCCCGCTCGCGAATCTCCAGACGCACCCGAGCCTCCTTCGCCTGCATCCTCGCGGCGTTTCTCGTCTCCTCGGCGCGTTTCAACAAACGCCTGAGGTAGTCGTTCTGCTGCACCTCCGCGGAGAGCTGCGAGATCCTCGCCCCGTTGACGGCGTCCGTCCTCGCCAGCGTCGCCTCCGCCTCGGCTAACCGGGTCTCCAGAGCCTCCTTCTCCCACCCGGACTCCTCGAGCCGCATCTCGAGCTTCTCCAACGCGACGCGAAGCGCGCGAGGATTGGAGAGAGAGTCGCCGGACGTTCCCGTAACGCCCGTAACGCCAAAAGGGAGAGAGTCCATCGCCGTTCCGTACCCCGCGTCGGTGTCGTAGTCCGTCGCCGTCGTCGCCCCGGCGTCGTCGTCGTCGTCGCCAGCTGTGCCGTCGTCGTCGTGCGAGGAGTCGTGAGTCGTGCGAGTCTTGTGCATCGCCGGCGCCACGGACGGAGGCGGCGGGACCTCGTTGAGCCGCACCATCCGCGCGCGAACCTCCGCCTCGTGCGTGCGCCTCGGGGACCTAAACTCGAACGCCGAGTCGTACGTGACGCCGACGCTTTCGTCCACCCCGGAGTCGCTCGTCGACCCCGGCTCGGCGAACCCGAGCTGCCGCTGCGCCGGAACGGCTCGCTCGGCGATGGCCTGCGCCTGTGCCTGCGCCTGTGCCTGCGCCTGCGCCGTCGCCTTCGCGCTCGCGGGAGAGAAGACAAGGTCGATGCCAAACTCCTCGTCGTCCCCGTCTCCGTCCCCGGATCCGTCGTCGGCGCCCGCCGCCGCCTTCTTCGCCGCCGCCGCGAGCATGATCCTCCTCGCGGCGGCCGCCTTACCGGCATCGTGACCAGGCGAGCCGTCGCGCGGCGAAGCGGCGGACATTACAGACGTTACGGACGTTACGGGGTGCGTTACGGGGTGGACGAGTGTCGGCTGCTTGCTCGGCGACGCCGCGGCGAGAAGCTTCCTCGCCGCCGCGGCTTTGTCGGCGTCGTTCGAACCCGCCGGCGAACGCGGGGGCTTGGCGATGGGGCCGGCCGGGTATCTCCTCGTCGGCTCCTCCCCGTTTTCGCTCGCGCCCATTGCGCCCGACGACGGGTGTCTTCTCGTCGGCGTCGGCGTGGAGTTGGCGGGAGAGTACGCGACGGCGGGCGAACCGGGCGAAACGGGCCCGGAGGTGGACGAGGTCGGCTCCTCGCGGATGCTGGGCATGCGCGGGGACCGCGGCGAGGGCCCCCTCGCCGCCGCCGCCGCCGCCGCCGCCGCCGCCGAGTCGCTCAGCCACGAGCCGTTGAGGCTGCGCGGTTTGCGGTCGGGCGAGCGCGTCGCGTACGGATCCGCCTCTTCACGTTCCTCCTCCAATGCCCCCTCGTCGTCGTCCTCCTCCGCGAACGACCGCCGCGTACCTTCGTGACCTTCGTGACCTTCGTCCATCCCGGGAAGTCCCAGGCGCCTGCGAATGTCCGCGCGGTCCTCCGCCGTTCCCCTCCTCGCCGCGCCCAGCGTCGCCATGAACTTGGCCGCGCGACTCGTCAGCGGGACGCGCGACCTGCCGACGATGGCCTCGGCCGCCGCGGTCGTGGGCGACGTCGGCGCCCGCGAGGAGTCCCGAGTGTCCCTCGATTCGACGCGTTCCCCGTCCCGGTCGTTTCCCTCGTCGTCGTCCTCGTCCTCGATTTCGATGCGCCGAAAACTCGTCGGCGTCGCGCCCCGGGGGGTCGCGAACCCGCCGCTGCTCGAATCGTCCCTCGGGAGTTCGATCGACGGAGGAGGAGAAGGAGGAGGACGCTCGGGACGATCGGGCGCGGGCGGCTGCGGCGACTTTGCCGGCGAGCTCGCTCTCATCGATCGCGCGCCGCTCGCGGCCCCGATCGGACTCGCCCGATCGAACTCGTCGCCGTCTCTCGGGTCGTCGCCAGTTGGCGACTCCGCGCGTCCGCCGGGGGCCATCCCGGCCAGCTCCCGAGGCGAGAACGCGGCGGCTTGGACGTCCGAACCCCCGGACGGGTTCCTGCTGAACGGCCACGAGGGAGGGTTTGGCTCCGCGGCCCGTCTCGACCCTCCCTCGTCGTCGTCGTCGTCGTCGTCTTCTCTCGCGAATACCCTGTACCTCGCCACGAGCTCATCCTCGGAGAGCCGCCTCGTCCCTCCTCCGCCGCTCGTGTCGTCGTCGGGGCTCAGCTCGAGCGGCTCCTCTCTCTCGGGGTTGCGCATCGGGGACGACGACGGGGACGGGGGGGAGGCGCCGGGGCTCCTTCGGCACCGGCGCGCTCCTGGCGGGGTCACCGCGGGAGCCTCGATCTCGTCCCACGAGTCCGTCACCGGGGTACCCGACTGGCGATCCGCCGCCGCCGGGGTCCACGCGTCGCTGTCCGTGCTGACGTCCAACGTCGCCGCGTCTTGCGCCGGGTCCGTCTCATCCTCGTCGCGCGGAAGGATCCGAGGCAGCCGCCGCGGGGTCGTCGTCGTCGTCGCCGTCGCCGCGGGCAAAGGCGGTTGCTCGGGTGAATCGGGCGCCCTGATCCTGCCGATCATCTCCGCGAATCGTCGCTGCTTCTCCAGCAGCGCCCGCCTTCTGCGCTGCTCGAACGGGGACACGGATACTCGATTGGGCGCGGGCGGCGACGCGTTCGGGTCCGCGCTCGGCGGCGTGAATCCGTCGGTGAAGCTCCGCCGGCGTCCGCTCGAGCCGGGAATCTGCGAGGCGTTCTGGTTTTCGTCCGGGGAACCGCGCGACGTGCCGGAGCTGGACGCCGGGCTGTGCGGCTGCGCGTCTCCTCGCGGCGACCTAGGCGACGTCGGATAGAATAGGATTCGGGTGGATCCTCCCGCCGGGGCTCCTCCTCGCGGCGACCTCAGGGGCGTGCGCTTGCCCGAGCTCCTCGGCGAGGCGTCCGCCCTGGGCGTGAATTGAAATTCGTCGTCCCACTCGTCGCCCTCGACTCCGCCCCTCGAAGCCGCGCCCGTCGCCGTGCGAGCCGCGCGAGGGCTCGCGCGCCCTCCCGGCTCTGTCATGACGCGCCGCTCCGCGAGACCGGGGTCGCTTCCCGGCTCCACCGCGCCTCCTCTCTCCCAAATGGTTTCGAATTGCGCGCAACAATTCGGGTGTCTTCGCCGTTGTTTACTTGTCCTCCAGGAGCGGGTGAGAGGCGGTCTATTTGGATAACTGACGGCACATGCAAATAGTAAGGAAAGACCTTAACGATAAGCTATATTGACCTTCTATGGCTATTTTATGTAGGAAGACGACGGTCACATGAACGCGATGAGGAAGAGGATGATGAGGATCGCCGTGAGGATCACGATGATGCACATCTGCCCCTTGACTCCCGCCTTCTTGAGCACCTGGTTCATCTTTCGCTGCGCCGCCGCGAGCCTGCTGTTGGTGCCGTCGACGTCCTGTTCCAGCTCGTCGATCATCTTCCCCTGGGTCTCGAGTTCCTCGCCGATGGTCAGGCCGACCTGCCCGAGGCGCTGGATGCTGGCGCTGATATCGTCCAGGTCCGCGTCCTGCTTCCGCATCAGCAGCTGCTGGTTGTCGGCCTCGCGGTTCAGGTAATCGTCGTTCGCGGCCGCGATGCCCTGGTCGTATCCGCTCGCGTTGGACGGGTCGAATCCCGCGGGTCCCCGTCGCTTCGCCGCGTCGAGCTCGGATCTCGCCGCGCGCTCGGCGTTCGCGACGGTGGACTTGGTCGCCGCCGTCCATCGCTTGCGGCTGGCCAGCTCGTTGGCGTCCACCTTGAACCTCATGAAGTCCTGCTCCGCCATCGCGGTCGCCCTGTCCAGCTCCTCGAGCTGCCACTGGACGCTCTCGCACTCGCTGGTGATCTGCGAGGCGTACCGCTGGCGCTCGCTGTTGCCCTCGGGGAGGCGCTCCATGCGCTCCAGCACGCCCCGCACCTTATCGACGGTGGCCTGGATCTCATCCTTGACCAGGTAGAACGGGTCGTTGACGTCGCCCATCGCGAACCGTCGCGGCCGCGCGCCCGTGGGTGTGAGACCTCCCAACGGGCCTCTGAATAATTTATCCCGATGTCTCCTCGGCTCCCGACCAAAGACAACAGAGGGCACACGCGCGGGGAGGGGAGACGGAAGTCGGTCGACGGACCCGCGACGCCATGGGACACGACACGCTCGCGACGTCGCTCAAAACCGCGCTCGGCCCCGGCCCGTACCGGTCCTTCCGCGCTACGAGCCACGCGCTTCAGCTCGGCGACGTCTCCCCCGATGCGTGGTACGGCACCGCGAGTCGAGCGGTGAGGGACGCGGACCTCCTGGACCTCCTCGTGCGTTCGATTCCCGACGCGGGCGTTCGTTCGGAGGTGGAACGCGCGCATCGCGACCGCGTCGATGCCGGCGCGGGCGCGTCGACGAGCGAGGAGGAGGAGGAGGCGCGCGTCATGGGCGAGAAGGGGAGCGTCGCGGAGGTGCTCGCGCCGGGGCTGGTGTGCCTCAGACGGGCGATCGACCTGGAGACGCAGGCGTGGCTCGCCGAGCGCGCGTTCGAGGTGGGCGAGGGGAAGGACGGGAGGCAGGGATTCTACGACACCGTGCCGGGGGATGCGCCGGGAGACGCGCCGGTGCTCAGGCTCAATCAGGGCACCAGAGGAAGGGTCATCCTCCCGGTCTCCGACTTTCCCGAGAGACTCGGGCGCATCGTGCAAAGCTGCGTCCGGTGCGCGCAGACGGCGGACTCGAACACGAACGTCCCCGACATGAACCCGACGACCGCGCTGGTCAACTTCTACAAAGAGGGCGCCAAGTTCAAGTGGCACAGGGACAGCGAGGATCCCGCGCACGCCAGACGCGACACCGGGCCCCCCATCGTGAGCTTCACCGTCGGACTCTCGGCTGATTTTTCGTACAAGTCGCGGTTCGAAGACCAAGAGCATCGCACCGTTCGTTTAAACAGCGGCGACGTCTTGCTCTTCGGGGGCCCGTCGCGGATGATCGTGCACTCGGTCACCGGCGTGGTGCCGAGGACGATGCCGCCGATGCTGCGCGGAAGGATGTTACACGGTCGGTTAAACGTCACGATTCGGGACATCGGACGCGGCGTCATCGACGCGAGCATGTTTCCCGCGTACAGGGTCAGCTACGGCGGCGTGCAGAGCGAAGACTCGTACTGAAAACTAAGTGTTAACTTAGATCTTCTCCACGCGCTTCACGTGCGTCAGCGCCGCCACCACCGCCGCCACCTGCGCGTCGTTGCACTGATCGTCGGTGCACTTGGGCGAGTCGGGGTACACCTCCGTGGTGGTCACGTACTCGGCGTTCGTCACGCTCGCGCACAGCCCGAGCGCCCTGACCGGGTAGTTGATCACCCCGGGCTGCGTCACTGGCTCGCCGATGATCTTACCGTCCACGCTCGGCGCGATGTGGGTCACCTCGGACACCGCGGCGATGATCTCGCGCTGAAAGTCGGGTTTCGGGTCCTCCGAGTTGCCCACGGTGTAGAATCCGTCGGGGATGACATCCGGCGCGATGTACTCGCCGTCCCTCGCCGCCTTTGCGGGGCGGAACTCGGTCTCGTCCGTGTCCGTCGTCTCGTGAAGGTCCACGTGGACCATCCACGTCCCCACGCCCTGCGCGTCGACGACCGCGCCGAGAAACTTGGACTCGTCGGCGTGTCGATCGGCGAAGGATCGATTGGGGTCCACCGCGAGCGCGTTCCACCGCTGGACGCGCTCGTACCCCCACGGCGAGACGCACGGCGCGACGAGGACGTTGAAGTCGTCCACGAAATCCTCGCACCGCGTCTCCAGGAACCGGATCGCTCCCTGCACCCCGCTGGTCTCGTAGCCGTGGACCCCGCCGGTGACGAGGACGCACGGCTTGCCGTTCGACGGGTCGAATCCCCGCGTGCGCACGGCGAAGAGCGGGTACCTCTCGGGATCGTCGGCGTCGTACGGCAGCGCGCCGTACTTGAACACGTCGTACCTCGACTTTAAGGGCTCGAGCTTCGCGAGGACCTCGTCCGCGTACGAGCGCTTGGGCGCCTCCACGCTGGCGCGCCACTCCTCCCTCTGCGCCTTCGTCCACGGCACGCCGGGGGTGCCGATCGGGTACCAGGGCTCCACGTCGCCGTCGTGCGGCGGGGTCTTGGTGGTGTTCATGGCGGCGATCCGGGCGCGACCGCGGGCTCCTCGGGAGTACGCGCGGGTCGGGGGGGCGAGGACGCGGGTCAGCGGAGCCGCGAGCGCGCGCATCGCCGTGGTGACCGCCCCGTCTCCCGCTTCGCCTTTTTCACCGCGAGTCAATCGGCAACTCCGACGCATCTTCTGACGAGAAATTTTGAAATTGGACGCGAACGGCGCAGACGAAGGCGCGCCGAGCGGCGGTGTGGGACGTCGATCGCCCGCGAACCCGCGCCCGAGCGCACCGCGAAGATGTCCCTGGACTTCTCCGAGACGTACAAGCGCACCGGCCCGACGCCGGTCTTCTCCCCGGACGGCCGATTCCTCGCCACCGCGGTGGAGTATCGCCTCGTGATCCGCGACGCGGAGACGCTCACGGTGTGCTCCATATCCTCGTGCCTGGACCGCATACACAAGATCGAGTGGCACCCCGACTCCGACCACGTCCTCTGCGCGTGCTACAAGCGCGGCGTCGTCCAGTGCTTCTCGGTGTCCGACGAGAAGTGGACCTGCCTCATCGACGAGGGGCCCGCGGGATGCGTCCACGCGCGGTGGTCGCCGCTGGGCACGCACATCCTCACCGTCGCCGAGTTTAACGTGCGGTGCAGCGTGTGGTCCCTCGCGGACAAGTCCTGCGTCTACCTCAGGCATCCCAAACACGCGGACCGGGGGATAGAGTTCTCCCCGAACGGCAAGTTCATCTTGGTCGCCGAGCGCCGCGAGTGCAAAGATTACGTCTCGATCGTCTCGTGTTCCACGTGGACCACCGCGGCGAGGTTCCAAGTCGCGACGACCGACCTGGCGGACGCCACGTGGTCACCCGACGGCACCGCCATCGCCGTGTGGGACGCCCTGACCGAGCACGCGCTGCACGTCTACCGCCCCGACGGTACGCGTTTGTCGTCGTACAAGCCCGCCGACGGCGGCGCCGCCGCGGGCGTCCGATGCCACGCGTGGTGTCCCCGCGGTGGGTTACTCGCCACCGGCTCGCTCGACCAGCGCGCCCGGCTGTTCTCGCACGTGTCGTGGCGGATGCTCG
>Ga0181571_10003758_pt1 | contig 11399 bp, 7 predicted proteins | sample 101ome_17_FD_132440 | JGI IMG/M metagenome (GOLD analysis project Ga0181571, IMG submission 132440) | Coastal salt marsh microbial communities from the Groves Creek Marsh, Skidaway Island, Georgia - 101407AT metaG (megahit assembly) | ecosystem: Environmental > Aquatic > Marine > Intertidal zone...
GGGCGCTTCGGGCCATCGTCGAGAACGCGCACCGCCTCGCGCCCGCCCCTCCCTTCATCCCCCCCCCGTGTGCGCCGTTTGCGCCCCCCCCGCCTCTCTCCCCCCCGCCTCTTTCGTCGCCGCGACCGCCGTTTGCGCCGCCGCCGCCGCCTGCGCTTTTTGCTGTTGGCACCATTTCCTCAGTTCCTTGAGGCTCTCGACCCGGTCGTTGTTCGTTCCGAGCATCGTCGGCAGCGCGGCGAACTCTTCGCTCCTGCACTCGTTCCCGTCGCAAATGAGATCGAACCCCCCCACGCGCTTGGGCGTCTTCCCCCCGAAGTGTCCCTCCACGTCCACGCACGTGAGCATGTCGTCCAGCAGACCGAATTTGAGGTCGTGGTCGGTCTGCGTGTCGCTGCTCATGGACGGCGACGCGTTGACCTCGATGAGCCACGGTCTCAGATCCGCGTCGATCATGACGTCGTAGCCGTACATCTCGAAGCAGTGCTTATCGTTGATGATGACGTTCGCGACCGCGCGCAGGGAGTTGAGGATGATGGCCTGGATCCCCGCGAAGCACTCGTCCACGGGATCCGCGCCGTGTTTCGTCGCCATGAACCGCTTGAGCTCGGCGATGGACCACTTCAGGTCCGTCGTGCTCGCGTCGTAGCTCTCGTCCTTCTTCTGGATCGCGTGGTTGGTGAGGTGCACGTACGGGTTATCGATGTCGTGTTTGCTCACGCTGTACCGCGCGTTCGTGAACCGCGCGAACCCCTCGCGGTACAGGTACACCCTCAGGGGGTTGTACGACAAGCACACGGCGTATATCCGCATGTCGAACTTCTTCCCCCCGACCAGGTACGGGTCGTCCAGGTACCGCTGCGCGACGTAGTTCTCGTAGCAGCAGTTCTCCGCCTTCCCGGTGCCCCTCTCCTTGAGCCACGACTCGATCTGCGACGGCCGCGAGGCGATCCAGATGCCCTTCCCCTGCGCCCTGCCGATGGGTTTCATGATCCACATCCCGCCGCGCTCGCGGAACTCGCGCAGCATCATCGCGCCCTCGTTGGGGAGGATGTACGTGGTCGGGACGACGTCGAACGCGCTCGGGTCGGCGCCGAACCGCCCGCCGGGATCTTTCGCCGCCGCCTTGACCGCGCGCTTCAGGTTCTTCGCCATCAGGTCCTTCCGCGTCAGCTCGACGTGGTTCGGGAAGTGGTTCACGCGCTGGTGGTCGAGGAGGCGCGCGCCCCCGCCGCTCGTCGCGGAGCTCGCGTACGGGACGTTCTCGTGGATCCAACCGACGTCGGCGTAAAACACGTCCCACGAATCGTCCTCCACCTCCCTCCACCCCCGGGCGCGGAGCACCTTGTAGGGGATGGAGTGGCGCTGCGTCGTCCCGAACCGAACGACGCGGCCCAAGGGGGCCCCGGCGCCGCCGCCGGGGGCGCGCGAGCTCGACCCGTCGCGTTTCTGCATCGCGCGCGGAGGCGGTCAACCGCGGGAGCGTGGCGCGAGCGTCGCGGCGACGGAAAAGGTCGGCACGTTCGACGGGAACGACCCGAGCGCGCGCCGAGCCCGAGCCCGAGCGGGGGGTTGAGGGACGCCGACGCGAGCGCCCGCGCGGTGTGGAACGACCGCGCGGGGCGAACGCGGGCGGCGTTCCCGAAGCGCGGGCGCGTGTGCGGGCGCGGGGAGCGAGACGCGCGGCGACGACGAACAGCCAGTTCGCAGACGAGGCATCCGCGCAGCGGAGAGACGTTTGCCCGGGTCGTGTTCGGAGCACCCGCGTGTCGTTTCAACAATGCCGAGATTTTTTTCCCCTCCGGTGGTTCCCGATTGGCCCTGCTCGATGTTTCAGGGGCCGCGCGCGCGCTCGCCACTTCCCCCCGCGCGAGCGTCGCGTCGGTACCGAACGGCGATCATGCTTCGCCAAGTTGTCTCCCGGGCCGCGCGCCAGGTGCGCGCCCGCGCCGCGCCCGCCCACCCCTCGCGCGTCCCACCGCCGCGACGTTTAGGGTTTCATCCCCGCGCGCGCACCCGAGCCTCGGCTCGATCGTATGAGCCCCAGTCAGGGAACGTCCTCGCACCCCACCCGCGCACCGCTCACCGCGTCCCGCCCCCCCCCACCCTCCATTCGCTCCGCAGACGCGCTGCCTGAACTACACCGCGACGACGCCCTTCCGCGCGTTCGCGTCGGACGCGGTCGCGACCGACGACACCGCGGACGCGTGGGCCAAGGTCCGCGCCGCGGTGGTCACGGACGAGGGCCAGCGCGCGGTGGCGCAGCTGCAGAAGATGATGGGGGACATTCGCGACGAGGTGAGCCGCGAGGCGAAGCCGATGGCGCCCATCGACTGGAACGCGCTGAAGGCGAGGAGCGGCTTCCCCGAGATCGTCGACCAGTTCAAGTCCGGCCTGGACGGCGTGAAGTACCCCGCGTACGACGGCAAGGAGCTCGAGGAGACGGCGGCGGTGTTCAAGAAGCTCGTCGCCGAAGCCGAGAAGCTCGCGGAGGAGGCCAAGAAGCGCGAGATCGAGATCGAGGCGGAGCTCAAGGCGATCGAGGAGGACAAGCAGAAGCTCGCCACCATCACCATGGACGAGGTGTTCGAGAGGGAGCCCGCGCTCAAGGCGGAGGTGGACGAGCGCATCAGGAACGACCAGTGGTTCTGAGAGCCGACGACGCCGAAGGAGATGCGAGAAAAAACGCCGAGGGAGAAGACGACGCCCGCGAGCGTCGTCAAGCGGAGAAGAGAGGCCGGGGACGGGCGACCGCGTGTACTTTGAATATGTCACCCCGAACGTGTAGCGCGCGAGCGACGATCACCGACACGTTCGAGCGCGCGGGGACGCGCCCGCGAACGAGCGCCCCGGGGCGACGGGAGTTTTTTCTGACGAACGGCGACTGATCTGACCCACGCGCTCGGTCGGGGGAATCGGTGAACCTCGGCGCCCGCGATCGGGTCGTGCGGGAAAGGGGGAAGAACGCCCCCGGATTCCGTTGTTTTTCTGCCACGACGCGTCTCGGCGCGTCCGCCATTCCCCGCGCGTCCCGGGCGCGCTCGGCGAGGTCGCCATGGCGTTCGCGCCGCCGCGGTCGCCTTTTTCCCCGGGGCACGACGCCGAGGGTCCCGTGCGCGGTCGCCTCGCGCGCGCCGCGGTCGGCTCCGCCGCGGACGCGTCCGCGGACGATCCCGGCGGGGATGACGGGGACGGTAACGCCCTCCGCGGGGGCAAGCCCCTGTGGCTGGTGGCGTCGGACGACGCCCCGACGTCCCCCGGCGCGACGACGGTCGCGGCGGTGACGCGGAGCCCCGGGGCGTCGCGCGCGCCCCGCCCGCGGTCCGAGCGCGCGGACGCGTCCAAGGGCCCCGCGTTCGCGCACCTCCTGAGGCAGAGCGAGCACCTCATGAAACGTCTCGAGGCGGCGCACGGGGCGCTCGCGCAAGCCTTCGGCGGGGGCAAGCAGACGACGTACATGACGACGCAGCTCCGTCTGAAGCACGGCGCGAGCGCGCTGAAGTCCGTCTCGGAGGCGCTTCCCATCGGGGACGCGCTCCTGAACAACTGGGACGCCGCGTGGGGTTCGCAGATGCACCACGTCTTGCGCGCGAAGGACCAGGCGGAGTCCGACCTCGAGCGGATGCGGCGGCACACGGAGACGGTTCTCGCCGAGGCCGAGGCGGCGCACGCGGAGACGGAGGCGTACCGCGCGGAGATGGACGCGAACGTCGACCGCATCGAGCGCGCCAAGGCGTTCGAGGCGGAGAAGAAGGCGATGGAGAGGAAGCTGGAACTCGCCGAGGAGGCGGCGGTGGCGCGGGCGGCGGCAGAGGCGGCCGCCGAGGCGGCGCGGGAGGAGCGCGACCGCGTCGTCGCCGAGCTCGAGCTCGTCGCGGGCGTCCGGGGCGAGCTCGCCGAGTGTAAGGCGCTCCTCGAGGACGCGGAGCGCCGCGCGTCGGCGAACGAGGCGGCGGCGGCGGAGCGCGACGAGCTCCGCCGCGAGGTGGACGTGATGGGTGTCGAGGTGATTCCGCTTCGCGAGAGCCTCGCGCGCGAGCTCGAGGGCCGCGCCGCCGCGGAGAAGCTCGCGGCGGACGCGGCGGAGGCGAGGAGGGACGCGGAGCGGCGCGCGGCGGACGCCGAGAGCAGAGCCCAGGACGCGGAGGCGCGCGCGGAGGCGAGCGAGGCGGCGCGGCGGAAGCTCGAGGCGGAGTGCGAAGCCTCGGCGGAGAACGCCCGTCAGAGCCGCGAGGAGGCGCGCGACGTCGCCGATCGCGCGGCGCGGACGCAGATTGCGCTCCAGGAGCGCGTCATCGCCGCCGAGGACGACGCCAGGGCGCTCCGAGGCGAACTCGCGAACGCGCGGACGGCGCTCGAGAACGCGGAAAACGTCGAACCGCTCGCGAAGAGGATGGAGGCGACGTCCAAGCGGCTCCGCATCGACATGGCGGCGGCGGAGCGCGTGCGAATGGTCGCGCAGATGACCGCCGAGGCGGCGGAGACGCGCTTTGAGGAGGGCGCCGCCGACGGCGACGCGGACGCCGCGGAGACGCGCGCGGCGAGGCGGGACATCGCCGCCGCCGCCGGAGGGGCGGAAATGGTCGTCGAGCTCGCGGGGAGGCTCGCCGCCGTGCAGACGGAGATGGAGACCATGCGTTCGACGCTCAAGACGCGAACCGGCGGTGGGCGAGGGAAAAAGGCGAGCGGATCGAACGGCGCCGCGCCCTCGGGGGAAGAGGAGGAGGAGGAGGAGGAGGAGGGCGCGGGGGACGTCGCGGCGGCGGCGGCGGCGGAGGTGGAGACGCTTCGGCGGCGTTTGCGCGAGGCGAACGCGCACGTCTCCGTGCTCGCGGAGAGCCGAGACCGCGCGCTCATGGAGTCCGTGCGGCTCGCGGCGGCGGGCGCGAGCGCGGGGAGGCGCCGGGGCGGAGGGTTCGCGGAGGCGCTGAGCGCGGCGCCTCCGCCGAGCGCGACGCGCGGGGGGTGGGCGGCGGCGGAGGCGGCGGCGGCGGTTGTTCTCTCGGCGCCGCCGAGCGCGGCGGCGGCGGGGGACGCGCCGGGGTCCGCGGTGAAGGTGCTCGAGTCGAGGGCGGAGGCGGATCGGCTCCTTCGTGAGGCGGAGGCGCGCGGGAGGGAGGCGTTCGCGAGGCTGGAGGCGGCGGCGGCGAGGTTCGACGCGAGGGCGGAGGACGCCCCGCCGACGTTTTATTAAAATCGGAGGACCTTTGCCGCCGCGCGGAAACGGGGCGTGGACGAAATCCATCACGAAATCCACCTCGCCGTCGTATCCAGTCGCTGCAGTCGCTGCTCGCCTCGTCTCCCCTTGGGGGTATCTCTCGCGTCATCGATCCGGCACTTCGCGTCGCGCGACGACGATGGCGACGACAGCGCTCGCGACGCCCTTCGGGGCGAGGATCGCACTCTCGGGCGGCTCGTTCCGGGCGTCGCCCGCGCGCGCCACCGGCGCGGCTCGGCGCTCGTCCGCGGGCGCGTCCGCGCTTCCGTGGACGGCGCGTTCCGACGCGCCCGCGGTCCGACGCGGATTTCGCGGGCGCGTCGCGGGCCGGACGATCGCGCCGCGGGCGGCGGAGGACGACGAGCCCGTGGTCGGGAAATCATCGTTCGACTTCGACGCGGAGATGATAAAGGACATGGAGCGCCTGAAGGCGGACAGCCCGCTGGCGAAGGAGGCGGCCGCGGCGGAGGCTGCGGGGACGGCGGTCAAGACCGAGTCGCAGTTGCGGATGGAGGCGATCAAGGAGGGCATCGACACGTTCCTGCTGTACGACTTCTTCGTCATCCTCGCCATCCTCACCTGGCTCATCGTCGGCGTCGGCGTCAGGCTGAGCCACGGCGGCGGGCTGTCGTACGACGAGCCGTTCTTAGGCCTGTGGCTCTTCCTGTGGCCGTTCCTGTTCCAGCCCTTGCTGGGCGTGCACATGCTCGCCACCATCGTCAGCCCCATCATCGGCAAGCTGAAAGACCGCGGGCTCGTCTCCAAGGACACGTGGACGTGAGGACGCGACGACGCCCGAGCGAATCGAAGGCGGAGGGAGAGCGACGTCGTGGAGCGCGGAGCCGAACGAGGGGAGGGCGGCGACGCGAAGAGAAGAGGCGTAGGGCGCGCGCGTGGCGGCACGCGTCCTTCATTATTTCACTCGGCACCTGATGACACCCTGACACCCATATCTGATCGCGCTCGACGAACAAATTCGTCGTCTGGAACAAATGCGTCGTCCGGTCATCCCCCACGTGCGTTATTGCTTCGATGCGCGCCGCCGCCGCCGCGGCTTCGTCGCGCTCGGCCCCCCCCGGGGCCGTTCGCGTCCTCCGCGGGTCCTCCCGCCGCGGGTCCTCCTCGCGCGCGCCCCCCCGCCCGCGCGGATCCTCCCTCCGCGCTCGCGCCTCCCCCCCCTCGGGCTCCGCCGCGCCCCCCTTCTCCCCCGGTTGGCGCACGCCCGCGATGGCGATCTTCTGGGACCTGGACAATCTCCGCCCCCCGCTCGGGTTCGAGACGGTCTGGGCGTACCGCCTGGTCGAGGCCGCGTTCGAGTACGCCGACGTCGCGCACGTCCGCGCGTACGCGCGCGTCGGCACGCTCCCCGACTTCGCGCGCGACGCCCTCGTCTCCGCCGGCGTCACCCTCCGCGAGTGCCCCGCCGTGAGCGAGGGCGCGGACGCGGCGCTCGCCTCGGACGTCGTCGCGATCGTCCGCGGCGGCGCCCGGGCCCTCGCCTCGGACGCCGCCGACGACGAAGACGCCTCCTCCGCCTCCTCCGCCTCATCGATCGAGCGCAACCCCAACCCCGCGCTGGAGGCTCTGACGCGCGCGGACTCGTTCGCGGTGATGGTGGCGACGAGGGACGAGGGCATGGCGGAGTGCGTGTCGTTCGCGTCGGCGCGGCGGGACCTCTGCGACGGCGCGTTGGTCGCCGGGGAGTTCCTCGCCAAAGCCGCGCACCGGCCGCAGTTCGCCGCGGCGCTCGCGGAGGGCGGCGACGTGGGGGTCAAGCCGGGGTACTGGCGCATCCTGAACCACGTCGCGGGGAAGTCCGCGAAGGGCGCGATGGGGAAGTCCAAGCTCGCGAGAGCCGCGGACGCGACGGTGCTCTGGGACTCGAGGCGACTCTTCGCCCTCCCGGGCCCCGCCGAGGAGGAGCGGGAGGAGGAGGCGAAGGAGGAGGAGGAGGAGGAGGAGGCGGAGGACGGCGAGCGCGAGATGGGGGAGGTGGACGACCTCGACGATCTCGTGGCCACGCCGGGAGGGTTCTCCGCGCTGTGGATCGACGGGAAACTCGAGCCGTGGCCCCCGGGAACCCCGAGCCCCGGCGGGGAATGAATACGATACTCGTACGTAGGCGCGCCTCGTTCCGCGTTCGGACGCGCGCGGGTGTAAAAATAAAATCCACTTGTAAAATCCATCCTTCGCCGGGGGACGGAACCCCCCCTCCCCTCCCCTCCCCCGCGCGCGCCACGTACTCGAATACGCCCGCTCGCCTTCCCGTTCTTATCCCGGGCACCCGTTCTCCCTGGCCCACCTGGCGACGTGCGCGTGCCCCGCCCTCTCCGCGTACACGCACGTCCACTCGTCCCACGGGCACCCGTTCCGGCGCAGCCACCGCAGCACGTCCAGCCTCCCGCTCCTCGCCGCGGCTTTGCACGTCTCGCGGTCCCACGGCATGCCCATCGCCCTCGCCCACTCCAGCGCCTCGACGTGGCCCCCGCGCGCCGCGTACGCGCACGCGCGCTCCTCCCCCGGGACGGAGAAGCCGCGGGCGCGGAGCCACGCCATGGCGGCGACGTGGCCCCCGCGCGCCGCCGCCTCGAACGCGAGCGCGTTTGGCGTCGCGCCCTGTTCGTCGACGAGAAACGCGAGCGTCTCGAGCCGCCCCGCGCCGGCGGCGGCGGCGCACTCCGACGCGCCGAGGGTCACCTCGGAGGGGAACGAGGCGGCGAGCCAACGCAGAACGTCCACGTGGCCGCCGCGAGCGGCGAGGGCGGCGCACGCGCGCGGGAGTCCGGGATCGTCCGAGGACGTCGCGGCGTCGGCGGAGGTTATACGCTCGGACGCGCCGCGTGGGGAACATTCGGTAGTTTTGGCACCGCCAAAGAGAAACGCCAACGCGGCGAGGCTCCCTCGCTCCGCCGCGCGACGGCACGCGGTGGGGTGCGTCGTCGGGAGGCCGCGGTCGCGCGCCCAGAGGAGGGAGTCCAGGTGGTCGCCCGCGGCGGCGGCGGCGACGACGCGGTGGTCCGCGGGGCACCCCGCCTCGTCCAGGGCCCAGGCGAGGAGGCGGGGGTGGCGAGCGACGCCCGCGAGGGTGAGTCGGGGCACCGGGACCCCGACGTCGCGGAGGATGCTCGCGCACGCCTTCCCGGCGCGCGCGAAGAGCGCCAGGTCCGCGGGGTCGAGGCGCGCGAGCACGTGACGCGCGAGCACGTCGCGCGGGAGCGACCCGAGGAACGCGCCGAGCGAGGCGTCCGCCGAGCGGGCGTCCGCCATCGCGGCGGGCGCCGAGGGCGCGCGCGCGTCGGTGGTGCCGGGCGGGCGCATCCCCGGCGTGCTGGCCTATCCAGACGCCCGAATTCGCGCGCGAAAGCGACGAGGTTTCGGCCGCGCCACGTCGGACGCGACGACGCGAGAACCCGCCCGGGCGATCGCGAGGGGTCCGCGCCGAGGTCGCCCCGGGCCGTCACTCGCGTGCACGCGCCGAGCGCCGCGACGCTCGCGCGCGACCGCTCTGCCCCTCGCGCGCGCCGACGCCGTCGCGCGCGGTTCCCGAGTCTCGGCGACCTCGCCCCCCACCCCCCTCTCCCGGACGTCTCTTCGGCGGTTTCCGAGACTTCCTCGACGTCGGGATCTTCCCCTCGATCGCCCCGGGATGGCGTCCGCGGCTTCGTCGACTCGCCCTCCCCGGGTCCCTCGCGCGTTCCGGGTCGGGTCCCTCGGGTGGGGTCGGCGCTCGCCCCGTCGCTCCGGCCGCGCCTCGACCCCCCCTCCCGTCGCGTCCGCCGCGCGCGGGCCGCACGCGGTGCGCGTCCCCCTGCCCGCCTCCGGCCCCCTCGCCCCCCCCGCGGACGTCCGCGCGGCTGTGGACCGCTGGCCCTGGCGCGGCGGCCTCGAGCCCTGCGGCGACCGCCCGTTCGCTCCCATCCCCCCGGAGGCCATCACCGGCGAGATTCCGAGCGACCTCCGCGGGACGCTGTACCGCGTCGGCCCCGGGCGGTGCCGCGTCGGCGCGACGCGGTACGCGCACTGGTTCGACGGCGACGGCCAGATCTTCGCCTTCGCCTTCGGCGACGACGGCCGGGTCTCCGCCGGCGCCAAGATGGTACGCACGGACCGCTTCGTCGCCCAGGAGGGTTCCGGCGCCCCCGACCGAATCGCCGTTCGCGGCGCGTGGACGCAGGCCTCCTCCCCCCTCCAGAACCTCGGCCGGTTCCCCACCAACCCGGGCAACACCGCCCCGATGGCGCACGCGGGGAAGCTCTTCGCGCTGTGCGAGGGCGGGGGCCCGATCGAGATCGACCGCGAGACGCTCGACACGATCGGGCCGCACGCGTTCGAGGGCGAGAAGCTTCCGATGGGGTTCAGCGCGCACGCGAAGAAGGATCCGCGCGACGGGACGCTGTACACGTGGGGCCTCGCCGCGCCGCCGGCCATCGGCGTCGTCGCGGCGAAGATCGACGCGCGCGGGACGGTGCTCAAAACCGCGCCGCTCCCGCTCCCGCCCTTCGCGTTCACCCTCATCCACGACTGCGCGATGAGCGAGAACTACCTCGCGTTCATCGTCCCGCCGTGGACGCTCGAGCCCGGCGCGGGGATGGTCGGCGCGTTATCCGGGGCGGCGAGTTTCGGGCACGCGTTCGAGTGGCGCGGCGACGAGCGAGGCGCGACGCTCATCGTCTTGCGAAAATCCGACCTCGGCGTCGTCGTCGGCCCGCACGAAATCCACGCGATGAGCACGTACCACTTCGCCGGCGCGCACGAGGACCCCTCGGACCCCGAGGACCCCTCGGACCCCTCGGACCCCTTGGACGCGAAGAAGACGCTCAAAATCTGGGTGAACGTACTCATCGGCTCGCGGCCGAACCTCGAGGCTCGGTTCGCGAACATGTACGACGCCGAGTGGGCGCCGGACGGGTATAACCTCCTCGCCGAGTACGCGGTGAACCTCGAGGACGGGACGCTCGAGAGCCGCGACCTCCTCGTCCCCAGGGCGAGCGACGCGGACGTGGAGGCGGCGGCGGCGACGGCGACGAGTGCGTTCGCGTTCGACGGGCAGTTACCGATGGAGTTTCCGGTGGCGGCGGCGGGGGGCGACGCGAGCGGGGGCTCGGGCCCGCCCCGGTTCGTGTACACGCTGGGGTTCTCGGGGCGGGGGGGGGGCTACTTCGACGCCGTCCAGCGCCTGGACGTCTCGAACCCGAGGGGGCCACACCACGCGAGGCTCATGCCCCCCGGCGTGTTCCCCTCGGAGGTGGCGTTCGTGCCGAAGAGGAGGAAGGATGAGGAGAAGGCGGAGAAGAGGGAGGAGGAGGGCTACCTGGTGTACTTGGAGTACGACGCGTCGCGGCACGCGTCGGACGTGGTCGTCCTGGACGCCGGGGACGTCGCGGGGGCGGAGATCGCGCGCGTGGCGCTGCCGTTCCACGTCCCGCACACGTTCCACGGCGAGTTCGAGCCGAGCGAGCGGTGAGAGGAGGGGGGAGGAGGGAGCGAACGAAGAGAAGACGACGACTCATCATCACAGCTGTAAAAATCGTGGTCCGCCCAGGGCGGCTCACGCGCGTTCACACTTCTCTAAAAAGCGCCTCCCGACGCCATCGCCGCGGTCTCGTGGTCTCGTGCCGCAGACCCCCTCGCGTCGTCGTCGTGGCGCGCGTCGTCTCGCGCGCGATGGCGGTCGCGCGCGTCGCTCGTTGGTCGCCGTCGCGGCCCTCGGCGGGTCGTCGCGGCGGGCGTCGCTCGGCGCGGGCGCGGGTCGGGCGCGCTCCGCGCGCCGATGGGTCGGACCCTCCGACGTTCGCCGCCGACGCCTCCCGCTCCGGGGCGACGCGCGTCGTGCGCCTCGAGGGGGGCCCTCGCGGCGCGGTGGCGTACGTCGTCGGGGCGTCGCACGTCCTGGGCGAGGACGCCGCGCGCGACGTCTTCGCGCTCGTCGGTCGCCACGACCCGGACGTCGTCCTCCTCGAGCTGTGCGCCGAGCGCGCCCCCGCCGCGCTGCGCGCGGCGGTCGCGGCGACGCGCCGGGCGGGGCCCCCGACGGGGCCTCCCGAGGCTTCGCCCGCGACCGCCGCCCCGCCGCGCCTCGCGGTGACCTCGGTCACCGTCGAGGGCATCCCCCGCGACCGCCCCCTCCCGGGCGCGTCCGAGCGCGACCTCCTCGCGACCCTCCGAGCGCGACCGAACGCGA
>Ga0181571_10003760_pt1 | contig 11399 bp, 5 predicted proteins | sample 101ome_17_FD_132440 | JGI IMG/M metagenome (GOLD analysis project Ga0181571, IMG submission 132440) | Coastal salt marsh microbial communities from the Groves Creek Marsh, Skidaway Island, Georgia - 101407AT metaG (megahit assembly) | ecosystem: Environmental > Aquatic > Marine > Intertidal zone...
CCTGGCGGACGTTCTGAGCGTCCCGTCGACGCGAATCTCGTTTGAGAGTAACCCCCCGGGCGGATCCAGCACGACGGCGCAAGTCGACATCGTCATCAAGGCGGACGATTGGGACGACGCCACGACGCTGGAAAGCACTCTCAATAATGCCTTCGGCGGCAGCAGCGGTGCCGCGCTCGCGGGCACCTTGACCAAGTTCAAAGACATCGAATTCGACGATACGAAGTACCTCGAGAACCTCACGTCGGCGACGCTCGACGCGACCTCCGGCGTCACGCTCCGCGCGCCGCCGCCGCCGTCGCCGCCGCCGCTCGTCACCGCGTACGCCGCGGCGCAGGCGACGATCGAACTGACGACCAGCGCCGATCTCACCTGGGACGACGCGGCGAAGGACGTGTTCAAGCGCGCGGTCGCCGCCAGGGTGCAGGATAAGGTCCCCCAGTTAACCGTTCGCCCCGCGCAGATCCGCATCGACGAGCCGGAGCCGACCGGCGGGACGCAGACCACCTCCGTGCAGTTTTCCATCCTCTCCCAGGAGGCGAGCAACAGGACCCTCGCGGTGGCTGATGCGGAGACATACGGCGAAGCGCTCGTCGCCATCTTCGACGGCGGCACGCTCCAAGACGCTCTCGAGGCGGAGATGAAGGAGACCGAGTCTGTCCCCGACGAGACGCCGCTCGGCACGGTGACGGCGCTGGAGCTCGTGACGTACGACAATCACACTGGTAGCCCGACCCGCGCCGAGATCACGGGGACGGACGTGGCGTTCATTCTCACGCCGCCGCCGCCTCCTTCGCCGCCGCCGCCTTCGCCTCCTCCCCCGCCCTCCCCGCCGCTTCCGCCTCCGATGGTTCCGTACCCTCCGCCGGCGCCGACGTCGCCGCCGCCGCTGCCTCCGGGTTTCCCCGCGCAGATTGCGTTTTCGACGGAGCCCGACGACGCGAGCAAGGGCCAGATCGAGTTGCTCTGGGGGATCAAGGCGGACACGTCGAGCACGCTGCTGGCGTACGTCAACCCGTACTTCAAGTACAACGACTACATTCGCAACAAGCGGTTCGACATGCGGTGGCCGGAGTCTCAGCAGTTCATGGAGGACTGGTGCGTCGCGCTTCACGAGTCGCCCGCGGTGCACACGATTCGCGAGGGGAAGTGCGTCATCGCCGAGTTTCGCTACTACGTCGAGCAGAAGCGGTACGTTCGCTTCCCCGTCCCTTTCGAGGACTTCAACGATCTCTTCGCCGACTTTTTGATGGAATCTCAGTGGGCGAGCATGCGCGACGGCCTCGTGGGTTTTCACAAGAAGAACTTCTGCCTGCTGATGTTCATGGGCGTGAGCGTTCGGAGCAACTTCAAGAAGACGGAGGGGGCGTGGGAGCTCCTCGGCGAGTACAGCAAGTGGGAGAGGCTGCTCAACTCGTACAACGCGTTTGCCCCGCCCACCGTCGGCGACGCGATCATCGTCAGCGACCTCTTCGTCTCCATGGCGACGCAGGTGGAGGCGATCATGTCCACCGCGCTGACCATCTGGGTGGCGTGCGTGTTGGTCGTCGTCGTCGTCGTCCTGTGCACCGGGTCGCTGCAGATGGCGTGCCTGATTCTCGTCAACCTCCTCGCCATCGTGTGCTTCGTCGTGGCGATGATGAGCCAGCTCGAGATGGAGTTTGGCGGCGTGGAGGCCATCGCGCTCACCGTCCTCATCGGCATGTCCTGCGACTACTGCCTCCACCTGTCCGACACGATCCTCACCGGGCGGTCCAAGTCCCGGAGCCTTCGCGTGCGCGCCGCCATCAACCACCTCGGGCCCACCATCGTGAGCGCCGCGGGGACGTCGCTCCTCGCCTCCGTGCCCACGGCGGCGTTTTGCGACATCCTCATCCTCAGCAACTTCGGCCTCATCATGTGCCTCAGCATCGTCTCGGGCGTCCTGTTCGGCATCCTCTTCTTCTGCCCGCTGTGCATCCTCTTCGGACCGAGGTTCGCGGGGCACACCTGGGGCGAGACGGTGAGGCTCAACCTCGCGGGGTCGCCCCTGCACGCCGCGAGCGCCCTCGCCTTCTTCGGGTTCCTCTTCGCCACCCTCGTCAAGGCGCCGAGGGATTACATGCAGGAAAACGCGGGCATCGCCGCGGGGGCGGGATTCGTGTGCGTCTTCTCGCCCATCGCCGTCGGCATATTCGTCAAACCGTGGGGAGCGTTCAGGGAGAGAGTCGTCGCGCTCAGGTACTGAGTCGAGTCACCGACACCGACCCCTGGGGGGGGGGCGGGGGGACAGGAGAGCGCCCGCGAGAGCGCCCAGCATCCCCCCACCCCCCGACTTTCCTCCGTGTCTTTTTTAAAAATATCCTCGGGGAAAGTCTCGTATAATTGTAATGTACAGTCAACCCAGTGAAAACGATCGCCCTTCATGCGATGCGATACTCGCTAGGGGGAAACGAAGCCTAAAAAGAAACCCCGGATCGCGAGGACGAGACGAGTGCACAGATTCGCCACCGACGATTGAACGCGCGAGGACGATCGGTGATGTGAGCGAGATCATCATCCGGATGCTCGTGACGCGAGAGTGGTGGCTGTCGCGCCTCGAGGGCGATCGCGCGGTGGTCTCGCGCCACTCGGCGCGCGGTCTGGCCGACGTCGGTTCGCGCGATGTCCGCCCACGCGACCGCGATGCGCGCCGCGCCCCCCGTCCCCTCGCGGGTCGCTCGGCGCGGCGCGTCGCGCGTCGCTCGCGGCGCGGGGACGCGTCGCGCGGGGGGATCGTCGCGCGGTGGCGTCGTGCTCGCCGCCGCGTCCGCGGGCCCCGCGCGCTCGCGCCCTCCGCGCGCCTCCCCCGCGCCGCACCCCGGGGACGTCGTCGTCCCCGAGGCGTTCCGGTACGCCCCCTCCGCCGCGCGCGCGCCCTCGGGCGCGCCCGGCTCGTCCCCCGGGAGCGGCGTCGCCGGCGACCGCGTCGGCGCGGTGGTGGCGAACGCCGCCGCCGCGGGGGGGACGTCGAGCCCGAATGTTCCCGTCGCCGCCTCCGCGTCGGCTATCGGCGGCGTCGACGGGGAGAAGAAGAAGCTCCGCGTGGCGTACCAGGGCATGCCCGGCGCGTACAGCGAGGCGGCGGCGCTCACCGCGTACCCCGAGTGCGACCCGTGCCCGTGCGAGCAGTTCGAGAACGCGTTCGAGGCGACGGAGCAGTGGACCGCCGATCGCGCGGTGCTCCCCTTCGAGAACTCGCTCGGCGGATCCATCCACCGCAACTACGACCTCATCCTGAACCACCGCCTGCACATCGTCGGCGAGGTGTACTTCAAGGTCCGGCACTGCCTCCTCGCCCTCCCGGGCCAGGACAAGGCGGACATCGTGCGCGCGCAGAGCCACCCGCAGGCGCTCGCGCAGTGCGACGGGTACCTCACCGAACTCAACGGCGGCGTCGTCAAGGAAGCCGTCGACGACACCGCCGGCGCGGCGGCGTTCATCGCCCGAGAAAAACTCACCGGCGTCGCCGCGGTCGCCTCGAGGCGCGCCGCGGAGCTCTACGGCATGGACGTCCTCGAGGAGGACATCCAGGACGATAAGTCCAACGTCACGCGATTCCTCGCGCTCGCGCGCGAACCGACGCCGCCGCGCCCGGGGGTGCCGTACAAGACGAGCATCGCCTTCTCGATGAAGGAGTGCAGCGGCGCCCTGTTCAAGGCGCTCGCGTGCTTCGCGCTGAGGGACATCAACCTCACCAAGGTGGAGTCGCGGCCGATGCGGTGGGACCCGGTGACGCAGAGGGAGGAGGACGGGCGGCCCATGCAGTTCTCGTACCTCTTCTACGTCGACTTTGAGGCGTCCATGGCGGACGAAGCCGCGCAAAACGCCCTCAGGCAGCTCCAGGAAAACGCCACCTTCCTCAGGGTCCTCGGGTCGTACCCGGCGGACGACTCGAGGCTGTGAGCCTCCGCCGAGAGGGACCCAACGGCGGAGGGCGAGCGCGCGCGAGGACGAGGCGAGAGCGCGAGGAGGCGGAGAGGAAGCGCGAGAGGAGATGAAAAAAAAGAACGCGTAGTTCTTCTCATCCGTCGTCGGGGAATAGAGTCTCGTACCCGCGGAGGTCCGCGGTACCCTTTCGCTCCCTCTCGGCGCCCGGATCGATCGCGAGTCTTCGCCGCGCGAGCGCGGCGCGCCGTCTCTCGGCGTGGAACGTGTTAATTATGATGATTAAAACCGATCGCGGAGGAACGCCGAAACGTTTCGGCCCGCTCGCTTCGTCGCCGCGGCGCGCTCGCGTCTCCTCTCTCATTAGACTACGAAAGTAATTAATAGTAGCCGCCGCCGCCGCCGCCGGGCATGGAGGTGGGGGTCTGGAGGATGGGCCCGCCGCCGCGGAGCGCGAAGAGCTGCCTGGGGGTGGGCGAGGGGGTCTCCTCGAGGAGGTTCACGTCCGTGCGCTGGCCGTTGACGACGATGGTCATCCTCGTCGGGCAGATGTACTCCATGTTCGGGTGCCACTCGTCGAGGGTGTGGCCGTACGAGTGGATCTGCACGCCGGTGACGATGGCGAAGTCGCACTTGGACGGGTCCACGCTGGCGCGGACGAGCTCCTCCATGTGCTTCTGGATGACGCCGTCGGCGAGCTTGGTGACCTGCACGAGGTCGAGGCCGCCCGGGGGGATGTCCTGCGGCTGCACCGCGCTGAGCATGCGCGCCTCGAGGAGGGAGTACTCGGGGTCCATGTGGTCGCACGTGCCCGGCGCGCGGATCTGCATCCCGCCAGCCTTGAGCTCCTCGAACTTGGGCTGGAGCTTGATCAGCGCGCCGCACGCGTGCGAGCACCCCGCGCGGCCGGCGCGGATGCAGTCGCCCGCCTTACCCGCGGAGTCCACGGCGATGTGCGGCATGGCGAAGAAGACGTAGCGCTCCTTCCCGCTGCCGTCCTCCGTCGGGGAGTGGGACATGCCCGCGCCGAGACCCGTGAGGCCCGCGGCGGTGAACCCCGCGAGGCCGTCGATGTCCATCGCGTAGCCGAAAATCTCGTGGATGCCGTTCTTGAGCGGGGCGGTGATCTCGTCGCGGCAGAAGTTCGTCTGCGCGATCGTGTTGTCGCCCGTGAACCCGAACTGCGCGAGCTTGTTCTCGACGCGGAAGAGCCAGTCGTCCATGCCGATGGAGCCGGGGAAGTGCTGGCGCACGATCTCGGTGCGGCGGTCGAAGTACTGGTGACGGCGCTTGCGCTCGTCGGGGGTGGTGTCGATGCCCGCGTACTTGAAGTACTCGGGGCCGTGGTGCTCGCCGTACGAGTCGTGCTTCACGCTCGCGTTCTGCTTGAGCGCCCTGACCGTGACGCACGCGCGGCGCGCGCCGGAGGAAGACCGGGACGACGACGCGCCCAAGACCTTGGTCTTGCCGAACGCGGGGGCAGCCTTGACGCTGGAGAGGGAGAGAGCCATCCTGTCCGTGGAGAACGAAACGGGCGACGAGCGGAAGATCCGGGACGGACGCGCGAAGATCGCACGAGATCGACGGGCGCGCGGGGGTGTGCGCGAAGGGGGGGGGCGCGAGCGCGCGGCGAACGCCGACGGGGATTCAAAGCGCGCCCCGGTGCAGGCCAAGTCAGCAGCGTTCCCTTATCCTATATCCGATCCCCGGCACGGGTCGTGAACCGAGAAAAGGCACCCGATGCCTGAGGGCACCCTCTCTGAGGACGCGTTATAATCGAGGGAAACCCGTTTCTCGAGCGTTTATTCTCTTCGATTTCATGGAAACGCCCAGCGCGAACTGCGTCGAGTCGTGATGAAACGGTGCGCGCTCGATTCCCTCAGGTCGTGGCGGCGTTATTTTTTTCTCAGTGCGGCTGGTACGGAATGGAGGAGTGGTGCAGGCAGATCCTCACCTGCCCGTCGCTGTTGCGCTTGTACCCGAAGGTGTACTCGACGTTCGAGACCGCGCCGGTGGTGGCGCACGTGAACTCGTACGTCCCCATCGCGAGCGCGACTTCGCCGTGGCAGTCGATCTGATGGTTGTTGAAGACCACCTTGCTGAAGCCCTTCTTCGCGTTGATGGCGAACCCGTGGTCCTCGGAGAAGCCCCCGGGGACGGCGTCGTACCCGACGAAGTACGACATCGCGCCCGTGGCGTCGGGCCGGAAGACGCGCTCGGACGCTTTGGTGGGCTTGAAGAGCACGTTGCTGTGGCCGTAGCCGTACAGCTCGCCCGCGCGCTGACCGGCGAGGCCGACGTAGTCGCCGCCCTGGAGGAATACTCTGGAGATGTCGACGATGGAGTTGGCCCAGTGGTTCTGCGCGGCGATGACGTCGTCGCGAGACACCGGCCCCGCCCCGGGGGCGGGCGACGACGAGGCGCCGACGGGATCGGCCGTCTGCGTGAAGAGCACGCCCCCGCTGCGAACGTTCGCGTCGGGGTCGAATTGGTCCGGATCGTAGATCACGCCGTCGGAACCGAAGGTCACCCTCGTCGGACGCGCGGCGGAGACGCCGGAAGCGCGCGGCGTCGCCGGCGCCGGGGCGGAAGGCACGTACCCGGACCCGCGCCCCGCGTTGGCGTCCGGGTCGTACTGATCCGGATCGTAGACGAGCCCGGGGCTGGGCGCGGGGCGCGCGATCGCCGCGCGAGGCGCGACGGCGCGGGCGGAGCGCGCCTTTCCGGCGCGGAGGGGGCGGACCACCCTCGTGCCGACGATCGTTTGGGTGAGGCTCTGCATGGCGAAAGGGAGGGAGGGGAGGCGCGTGCCGGTTGGAATGAACGTTATCCAACTTTCGAAACCCCAGCCACCCCAGCCACTGGATAGCGCGCCGCAGATTGCAACGCGCGTCGAGGGAAGCGCAGGGTTCGGGAACCGAGGCTTTCGCCGAATCCAAAACCGGCCGCCGCCCCCGCTATTACATAGCGCGTTCGACCCTCCCGAAAAACGCGCGCCTCGCGCCTCGCGGCTCCGACTCTGGGCGCGCGCGTCGTGCTCGCGCGTTCGCTCCCTCTCGCCCCTCTTCCGCGATCGCGCGCGCCGCCCCCGCCGCGTCGCTTCGGCTCGCTCGCGCGTTCGCCTCCGCGCGCGCTCGCTTCCTCCCCCTCCCCCCGCGCGGTCGCCCCGCCGCGCGCTCGCGGATCATCGGTTCGCCCGCGCGCGCCATCATGTCGGCCGACGCTCGCGCCTCCCCCGGTTCGTCCGACGAGACCCCCGAGGACGTCTTCCTGGAGGACCTCCGCGGCGAGCGCTCGATGTCCTGGGTGGAGTCCGAGAACGCGCGCGCGCTCGCCTCGGTCGTCGGCCCCGGCGTCGTCGAGGACGATCCGATGTACGCGAGGCTCCGCGCCATCTACGACGACAAGAACAAGATCCCGTCCGTGCGCCTTCGCGGCTCGTTCGTGTACAACTTCTGGCAGGACGAGACGCACGTCAAGGGCATCTGGCGCCGAACCACGATGGACGACTTCAAGACCTCCGCGCCGACGTGGGAGACGGTCCTGGACGTCGACGCGCTCGCCGCCGAGGAGTCCGTGTCGTGGGTGTGGAAAGGCCCCGTCTTCCTCGACTACGGCCCCGGCCAGGAGACCCGCAAGGACCGCTGCGTCGTCAAGCTCAGCGACGGCGGCACGGACGCGTGCGCGATCCGCGAGTTCGACGTCGTCCGGAAGGCCTTCGTCCCCGAGTCCGAGCACCCGTTCAACGTGCCCCCGGGGAAGAACAACTTCGCGTGGGTGGACCGCGACGTGTGCTGGATCGGCCACGACCGCGGGCCGGGCACGATGAGCCCGAGCGGGTACCCGCTCACCACCGTCGAGTGGCGCCGCGGGACGCCCCTGAGCGAGGCGAAGGAGATCTGGAGGGGCGAGCCCGAGGACGTCGTCGCCGCGGGGAGCGCGTACTGGGACAAGGGCCACAGGTACAAGATTTGGTACCGCGCGGTGACGTTTTACGACACCAGACACCACGCCGAGAACGCGCGGGGGGAGAGGGTCGAGGTGGACATCCCCTCGGACTTCAGCCTCAACACGTTCGCGGACCACGTCGTGATCCACTGCAAGAGCGACTGGGACCTCTCTCGGCGAGGCGGCGACGACGAAGAAGAAGCGGGGGAGGGCGGCGGCGGATTCTTTTTCAAATCCGGGACGGTGGTGGCGCACCCGGCGGCGTCGTTTCTCGACGGCGCGCGCGAGGACTTCACCGTCCTGTACGAGCCCGCGAACGAGCGGTGCGCGTACGGCGGGTCGAGCGACACGAGGGACTACCTCCTCGTGCACGCGCTGGAGGATCTTCGCACGAAGGTTCTCGTGTGGCGCTTCGACGCGAGCGCGCCCGAGGGCGCGCCGAAGTTTTCGCTGGCCAAGGAGTACGTCGCCGAGGGGTGCCGCTCGTTCGGCGCGTCGGGCGTCGACGCCAACGCGAGCAACGACGTCTTCGTCACCGCCGACGGGTTCCTGGACCCGGCGTCGCTCTCGCTCGCGACCGCGCCGGACGTCGAGGTGACCGGCGAGCCGCTCAAGAAAAACACGGAGTGGTTCGACGCGACGGGCATGGACGCGACCCTGCGAGAAGCCGTCAGCGACGACGGCACCAAGGTGCCCTACTTCCTCGTGCGCCCCGATACCGAACAACCCGGGCCCGGACCGTGCGTGCTGTACGGGTACGGCGGGTTCGAGATCCCCATGCTCCCCGGGTACAGCGCCTCCGTCGGCGAGGCGTTCTTATCCCGGGGCGTGAGCTACGCCGTCGCGTGCATCCGCGGCGGCGGCGAGTTCGGCCCGGAGTGGCACCGCGCGGCGAAGAAGGCGAAGCGCTGGCGCGCGTACGAGGACTTCGCGGCGGTCGCGAAGGATCTTGTGGCGTCCGGCGTCACGACGCACGAGCGGCTCGGGTGCGTCGGCGGGTCCAACGGGGGTTTGCTCACGGGCGCGATGGTGACGCACTACCCGCACCTCTTCGGCGCGGCGGTGTCGCAGTGCCCGCTCCTGGACATGGAGCGGTACGTCCTGCTCACCTCCGGCCCGAGCTGGATCGACGAGTATGGCGACCCGGGCGTGCCGGAGGAGCGCGAGGCGCTGCTCGGGTTCTCGCCCTACCACAACGTCGAGCGCGGCGTCGAGCGCGCGGTGGAGGAGAGAGGGATGACGCGCGAGGACGCCGAGCGAGGCGAGTGGGTCCCCGCGACGCTCTTCACCACGAGCACCGCCGACGACCGCGTGCACCCGAGCCACGCGAGGAGGTTCGTGCACAAGATGCGGAGGCTCGGGATCGGGGAGAACGTGCTGTACCACGAGATGACCGAGGGAGGGCACGCGGGGGCGGCGGATAACGCCGCGAGGGCAAAGGTCAAGACCATCGAGTACAGGTTCCTCGTCGACGCGCTGGAGAGGGGGGAGAGGAAAATCAGGGAGGCGACGAACGCGGGAAGGGGGGGCGAGTGAGAAGACGCGTCTCGACGACGGTATTCTCTCACGAGGGGAAGCGGCGAGGATGCGCGGCGGCGACGCGAACGAGGGGTTGGGACGCGAGCGGGGGTTCGAACCCAGAACCCGCCAACGGCGCGTACGGATGTTTTTCGGACGATGAGGTGTACTTTCGCGTGATATCATATGAAGGTCATACTTGCGTTCGTCGTCAATCCGCGCCGCGAGTCTTCTTCGCCCGCCGCGTCTCCTTCAACGCGTTCGTCCTCCGAGACGTCGTCGGAGGCGCCTTTTCGGCGGATGCTTTCAAGCCTTCCTCCGGAGAGTCACCAGAATTTCCGGAAGGGACGTCCTTGGCGGAAGGAACGTCCTTGGCGGATGGAACGACCTTGGCGGAAGGGACGACCTTCGCTTCGGGACTTTCCTTCGCTTCGGGACTTTCCTTCGCTTTGGGACTTTCCTTCGCTTCGGGACTTTCCTTCGCTTCGGGACTTTCCTTCGCTTCGGGACTTTCCTTCGCGTCGGGACTTTTCTTCGCGTCGCGATCCTCTTCGCGCGGCTCGTCTCCGCCCACCTCCTCGGCCACCTCCTCGCGGAACATCGCGCGCATCGCCTCCTCCGTCTCCGGGCACTCGTTCGGCCCCACCGCGCTCCAGCACTTCCCGTCGTCGAATCGGCAGAAGAACATCGCCCCGCACGCCGCCTCGTCGACGTCGGCGCCCTCGCACGTGGCCTCGCACCCGGCCGTCCCCGGGTACCCGCCGCCGCCGCCGCCGCCGCCGCCGCCGTCGGAATCGTCGAACAAACCGCGAGACTCGAACGCGGACCACATCGACGCCTCGTCCGCGGGACACGCCTCGGGACCGACCGCGCTCCAACACTTCCCCGCGAAAAACTCGCAGAAAAACATGGCGCCGCACTCGTCCTCGCCCACCGCGTCCCCCTCGCACGATGCCTCGCACCCGGTCGTCCCCGGGTACCAGTTCGAGCCGCCCCGCGCCGCCGCCGCCGCCGCCGCCTCCACCGCCTCCTCCTCCTCCTCCGCCGCGGGCGAGAGCTCGTCGGAGAGCTCCGAGGAGTACGCGTCCCAGATGGCGTGCATCTGGTCCTGGTCGCGCGGGCACTCGTGCGGGCCGACCATGCTCCAGCATCGCCCGTCCCACTCGCAGAAAAAGTTGGCCTCGCAAGAAGACTCCGTCGCGAAGGCGCCGCACGTCGCCTCGCACCCGCCGGAAGAAGGCGCCGCGTCGGCGTCCGCGGGCTCGGGCCCCGGCGCGGAATAATCGTCGACGGAGGAATCCTCCGAGGAACCGGAGGAGGGTCCCTCCGCAACCACCGGTCCCTCTTCCGCGACCGGTCCCTCCGCGAGGGGTTCCTCGGGGGGGTTGAAAGGGCGCGCGTCCTCGGTGGATTCGGTCGATTCGGGTTCGGGGCCCGGCGCGGTGAACCACTCGTCGTCGGCGCGGGCGTACTCGCCGTCGCCGTCGAAGCGTTCGGCATACCGTTCGGGGGGGGCCCCGCCGTGCCCCCTCGCGATCGTCTCCCCGAGGCGCGCCCTCGCGACGCGCGCGGCGAGGCGGTTCTGCGCGACGCGCCTCGCGGCGCGCGCGCCCGCGAGGGGGAGGCCCGGGGGCGCGCGCGGCGGCGCGCGCCCGGAGGCGGAGGCGGCGGCGGCGAGCGGGCGGGAGACGCCGAGGGTGGTGGTGGCGGTGGTTTCCGCGACGGGGCCGGATCCCAGCGCCGAGGCGACCGCGACGACGCCGGCGACGACGCACGCGCCCGCGACCGCGCGGCGCGCCCACCGGGCGGGGCCGACGGGAGGCGCGGCGCGCGAGCCGGCGCGCTCGCGCGCGAGCAGGGGCAGCGCCTCCCCGGGGGCGGGCGAGGGCATCTCCATCGACGCGACGCGACGCGGCGCGAAGGTGTTGGAAAGTTCCGGAGGAGGTATTAACACCCGAAAGAGGCGCGCGGCGAACGCGCGCGAGCGCGCGGGGGGGCGCGGCGCTCGAGCGGCGAGGCACCCGACG
>Ga0181571_10003761_pt1 | contig 11396 bp, 3 predicted proteins | sample 101ome_17_FD_132440 | JGI IMG/M metagenome (GOLD analysis project Ga0181571, IMG submission 132440) | Coastal salt marsh microbial communities from the Groves Creek Marsh, Skidaway Island, Georgia - 101407AT metaG (megahit assembly) | ecosystem: Environmental > Aquatic > Marine > Intertidal zone...
CGAGCGAATCGGACGACGCGCGACGAGCGAATCATCCTCGCCGAGCGAATTCGGATCCTCGCCTCCCATCATGCTCGCGAGCGAATCATCCTCGCCTCCCATCATGCTCGCTCGCGCCGAGAGCGCTCACGCGCGCGGCATGCGCCACGGGACACCGGGATGCTCGATCCGAGAAGTTCCGAGAGCAGGCCGCGTCGGGGGAACCGCCGCGGCGCAGGAAACCGCCGCGGCGCAGGCCCCGCGAAACGAGCGTCCGCGCTCGCACAAGGATCGAAACCCGAGGAACCGGAGGAACCGGAGGATGGAGTATCGCGTCCGCGCGAGCGCGAGTGCGCCGGGAAGGGGGTCGGGGGGCGCAAGCGATGGCAAGATACAATAATAAACGGTCGTCGGCCTCCTCCTTGATGAGTGGACGGACCAGGAGGAGTACTAACTCGTTGTTGTGTACACATACATCTATAAGGGTGGGTCGAAAGAAGCATAATAATGATGACAAAGCTCGACCCATACCTCGTGACGCGTGTGACGAACGGCAAGGATATAAACGTGTGCGTCCCTATGACTTCGTTCACACTTCGGTGTGAACATCTGTTAAAATTGGAACGATACAGAGAAGATTAGCATGGCCCCTGCGCAAGGTAAATTCCAATGATGAGCACCTCATCGCCTCAAAGTCGCACAGCGAAAGCACCGCTGACATGGTAACTGACACCATCGGCCCTACTGTCTGTCCTCGAAAACTCGACAGGATGACACGCATAACTCTGGGAAAGGACTCCACATTTTTTTTTTCTTTTTTTTTTTAAATTAATGGCCCTAATGCCCCCTAATGGCCCCTAATACTTGTACTTTCGTAATATCCAACGAGGACGGCAGTACAGAAGATCGACGGCAAACGAAGATTGTCAAGAAGTGCTTGCATTGCTCGCGCCGAAGCCCTGAAGCCGCCTGGCCTCTACTTGAACGTCGCGAACGTCGCGCGCGACCCCCCCGCCCCGGCGCGGGCGGGTCCGTCGCGATGATGTCGAACGAGGAAGCCCTGCTTCGCGCCGAACACGGCGCGACGATCCTCGCGCTTGACGTCCCCCCCGGCTCAAGCTTCGGCATCGACTGCGTCTCCTTCACGTGCGGGGAGAAGTTCCAGGGCGTGAAGATGATCCCCCCGGGTCTCCACCTGGTGAGCGTGGGCGCGGGCGGGAACGACCACGCGCGCGTCTCGGAGTTCGTGCGCCTCGGCGGCGGCGACGTCGCCGTGTTCCGCTGGGACCCCGCGACGGAGACTTTCGCGCCCGGGTCTGGGATGGACGACGACGAGGCGGACCGGTTTCGTGCGGGCGCGCGAAACCACGACTTCGACCGAACCACGGGCCCGTACCCCCTCGAGGCCCACCGCAAGTGGCTCGCGATGGTCGACTTCGTCACGGACGACGCCCTCCGCGCGTGCGGCGCGGAGATCGGCGCGCGATTAGCCCCGGGCGACCCCGACGACGCGGTCGACGCCGAGGGCCGACGGATCGAACGCACGCTGGGATCAGATTCGACGGCGCGAAAATCAGATTCGGACGTTCGCGTCCACCCTTCGCCGACGCCCGCCTCGGACCCCGACGCGCCGCGCCCGCCTCGCTTCGGCGACGCCGCGAGCCGCGCGCCGAAGGGCGCGAGCCCCGAGGAGGTGACCCGCCTCGGTCACGACCCGGCCGCGCGCCTGCGCCGCGCCCTGGCGACGGCGAACGGCGATTGGCGGCGTCTCCTCGGCGAGACGCAGGTGGCCTTTTCGCTCTTCCTCGCGCTCGGCTCCGCGCCCGCCTTCGAGCACTGGAAGGCGATGACCGCGATGCTGTGCGACGCGTCCGCCGAGGCGCGCGCCGGCGATCCGTTCCTCTCGCTGTACGACGGCTTCATCCGCGCGTTCGCCTCGCAGCTGGACCTCGCCGAGGGCGTGGACGGCGCCTCCGACGTCGTCCGGGAGGGTCGCTTCCTCGGGGACGCGCTCGACGCGTTACTCCGCGGCGCGGGCGAAGCGCTGCGGGGCGCGCGCGGGCAAACCGCCGCCCGCGCGAGGCGAAGCCTCCGGGTCCTCGAGGCGGTCGCGACGCGGAGATTCGGCATCGAGACGCCGCGGACGCGAGCGAAGAGAAGCTTCTTCGGCGGGCGAGAAACGGGCGAGTTTCTCGCGGCGGGTGACGCCGGCGGCGGCGGCGGTCCGTTCCCTTTCGACGAAGACGACGAGGACGCGCCCGTCGTCGTGGAGCTGGCGGAGGGGACATACGCGCGGATGGACGCCGGCGCGGGGGGAAGCGACGAGGACGGCGAGGGGGGGGGGTCGGGGGGGGGGGGGGACGGGAGGATGGTTGGGGGCGAAGGGGGAGAACGAGGGGGGGAGGAGGCGGGGGGGCGCATGGGGTGGATGCTCCCCGAGGAGAAGACGGAAGAGGAGGCGGAGGAGGAGACGCGAGGCGAAAACGTCCGCGTCATCACCGACTTCAACGTGACGTGAAGCCGACCGAAATCTCGTAACGTCAACGCGCGTCATCAGCCCCCTCGTCGTCGCCCGGCCGGCGCGCCTCGCCCAGACCGTCCGGCGCGCGCCTCGTTCGCGACCGCGAGGCGATCGTTCGCGCGTCATGCGAACCGTCCAGATCGTCGCCCTGGTGCGTCCCCTCGACGCGTTCGCGTGTCACCCCCACCGTGCGCGGACCGCTGACCTAAACCCTCAACGTCGCCGTCTCGATCTTCATCCCGTCGCTGACGACCCCCCGCCGTCCCTCCCACGACAATGTCCGTTCTCTCTCAGGCGGGCCTCCTCGCCCTCGCGGTCGCGCATGCACCGACCCTGTCCCTCTCGACCGTCGCTCTGTGCGTCCCCGTGGCGTATTACGTCGTGTTCAGCTACTTGGACGGGACGGAGTATCGCGAGGGCAAACCGATGGACTGGCTTCGCACGTGGGAACGCCTGTACGCCATCATCGGCAACTCCCCTTCGAGCTATTTCAAGCCTCGGATCGTGTACGACGACGAGGCGGCGCTGAAGGCGGTGGAGCGGTTGGGCCCCGATAAGGAGCGGTGCATCTTCGCGTGTTTCCCCCACGGCGTCGTGAGCTTCCACCACGGGATCCTCATGACGGACACCGCCGGGTTCATGACCAAGTTCCCGGGGATGGTGACCAAGCGGCGGGACCTCGTCGCGTCCGTCACGCTCGCCGTGCCCGGGTACAGGGAGCTTCTCATGTGGCTCGGGTGCGTGGACGCGGGGAAGGCCACCGCTAAGCGGTGCCTTCGCAAGGGCTACCACCTTTACGTCCTCCCGGGCGGCGAGGCGGAGCAGATGCTCACGAAGTTCCGCAAGCACCGCGTCTTCGTGAACAAGCGAAAAGGCTTCGTGAAGTTGGCCATCGAGTATGGTGCGAGCCTGGTTCCCGTGTACGCGTTCGGAGAGACGGACATGTACCACACCTCGGAGGCGTTCATGGGGGTCAGGAAGTGGCTCATGCTGAAACTCAGGGTGGCCCTGCCGCTGTTCTGGGGGCGGTGGGGGACGCCGCTGCCGTACCCGGTGACGCTCTCCGTCGTCGTCGGAGCGCCGATGCGCGTCGCGAAAGTGGAGCCGGGGAAAATAACAAACGAGATGGTCGCCGACGTGCACGCGAGGTTCGTGAGAAACCTCAAAAAGCTCTTCGACGAACACAAAAAAGAGTGCGGGTACCCAGACGCGGAGTTAGAGGTGTTCTGATACGAACGATGAGCGCACGCGCCGTCTCCCTTCGCCGCTCGCCGCCCTCCAAGTCACATTCCCGGTGAGACGCGTCGGTTTCCTTTTTTCCCCCTCGAAGCCGCGCCTCACCCGTCCTCACCCGCGATCGGTACTTGCGAACGCGGTGACCGCGTTCGCGCGCCGCGCTCGCTCGCCGCGCCACCACGCCTGGATCGTCACCGCAGCCCCCCACCGGTTCGTCTCGCCTATTTCCCTCTCCCTCGACGCGCGCACGTCCGCGGTGAGCGCACTCGGTCCGAGCCTCGCGGCGACGAGCGTTTCCAGGAGGCCGTCAAACGGCACCCCGCGCCCCTCCACGCGAATGACCTTCGCCTCGCGCGTCACGCTCCGGCGCCACGCGGCGAACCTCGTCGCCCCGCGGACCCGCCGGCGTTCATCGCGCGTCGCCGCGCTCATTCTCCCGGCGGTGGCGCTGGAATCCGCGCGTCCGTCGCCTCCTCCCTCACCCGCCCCCGCCCGCGCTCGGGCCTCGCCGGGCGCCACCCCCAGCGGCGCGCCCAGGTCGTCGAGCAGTGCCCCGACCCTGTGCGCGCCGATGAACCCCGTGGCGTTCGGATCGTGCGCGGCCCACCGCTCTTTGAACGCGTGGAGGTCTCTCGGCGCGACGAGCGCGTCCCGCCCCGCGGCGGCGCCGAACGCGACGTGGTCGAGCACCGCGGCGACGAAGAGGTTGGTGAAGACGTACCCCATCGCGACGACGTAGGAGACGAAGTACAGCACAGCACCGTTCGGGAACCCGCAGTCGCCCTCGGAGCCGTCCGCGGCTCGCGTGCAGTCCGGCTCCGCGATCGCGGCGTCGCGCATGAACCCGCGCCACCCCTCCCCGGTGAGGCACTGGAACAGGACGAGGAACGAGTTGGGGAAGGTTTCGAAGTTGGCGTCTTTGTTGAGGAACCGCCCGTACTTGACGTTCGGGAACACCTGCGTGCCGATCCCGGCGTACGCGAACGCCCAGGCGAGCATCAGCCCGACGATGCCGAGTATCGACGGCACCGCGGCAGTGATCTGGTCGCACAGCGTCTGGAGCGAGGGCGCGAAACGCACGACGCGAAACACGCGGAAGAACCGAAACGGGCGACCGATCTGTTCCCTGACCCCGCCGCGTCGAGCCACCGCCGTCGCCGCCGCTCCGAGCGCGAGCGCGAGCTCGAAGCGGTTCCACCGGCTTCGCCAGTATCTCGCGTGCGGGTGCGCCGCGAGCGCCTTCGCGGCGGCCTCGAGGAGGAACAGGACGACAAAACACGCATCTGCGGCGTCCTGCACGTCGCGGACGCGCCTCTCGTCGCCGTCGCCCGCGCGCCGCGTCGCGAGCGTCGCCGCGTCGAGGCACACGAGCGCAAACGCCACGCGGTCGAACGAGGGGCGCGAGACGAGGGCGTGGCAGAACCGCCGGAACGCGGCGACGGCGTCGCGCCCGGGTGGCGGCGAGGCCACCGGCACCGGCTTCAGCGTTCTCGCGATGCTTCGCAGGTCGCGCCACAGTTTTTGCCGCTCGGTGATGAGTTTGGCGCCGCTGACGTTGCCGAACTGGTCGATGAAGACGCCGACGAGCGAGCGAGCGAAAAAAAACGAACCGAGCGCGACGAACGAGACAAAGTACGCGCACGCCAGCCACCACTGACGATGTCTACTCTCGGCGTCGATTCGAGGGTCATCGTGCCGCGGCGCCGCGTCCATGGCGCTGTGCAAGACGTCGAGCCACCCGTCCAGGGACGCCACCTCGAAGAGCGTCAGGAGGCTCGCCCCGATCCAGTCGAAGGAGAACCGCGGGGCGCCCCACTCGCGGCGCATCGCGACGAAGCCGTCGCCGCGGCTGGGAAAGCCCGGGGCGATCGGCGAGGGCACCGCGAATTGGCCCACGCACGCTTCGCGATCGCGAACGCCGGGGTCGTTGCACCGCTCGAAGCGCCCGCCGAAGAGCCGCGTGCCGACGACGGCGAAGCCGAGGAATATGACGGCGCCCAGCCGCATCACCGATGCCACGGACGGAAGCGTCGCGGCGAGGGTCTCGACCAGGCGTCGCATCGGCTCGCTGCGGTTCAACACCCGCACGGGTCTCGCCGCGATCAGGACGTTGAACGCCCACCGCCACCAGCGGCTCCGCGGCCAGAGTAAAGAGACGTCCACCGCGAGCATGGCCAGGTCGAGGACGCGCCACGGAGAGGAGAGGTACGGCGCCGGCGTGAACGCGAACCCTAGCGAGACGCACTTGAGCGCGAAGTCGACGGTGAAAAAAACAGCCACGGCGACGTTCGCGATATCGATCCAACCCTGCCACGCGTTCACCTGGTCGATCGGGTCCGTCCCGAGCACCGCCGCGAGCGAGGCGGCGATGAACGCGCACGCGACCAATTGGTACCACGGACTCGCCAGCGTCTTCGAGCAGAACGCGCGGAACCGATTGTCCTCGTCGAAGAGAAACAACGCGCGAGCGGAGACGTACGACGGAAGGACGCACTCGGGCGGGGGAGGAAAGGACGCGTCGCCGCCCGCATCCGCGTCGTCCCCCAGCGCGAGGTATGCCGGCGGGGCGTTCGCGCAACCCGCGCTCGATTTGGGGGCTCTGCGCGTCCCTGGAGGCGCGAGCGCGAGCGACGCGAGCGAGAGGCTTCGCGCGCGACGCGCGGAGGAAGGCGGCGGAGGCGCCCCACGCCGCGAGGCTTCACCGCGCGGGGACGTCACCGGGGGCGAGCGTCCGGGGATCCGGTCCCCGCGATCGCGACCCGTGGTCGCGTGTGTCGTCGCGCACGCGGCGTCGCGCTCCGTCTCGATGCGTCGCTCGAGCCATTCGCGCCTCTTTTGTCTGATTTCCAGCCTCGGGGAGAGTTGCGCGGCGCGTCGCCAGCTCCACCGCTCGCCCCTCGCGGCGAGCGCGAACCAGCACCGCGCCGTTTCCAGCGCGTCGATGTACGCACCGTCGCTGAGCTCGCGCTGGGCCGTGCGCCGGAGGATTTCCGCGCGCTGGCGCGCCTGTTTCTCGTCGTCGCGGAGCTCCAGCTTTTCCAGCACGGTCGCGATGACGAGGTTGAGCAGGACGTAATTGACGAGCACGAAGAAGACGATGAGAAACGGCGGCGTCGCCCTCGGCTCCAGACGCATGGCGTTGTACAGGAGGTTCGTCCACCCCTCCCCCGTGCTCACCGCGAACATCGTCAGCATCGCATCCGGGAACGTGTCGAAGTTCTCCCGCGGCATGCTCGGCTCGTCCGGCGGGACGTCCTCCCAGCGACCGCCGTACAGCTGCATCCCGAGAAGCGCGAACGCCGCCGAGAGCGCGACGTAAAAACCAGCGAGCGAAGCCAGCGCCCCCGACGAAGCGAACACGCGCCGCAGCACGTCCCCGGACGCGCGACGATGGATCCGCCCTCGGTCTCCTGTCTTTTGCCGCCGGAAATCGGGTCCGTGCTGTCGATGACGCGGTTTCGACGTCGACGACGCGCGATCGCATTCGTCGATGCGCTCGTCGACGTCGCCCCCCGCGAGCGTCGTCGTCGTCGTTGTCGTCGTCTCGGCGGAGAAGAAGAACCTGACCATGCGCAGGGGCGGGGCGAGGCTCGAAGCCCCGCCAGAGATGCACCCCGCCGCGACCGCGAGCGCGGCGACGTCCCAGGCGAGCAGTCTCGCCGCGGTCCTCGATCCAGGCCCCGCGCACGCCGCGGCGACCGAACGCGCGGCCGTCTCGAGGACAAACGCGGCGAGGAAGAATCGCTCCGCGGCTTCCGCCCGCGAGAGGAGCGCCGGGTCCATCCCGCGGCGGTACGCGCACATCACCCCAACGTTGGCCGCGATGACGAGCTTTGTCCACCGGTCCGTCGCAGGGTGGCCGGTCAGACGCGCGAGCCGAGCGCAGAAAGGGAGGCTGGCGCGCGAAGGGGGGGAGGCAGCTCGCTCTCTGACCATCGCGCGGGCGCCGGACGCATGCCCCCTTTCGACTCCTCCTTTCATCTCTGCCGTTTCCTCCGGCGCCTCTTCCCACGCCCGCTTCGGCGCTTTCGGTGGTGTTGGACTCGTCGGAAGCGCGCGGTGCCCTCCTCGTGCCTCGTCCGCCGCATCCACCGCCTCGCGAACGACGAGCGCGAAGGCGCGCGCGTTCGGCGAAACGCTCGCTCCCTTTTTTCCGTCGTCGTCGCCGTCGTCGTCCCCCTCCTCGTCCGCCGGCCTCGTCCCCCTCTCCTCCATCCTTCGCGCGGCGCGTGCGACGGCGTCGCGCCGTTTCTTCTCGCGCGTTCTCAATAGCAGAACCTGGTGGTCTTTTCTGAGCCGCAGGAACACGCCCGAGATGGCGGCGACGAAGAGCGAGACGATGACGTACGCCCCTATTACGACCAAAGTGATGAAGTACGCCGCGGCCCACCGGTACTCGGCGTTCATCGTCGCGTACATCGCCTCGTCCCACCCCTCCAAAGTTATGCACGCGAACATCGTCAGTAAAGCGGACGGGAAGTCGTCGAAGCTCAAGTGCCCGAACTTAGGGTTCCCGGCGAGCTCGGAGCAGAATAGGTCCGCCCCGAGTGGGACGAGCGCGGAGTGGTTGAGGGCGGAGGCGTTGGAGGCCCCGCCGCTCGCGAGGGGCGACGCGACGAGCTCGCCGCCGACGTACTCGTCGGGCGCGGCGCCCCCGGACGCGAACAGCCGCGTCCCCCCCCCCGCGATTCGAACGCCGGTCGGAACGAAGTCTCCGTCTCCGTCGTCGCGCGCGGGACGAACTCCGGGGCACACGAATCCTCGTCCGTTTGGGTCGTTCCCGGCGTCGCCGCACGCGAGGTCCGGGGGCCCGCCGAGGGCGTAAAAAAACGACCCCGCCGTCTCCGCGGAGTCGGTCAACACGCATCGCCTTCGGAGGCTCCCCGCGAACAGGGCGACGCCCATGAGGCCGTAAAAAGCGGCACAGAGCGCGGTGACGCCGCTCAGGTCGATGAGGACGTCCACGCTGCGGCTGAGTGCCTCGACGATCGCGACGAGGGCGCCGGAGACGGGGTACTCGCGCAGCGCCAGAAACGCCCTGAAGAGGCGGAACTGCCCGAGGCCGGACGCGAGCGGCCACCGCGCCCAGTTCCGGGCGCGGACGGTCACCACCGTCCAGCTCGCGAGCACGACCACGAAGTCCAGGCGGTTGTAGTTGTCGCGGAGGTAGGCGTGCGGGCCGGAGGCGAAGCCCAGGGCGAACACCCTGAGGAACGCCTCGATCGTGTACGCGACGAGGATCGCGACATCCAGGCGCGCGGGCCACGAGCGCGAGGGCGCGAAGAGCGCGGCGGCGCCCGCGTCCGCGGAACTCGGCGCGTCCTCGCGCGCGTCGTCTCGCGCCTCGCCGGCGAGGAGGAGCAGGACGACGAAGTGCGCGACGATGAGCGCGAACAAGGCGAGCTCCGTGGACTGCCTGTACAACGCGGCGAAGACGCGGAGGCGCCATCGGTTCCCCGGACCGAAGACGCGGAGGGAGGTGCCCGCGAGGACCGCGCCCGTGCCGACGTCGCTGCGCGCGATGACCACGGGGTCGTCGCGCGCGTCGCGACCACCCTCTCGTCGTAGCACCTCGAGCGCGCGCGAGCGGAACCCGGGAGCGCTCGCCGCAGTATCCGCGCGGTCGCGGCCGGAGGCCACGGGTGCGATCGCGCGCGATGACGCGGTGGCCATACGTTTTCTCGTGAGAGCCGAAAGCGCGTCTCGCGAACGCGTCCCGTCCCACCGAAGCGAGCGTGCGGACCCCCGCGGGGGGGGGGGGGTCGGACGCGGTGCAAATGCGTCGCGATGCCCGCCCGCGCGCGCGCGCCGTGTTCACGGAGTGAGGCACGGGAGGGCGGGGGGGGTGGCAAGGAGGCGCTCCTTTCGGCCCGACAGTCGCGAAAACGGCCGCAGCGGCTCAACGAACCGTCATCGACGATGCCAGTCGCACTCCCGGGCCGCCGGCCGAAATTCGTCAGTTGCAATCGTCGAACCGCCGGCGCCGGGCAGACTGGACTGGCCCGTCGAAAACTGTAGTTCGCGCCTTTTCGGCGGCGAGGAACCCTGGTGGGCGGGCGGGCGTCGCGGTGGAATCAATATCGCGCGAGCGCGACGCGCGTCGATCTCGATTCATCTCTCGCGCGCGTGAGGCGGCGGAGCGAGCGACGGCGTGCGCCCCCCGGCGATGCTCCCGCGGTGAGCGCGCGCGAAACGCCGGCCGTCACGCGAGATCGCCCCGGGGGAAATTCCGGGCGCTCTGGGCGCGATGGATTTTTCCCTCGAGCCCCGCGCGTCGAAGCCCTGGGCGGCGATCGTTCGGCTGACGCCCGCGATGCTGGCTTGCCTCGAGGCCCAGCCCGGGCGCGCGTCCGTGACGATTTCGTCGACCGGGGATGCGACGCTTCGCGTCGCGGAGAACGCCTTCGCGTTCGCCTCGATCGCGGAGGAGGTCCCCGGCGACCTCGTTCGCGGCGCCTCCCTGGACGACGCCTCCTCCGCCTCCGCGCCGTCGGACGCGAGACGAGCCCTGCGCGTGGCCGGATCGCTCCGGTGCCGTCTGCAGCCCAAGCGCGCACTGACCGGCGCGGACGGCCTCGCCGCCCGCGTCAAGCGCCGCGTCGCGGAGGAGGGCGGCGGGCGCCGATCGCGCGCGGCGGTGGTCGTGGAGGACGACGCGCGGATGATCCGCGATCGCGCGGACCCCCTCGGGGAGGTCGGCGCCTCGGACCCCGGCCGGGCGACCGCGCGCACCACCCGCGCCGCTCGCGACCGCATGGCGGCGCGGCTTGCGTCCCTGGCGGCGTCCGCCGCGCGCCAAGCCTCCGGCCGCGTGGCGAACCAGCTCCGCGCGGCGACGCTGGTGCTCCTCGCCGAGAGACCGCTCACCTTCGCCGCCCTCCGCGCCGCCTTAACGGCGGGCTTGACGGCGGCGAACCTCCCGCCCCCCGACCGCGGCGCCGTCGAGGCGACGGTGAAAAAAGTCGCCGCGATACGAGCCCCCGGGCGATACTTCCTCCGCGAGCCCGTGCGCGCGGAGGCGCGCGAGCTCACGCGCCTCGCCGACCGCGACGCGCGGGACGGAGACGCCCTCCTCGCGGCGGTGCGAACCCCCCCGCTTTCGGCGCCGCCACTCCCCGAGCGCCCGACGAAACCCATCGACGAGACCGTCGCCGCGGGGCTCACGGACGATGAGGACTCCCCCACCCCCCCGAGGGAAGAGGAGGACGCGGCGACGGAGGAGGCGAACGAAGACGCCGACGACGGATTCGACGCACCGGCGCCGCGCGCCGAGGGAGACGTCAGCGACGCGTGGCGCGTGTTCCTCGCCCCCGCGCGACTCGGGCGGGAGATGTGCCGCGACGCGACGTGCGAGGCGTCCGCGCGGCGCCGCGCCGCGGAGTTCCGCTCGAGGTACGCGACGTACGCCGCCGCGACGGATGCGCTGGCGAACAACGCCGCCGAGTACTCGGCGCTGGCGGAGGCGACGGCGGAGGCGCGGCGTCGACGCGAGCTCGAGGAGAGCCGCCGGCGAGGGTCATCCGGCGCGCCTTCGATCGGAAGCTCGCGAGCCTCGCGGCGGCACGCGGCGCTGGCGCGGAAGATGGAGGCGTTCAGGGCCGCGAGGGGGGAGAGGTACGCGGAGATGGCGGAGGTGGCGGCGTACCTCGAGCGCGAGCTC
>Ga0181571_10003762_pt1 | contig 11396 bp, 9 predicted proteins | sample 101ome_17_FD_132440 | JGI IMG/M metagenome (GOLD analysis project Ga0181571, IMG submission 132440) | Coastal salt marsh microbial communities from the Groves Creek Marsh, Skidaway Island, Georgia - 101407AT metaG (megahit assembly) | ecosystem: Environmental > Aquatic > Marine > Intertidal zone...
CCGAGATAGCCCATGCCTGCGTAGACGTAAAGAATGTCGAAGCCTGCATCGAGCGCTCGCCGAGTGGCCAATCGCTGCCAATGCAGCACTTCATCGATATCCGCTGCGGTCATTTTTTTAGGCCGTAGTTGCCCCATGAATCCCACGTGAGTGGCCGCCCAGGAAATACCGGATGGGGACAACGGGGGTAGACGCGAGGTGCGGTTCATCACCGCCGCACCGCCGTGCCATAGCTCCACCGCCGCCAAGCTACCATGTCGATGAATGGCTTCCGTAGATAGCGCGTGTGAAGCAATATCAGCGTCGCTCCATAGCCGTGCGAAGGGGAGTGGTGAGTCGTCAGAGCTAGGGTGTATGGAGACGGCGCCTGTACTAACGACACCCCAGCCACCCTCGGCCTTGGTCTCACGAAATGCTGCGCGCACACGCGGGTTGGACTCGGTCATCCCGCTTGCGTGGGGCACCTGATAAAAACGATTGGGCGCCGTAACAGGGCCAATTTGCACAGGCTCAAAGAGTATCTGATGACTGGGGTGACAGGCCGACAGGTCGCTCTCTGAGGCTGGTGTGGTGATAGTCTCTGATTGTCCCATAAGCGCTTTGTCTGACTCTTGATAATGACCCATGAATGGCCCGGTGCTGAGCTATTGGTTGTCGGTCGACTTGAGAACCGACCCCATGATTGTGAGGCCGATTGCCGCCACCGCACAACACGTGCCGTACATCCAAAAAACACCGTCATAGCTACCGGTTGTGTCACTGATATAACCAGCCAGCGGCGCACTGGTCGCGGTAATCGGAATGTGCAGGGGGTTCATGACGCCAAGTGCTCTGCCTACGCTGCCTGCGCCGAATGCCCGCGCGGGCATGTTGGTCCACAAAGGTACTACGCCCCCGTACCCCAGCCCCATCACAAAGGCGCCTGCTACCAGCCCGCTGTAGTTCTGCACCGATAACAAAATCATCAGACCGCTAATCAGAAAAGCGCAGATCAGATAGCCACAACGCTGAATGCCAAAGCGATCCATTAGGTACCCGGTAAGCGCCTTACCGCTAAAGGAGCATATTGCGATGATGGAGTAGAGCACCGCTGTGGCTTGACCCGTAACCCCTAAATCCTTTGCATGCAGGCTGAGATTAGCCAGCATGCCCAATGTGACCGCAAGCAGTGAGCCCGAGACGATCATTTGCAGCCAGAAAATCTGGCTCCTAAGTAGCTGAGGTATGCCCCAATCGCCGGCATCTGCCGTCATGGTCTCAGCAGTGTGCTCGGAGGCGTTAGTGGATGCCTCATTGGGTTCGCCGCTGAGCCCCAAGTCAGCGGGTTCATTGCGCAGTAACCAGAAGAAAATAGGGATGACGGCGAAGCAAATACAGGCTCCAACTTGCAATCCAGTCCGCCAATCCCACTCGAGGAAAAGCCACGTCATCAGTGGTGGAACAAGAAAGCCACCCAGTGAGCTGCCGGTTGCGGTGAGCCCTAAGGCCAGCCCGCGCCGGCGGATAAACCAGCGGCTAACCAGCGCCGCGCTCGGTATGGCGCCGATTAACAGAACACCCAGAGGAATCAGGCTGGCCCAGACCACCCAAACCTGAAACAGCGTGCCCGCCTGACTCAGAATCAGGAGGCCTAGTCCCATCGCGACCATGCCAATGATCATAAGATGGCGTATCGACCAGCGATCAATCAGTATCCCGGCAACAGGAGAGAGCAAATTGGTTGCGACAGTGAGGCAGGTCTCAATCAGGTTAATCTGAGCGCGAGGAGCCCCAAAGACATCTTCGAACGTTGCGGTGTAAAGCCCCATGCACCAGAAGACAAATCCACCCTGAATCAGCTGCCCCGAGGCGGTGGCCAATACGATCCACCATCCCGGGTAGATGCGCCCAGGGGGGTGCCCCAAAGGTGGGTTTGCTTCCTGATCCGCTACCGAGGACATGGTTATTGTTGTATTCGAAGATCGTCTATTGCCTTACACCTTAGGCGCTTTATGGCACCATGGCAAAAAACAGTCTCGGCCCTACGGAGCCCGCTATGCGCCCCCATAAAACCCTGCGAGGACATATTCATTACACCAGCAGCAAGCCCGGTCGTGAGGGTGTAGAGCGTGGCCGCGAGCACTTCACGATCACAGTGCACGGCGACGGCCGCCGCACCCTGCGCGCGCACTGCGAGATCGACGACGAGCCTAATGTGCTGCGCGATGTCACCCTCACCAAAAACAAGGACTGGGACACCCTCGACGCCTTTGTGCGTTTGTCGCTCGGTGATGAGCAGCAGGGCAGCAGTTGGTTTTACTTTGGTGATACTGGTGCCGACTGCGAGGGCTGGACCCATGAGCGGGGACGGTTTTCAGAGCACGAGGCCTATGACGAGCGCCCGGCTATTTTTGGCACCCACCCGATACAAGGTGACGCCTGGCACCTCGCGGTCATTGACCGGAGCGAGGGGCCCAAGGTCCACACTTTTGACCGTTTTTTGATGACCTCGCTTGATCATCGCGGCGCAACGGGGCCATCGCTCGTCTGGCATCACCCCGGAATGATTATCGAGTTCGTGGGCGAGGAGACGATTACGGTGGGAGCGGGCACTTTCGACGCGCTGCACTTTTGTTACGGTGAGCGGGGCAGCACCGCGCAAGGTTCAAACGAAACCAATGAGCACCCTCCTTACGAGGTTTGGGTGACGGCTGATGGCGAGTTTGTGCTGCTCAAAGCGCAGGTGACAGGCTATATGATGACCCAATACGAGCTGATTTCGCTTGAGGTGCATGAGGGCGACGGCTAGGGGTCAAAGCATACGCCTACACCTGTCTGCCAATTGAATGGGCTGCTGTCAGCCGGTGGAGGGTATTTGCTTTTATCTGCCGGCGGCAAATTTTTGCGACTCACCGCTCAGGCAGAAAAATCCCCCAGTGCACCGGGATTCATCAGGCCTTCCGGATCAAGCTCATGCTTTAAGGCACGCAACAGGCTACGACTGTCGGGGTTGAGGCTGGCCAGCATGGGGTAGGTCTTGCCAATCTGGTTGCTGGCGGCACCGAACTCGGCGAAGACGTCGACAATTCTACTGCGGATTTCATCGACCAATGCGCGTCCTTCATGGTTCGGCGCGGGTTCCTCTAATCCCGATAGGAAATCAGATTCGGGCACGTGACGATGCACAGGCAACCACTCGTCAAACCACCTGAGCACCGGCTCATAACTGAAAATATGTTGCGCAATGGCGATATAGAGAAAGCTCATGGTGACCCCGCAGGCCGCCATGCGCTCGCGGTAAGGTGCTATTGCGGCCTCGGTCGCCGCGATCAGTCGCTCAGCGTCGGAATGGGGCACCTTCGAGTTTAGGGCTGCCCAGCGCTCTCCCTGTGAACCAAGGATGCCGTTCAGCGGTTCAAAGGGATTGGCCCTCGCGGCTTTGGGAATGGTGTTGCTGATTTCGACGCCATTGTGATCGAGCGCCAGCTCGACCACGCCGCGGCGATCCTCTCGCACGCCATCTACCGAGCGTCCCGCGCAGACGCAGTGCAGGGTATAGACCTCGCCTTCGACAAAACGGCGTCCCGCCATCGCCATTTTGGCGCCTTCCTGAAGCCCCTTGAGCACGCTCGACTGGGAGCGGATGACCTTGCCTAAGCGACCGATGTCTTTCATTAGGGTCGCAGGATCCAGTGAGCGCTGAGTGGTAGCTGGATCGAAAATATAGGCCTCCTCGCAATAACCACTGCGGCCGATTGCTGACAGCGCTTGGGTGGCTTCTCGCTGAGTGGCAAAAGCAAACGAGGCGTAATCGGCAGCCTCGGGCATCGGCATCATGCGCAGTGACGCCAGTGTTTTCACACCCAGCGCCCCGGCGTCGTGGACAAACAGTCCCGTGAGATCCGGGCCGTACTGGCGGAACCCGGGTCGGCCGTTATGGAAGGCCGCCTGGCCGGTCTGGATGAGTCGACCCTGCGCGTCGACGACCTCCATGCCCACTACGATATCCGCGGCACTACCATAGCGCGCCGTGCCCATGAATAGGGCCCCATTGGATAACCCGCCACCCACGGTAGCTCGGCTCCCCGAGAACGTTCCAAAGAAAGGGAGGCGCAGCCCACGGGGGGTCAGCGCTTCCCATATCTGTTGCCAGGTGACCCCCGCTTCGACGGTGATCACGAGGTCATCCTCGTTGATCGAGACAATGCGATTGAGTGCGCTGAGGTCGAGCATCACGGTGTGGGTTTGGGTGGGAAGGTAGCCACCGGTGTAAGACATACCACCGCCACGCTGTGTGATGGCAAAGCCCATTGAGGTCGCAATGTTTACAACGGACGACACTTGTTGCAACTCAGTGGGTCTCACAACCAAAGCAGGTGGGATGCCCCTGCCGTAGACGTCCGAGGTGTATACCGGTATCTCCGACGCATCCGCCACCACAATGTCGTGATTAATATCGTTCTGTATTCGCTCTTGGAGCAGATCGGTCGGTGCTACTTGAGATTGTGTCATCGTGTAGACCTTTGCTGGATGGTTATCTCACGCTGAGATCGGTAACGGGTTCATTGTGCAGAAAGCGTCGCCACATTTCTCGAAAACAGCTCTCGAGTTCTCTTACTCGCGTCTCGTGGTCCATGAATGGACTTGAAAGCAGGTTCGAGCGGGTTCGCTCGCGCAACGCACCGATCAGCGCCGGATTCTGAATCCATTCACCGGCGCGAGCCACGACCTCTTGCGGACTCCTAGTGATACAGGTGTCCAGACCCACAAGCCGAAGCGTGTTACCACTGTAGGTTTGCATCGCGATACCGTTGTTTGGCGTCATGGTCAGAACAGGTAGTCCCATCCACAGCGCATGAAGAGTTGTGACACCGCCGGAGACAGGGAAGGAATCCAGAGCGAAGTCAGCGACGGATGCGACGTTCATGTATTCCAGCATGGACAAGCGCGGTACTACCGAGACCCTGTCCATGGGGAACCCCCCATCAATCAATCTCGGAGTGAAGTCATCGTGGGCCTCGGTTTCGGTGGCCTCCGAAGTCACGACAATCAAACCGGAATTCGGGTTCTGTATCAGAATATCGCGCCAGCAATCGAGGGCGGCCTGACTCAGCTTGCGTGTATGGTTCAGGCTAATCATCGTGACATAGCCGTTTTGTCGCCAAGGTGATGGGTATTGATCCTCACTGTTGACTGGCGGCGCGTAGGCAGTGAGACACGCCATTCGACAGAGCGCTTCGGTGTAATGTGCCTCGGTACCCGGGGGACAGGTCTCATAATCGGTTAATCGATAGTCGATCTCGTCGATGCCCAGCGTGTGGACAAAGCCCCACCAAGTAACTTGCACCGGCGCGGCTCGCGCGGCGAACACCTCCAGCTTCGACGCCTCCGTATGACCGGAGAGATCGACGAGGATGTCGATCTCCAATGACCGGATGAGGCCGAGCAGAGCGGTATCGTCCAATGCCGCAACGTTGTGCCAGTGGGGGACCCATTTCTTCAGAAACTGCGACACCTCGTCTTCGGCAGAGGTCATAAAGGCATGAATCTCGAACTGCGAGGCATCGTGCAGCCTGAGGTAAGGTTCTATGAGATATCGCACCGGATGATTGCCTAAATCCCCCGACATATAACCCACCCGCAGGGGCCGGGCTTCGGCAATGCCTCGCTGGGCGTGGGCCTGCAGCGGCGTGTCACTGGACGCGGGGCGCAGGTGACGCGAAGACCACTGTTCAAACGCTTCTCTTATCTCCAGGGGGTGTTCTGAATAATTGCTTTGCCAGATAACCTTATTAAGCGCTGTCACCGCGTTATCCGGTGCCTCTTCAAGGGATAAGGTGGCTGCCTCAATGGCTTTGTGATGGTTGCCCATTGCCATGTACAGCTCGGAAAGTTGCGCGAGCGTCCCTGCATTCTTGCCCAGCTTCTCCAGTGATGACTCCAAAATATAAATGGCGTCACTGAAACGGCGCTCGTTTTTCGCGATGTGGGCGAGAAAGTGCGCGGCCTGACCGGCGTCGTTCTCACCGCCCTCCCATATCGCCAAAAGCGCTTGGCGCGCGGCTTCAACGTCGCCCGCGGAGAGTAGCGTGATGGCCTCCTGAAAGGGTGTCAACGCTACCACTTAATCGTTGTCCATGTCGTTAAGAAAGGCTCGGGTTCGCTCCAGAATCACTCGCGCCCGGTCAACCGGATCAGGGTATTGCTCGCGGTAGAAACGCGAACGAATCTCGAGACTGATCGGCAAGTTAGTGGGTAAGGCTCTGGTCATTGCCGACAGAGGTATGCTGCCTTCACCCGGCGCAAGGCGGCCATCAACAGCGTCAACAAAATATTCGTCAGCATCAGTGATGACACCGCGCTCAGGCATGTCGCACAGTTGGGCGTAACTCAGCCATCGCGCTGGGATCTCGCGGATTTTCTCGGGGTGGTGTCCGACGCGTTCATGATGAAAAGGGTCGACCAGAATTCCCCCGGCAGGGTGATCGACCGCATTCACCACATCGAGGGCGTCATCTAGCGTTTTAACCTCGGTGATCGCCATGTATTCAAGGCAGGCCCGCATGCCCGCGCGCTCCGCATGCAGGCAAAGGTCCTCAAAGAGGTGCTTGGTGGTATCCCGGTCGGGCTCTGAGCTCACAATCAGACAGTTTTTGGCGCCCACCTCGCCGCCCATGGCAATGATTTCGTGATGCAGGGGGTCCGGCTTGCCCCCGGGTTGCAGCCAGATGACCTCGACATCGAGGGCAACGAGCCCTGTTTCCCGAAGCGCTGCAGCGACTTCGCCGGCGGTATTGCTGTGCCAGTTATCTCCCGGCGCGACCCAGAGACCCACGCTGTTGTAGCCGGCATCGGCGGCGATGCGCACCATCTCGGGTGGCGATACCTCGGGCGGGTTACCGTCGTGTACGCCCGAAGCCAGGGCCAATAGTCGTTCGCTCATATTGCGTTCCCTCGGTATCCGCGCCACAGTGCGCAGGATAAAAGCAGAACTGGTTGACGGATTCCATGATGCAGGGATTGGTCACGCCAATCCAGCACAGGCAGCGAGGACAACGACGGTGCAGCGGGAGAAGAGAGAGAGATTACAGCTCGTCCATACTGGACTCGTATGCCGGGAGATTGATGCCGCGAAGGCGCGGCTGAGTGAGGCGCTGAACGTATCTTGGGTAGGCGTCGAACGGGAAGACTGGTCGCTGATAGTATTCGATAAACCCTTGAGCATACCGCTGCGCATCGCTCACGCGAGCAACGGGCAGGCGAATTTTGAACTGATCGAAGCTGTACCCGATACGCCGTGGGTGACGACAGCGGACCTCATTCAGCATCACATGTGTTTTCACAGCTCAGATTCGGAAGCCGTCTGCAGGCAATTCGAGGCCCGCGGGTATCGGCGCGTGCTGGGCGCTCCGGGTGATCCTCAAGGGTACTTTCAGGATCCGGCTGGCCTGCTCATTGAGATTATTGGTGACGGGCTGCTGGAGTATCTGCAAGGCTTCTATCGCCAGTCGTTGATCGCTCGAGATGCCGAGGAGGCAGCTATATGACCGCGCACATCCGTCCCAAAGATTTGGATTGGGAGACCTTTCACGATCCGCACGGGCGGCCCACCACGCCGACTCGTATTCTCAGGGCCAGCGAGCCGTTTCTGATCGAGGCTGATTTTCCGGCGCACTTCCATGCAGGTATGCATTGGCACCCCCATGACACGATCTACGTGATCACTCGCGGTGAAATGCGCATCGGTGACGAGGGCAGTTTTCGTCCGGGTGACATTCGCTGGGTGAAGGCGGGTCATTCGTACGGGCCGGAGGAGGCGGGAGAAGAGGGCGTGCAGTTTCACTTGTTCAGTCTCGGCGGTGATATTGGCCTAAATTGGGCGGACTTATATGAGGTGCCTGAAACCCTGACAGCGCGACTAAGTCAGTTTCAGCAACCGGCGGGGCGCCGTCGCGTGGATGAGATGCCCGTGGTCAACCCCGCAGCTGCGCTGCCGAGCTGGGATCAGATGCCCGACGATGGCCCGCTCATTTTTCGGGTCAGCATGGGCGCTGACGAGGAACAGGCGGAGTTCTCCCCCGGATTTGAATGCGTCTGGTACCTCTTGGATGGCGCTGTGGAAGTGAACCGCGATACTAACGTCTCCAGCGGAGAATTTTTCTGCGCTGATGCGGATGCTAGCTACTCATTGAGGACCGGTGTCGAGGGTGCGCACTGGCTCCTGTTCGCCAGCCGGGGCCGCCAACCAACATAGCACCCGCGTGGCTGTCTGGTTGCCATTTTACGGCTCAAGAAACTGACTGATCGCCTCGTTGATAAAGTCCGCATCTTGCTGTGCAAAACCGCCGCCAGCCAGATGGCCCCAATCAGAGGGGATGGGCAAGAAGGTCACGTTATCAATGAACTGGGCCTCATGGGCCAGCGCGTCAATATGAAAATACATATCCGTCTCGCACGGCATGTACAACACGTCAGCGGCAATGGCCGCCAACGCTTTGCGGTAATCACCGTCAAAGCCCTCGGTATCGCCGACGTCATTGGCCTGCCACGTCTCAGCCAGAGCGAGCAGGTTATTAGCGTCCCAACTGCTCATCAGGCTGTAGTAAAAGTCGTACACGCCCTCCAGCTCAGTCAGTCCCAGCTCGCGCCACGCTTGACGTCGGAACCACTCTTGGGAGGTGCCCCAGGCTGCCCAGTGGACCGCCGCTGATCGGAGCCCAGCGGTCGGTTGCGTTGAGTAATTGCCGCCTAGAAACTGAGCGTCAGTCTTTATGGCCAACTTAAAGCTCTCCAGACGCGCTATCCCATGGGGGTGCTCCACGGCAGAGCCGCACATGGGGACAATTGTTTCGACAAAATCAGGGTGGCTAACCGCCCATTGAAAGGATGATTCCGCGACCACCGAGAAGCCGATGACAGATCGTAAGCGCGATATTCCAAGCTCTTCAGTAAGCAGCCTGTGCTGCGCCGCGACATTGTCTCGAATTGCGATAGATGGAAATTGATTCCCCGAGAACGGTGCGGGCGTATTGCTGGGTGAGCTCGAGAGCCCGTTCTGGAACATATCCGTAGCGACAATGAAGTACTTTGCTGGGTCAAGCGCTTTACCCGGTCCAATCAAAAAGTCATAGCCGTGATGGTCGCCCAGATAGAAAGAGGGCACCAAGACAGCGTTGTCACCGGCTTCATTCAACATGCCATGTGTCGTGTACGACAGTTTTGCGGCCGGCAAGGTGATGCCCACCTCTAGAGGGAAGTCTCCCAGACCAAAAATGCTTTGATCCTCGTCTGCAAGCAGTATCGGTGCGATCAGAGTCAAAAGGGACAGGTAGTAGCGCATCATCGTTTCCTCGGCCATTGACACAACGCAGCGTACCACTGCTGAGTTCGGCGTCTTGATGAAAAGTCGCGAGAGGGGGCCGCGTGAAGTTTGGGAACTAAGGCTCCTCAATCAATTCAGTAAGCTCGAACGACCAGTTATACGGCGCCTCCACGGTGCCTTTTACGAAAATAAAATCACCGTCTGTGGTCACCCAGAGGTGGTATTCCGGGTGGCCCGTTGCCACGACCACGTAGGCAAAGTGATGACATTCAAAACTCCCGGCCGTCACAGTGATAGTTTCTTGGCCAAAATACTCAATCGTTGTCCCCTGAGAACATTCCAGCGCCGGGCCTGTTGCGCCGCGATGATCGAGTGACGTGAGAGGGCTGTTATAAAAAGTGCGTTGGCACGGCCCCTCGGACCGGTCAAACCGCGCCACCAGCCAGGCATCAGAGTTGAGCGCGTGGGTGCCAAAGCCGCGAACGCTGCGGTCAATATCCATCTGCCCCGCAATGCGGCCCTCATCACGGGTAAGGCCCTCGTAGCGGATCTCATTGTCGGTGATGTGGTACCAGGTGCTGCCTTTGAAAACGCCGTCCTCGGTGAGGCGCACGACACAGTCCTGTGGGTGGAACTTGGCATCCACCCGCTGAATGACATCGCGAATCAGTGCGGGGTCGTCATCTAATTCACAGAACGAGCGCAATACGCGATCCCCATTACGGTGTCGGGTTAGGGTGAAGTGCTCGCGGCCCCAGACTCCCGAGGGAAACGCGCTGTTGTTGATGAGGTACTCGACGGTGCCGCGTCGTGTCAGGTGTTCGCGTGTGGCTGGCTTTTGATCTGTGATTTTCATAACGCTCTTGTACCACCGGCACAATTAGTCCATCGGGGTTAATCCATCATAGCCGGAAAGTGTCCTCGCCGTGGGTAGACTACCCGACGCGAGAGGGGAACACGGTGCCGAGGAAGAGAGCGAATGGAGCAGTGGATGGTGCGAGCAATGCTGGTTGCGTTTGGAGTCTTGCTGGGGGCCGTTTTGCTACCAGAGGACTGGCGGGCGGGTATCCAACGACAGACCCAAGACACAACCGCTAGCGCGCGGGAGCGCGCCGCTCTGTGGGCTGCGAGTCACAGCGACCGGGTTGATGCGCGGGCGTCACTATTTGTTGAATTTCCGGGTATTGTGCCCGCGATTCAACGTGGGGGGGCATTCGGTGGGAGCTTCTCTCGTGCTATCGCCACAGACATTTTTGCAGCCTCAGAGGAGGGCATAGCCGATGCGCGGAAGCTCTCGCGCATTGAGAGGGTGGCGCCCAATACCTGGATCATCTACCTGCCGCTGGTCAACGTCGTGGTGTTTGAGACCGAGGAAGGGTTGGTGTTGGTCGATGCGGGCATGGCGGCAGCGGGCCCGGTAATACGCGAGTTGATTGCCAGTGTGACTGACGCGCCCATACACACCATTATCTACACCCACTGCCATGTCGATCACGCTTACGGCACCTGGGCGCTCATGGCCGACAGTCCCAACATAGTGGCGCAGGCGGATTTACCCGCCTGCTTTGACCGCTACATCGAACTGCCTGGCAGTCTGGCCAAATATATGGGGCAGCCGGTGGCAAGCCTGCCGACGAGTCGCGACGAGTTGGTCTACCCAACGCAAACATTTCGCGGCGAAACCACCCTGACTGTTGGCGGTGAAGCTTTTGTTCTGCGCGCTCGCCCTGGCGAAACCGAGGATCAGCTTTATGTGTGGGTGCCAAGCCGTCAGACGCTGGCGACAGCGGACTACTATCAGGGGTTCTTGCCTAACACGGGCAACGGCAAGCGCGTGCAGCGTTACCCAGAAGAGTGGGCTGGGGCACTGCGAGAGATGGCGGCGGAAAACGCGACTCTACTTTTGCCCGCTCACGGCGAGGCACTGACCGATCCGGCGCTAATTCGGGAGAACTTGACAGGGCTCGCCGAGGCGCTTGAGTGGGTGATCGCCCGAACAAAAGAAGAACTGAACAAAGGCACCCGTCAGGATCTCGTCTACCGCTCACTTAATGTGCCCGCGCACCTGTTGTCCCACTCCACCCTCAATCAGCAG
>Ga0181571_10003763_pt1 | contig 11395 bp, 6 predicted proteins | sample 101ome_17_FD_132440 | JGI IMG/M metagenome (GOLD analysis project Ga0181571, IMG submission 132440) | Coastal salt marsh microbial communities from the Groves Creek Marsh, Skidaway Island, Georgia - 101407AT metaG (megahit assembly) | ecosystem: Environmental > Aquatic > Marine > Intertidal zone...
CGGGGCGCTGACGGAGGCGCAGATCACCGAGGGCCTCGGCCTCGCCGACATCAAAGACAGACAGTGGGCCATATTCAAGACGAGCGCCATCAAGGGGGAGGGGCTGTGGGAGGGGTTGGAGTGGCTCAGCAACACGCTGAGGGCGAGGAGGTGAGAAGAATGTTTCACTCATAGTCCTACAACCTACTCTCGAAAGTACTCTTTCGAAAGTAGACTATAAATGTAACTCTCTTCACAGGAACGCGTCCGAGACGACGGGGTCGACGGAGGCGTAAGGCACGACGCAGTCGCCCAACAGCGCGGCGGCGGCGGCGACGCGCGCGGCGACCCGCTCGGGCTCCTCCGCGTCGAGGTCGCCCTCGCCGCCGTCCACCCCCCCCGGCGCCGTCGCCACCTCCACGATCCCGCCCTCCGTCGACACGCGGATCGTCCCGGGGGCCTTCCCCACCGTCCACCCCTTCACCGCGCTCGCCGCCGCCGGCGTCGAACCGTCGGCCGCCTCCGCCCCCCCGGGGGCGCCCCCCCTCGACGACTGTTTCTGCCGCGCGGCGCGCCGCTCGGGCTCCGCGACCTCGCGCGCCCTCCGCCTCGGCGCGACGAGCGCGTCGTGGAGACACGCGCCGACGGCGCGCGTCAACGCGTCGCGGCACCGCCGCGCCTCCTCTCGCCGCCGCCGACGAAGGTCCGCGCGAGAAGGTCCGCGAGAAGGTCCGTCCTCCTCCGCCGCCGCCGGAGCGCCCCTATCTTTTTCGTTCGTCTCCTTCCCCTGCGCCTCCTCATCTTCTTCCGGCTCCTCGAGCGTCTCGAGGATCGCCTTCAGGTTCGGGAGGATGAGGGCTCGGACGACCCTGGTTCCCAACGCGGCGATCCCCGCGACGGCGCCGAAGCGCGTCGCCGCGGGCTTGGCGGCGTCGAGCATCGCGCGGGTCAGCGTCTTCGTCACCCGCGGCTGGATCGTGGGGTACCGCTCCCCGAACACTTCGCACACGGTCGCCATCGTCTCCGCGGCTTTCAGGCGCAGGCCCCAGTGCGCGTCCTCGCCCTTCGCGCCGAGCTTCTTCGCGACCATGCACGTCACGACGGGGGGCATGAGCTGGTGCAGGTAGAGCTCGATCTTGGCGGATTCGTTTCGCGCCAAGGAATCCACCACGCCGACGAGGGCTCGGAGCTTCGGGACGTCCCTCAGGCCGCACGCCACCTCCTCCTGCACGAACTGCACGAGGTAGGGCAGAAGAGCGTGCAGTCCGGCGTCCGTGGCGAGGGACTCGAGCGCGGCGCGAAGGAGCGGGGCCTCGCCCCCGACCCCGCCGCCCCGCACCGTCGCCGTGATCCTGTCGAAATACAGCTGGAGCTCCTTCGAGAGCTCGTGCGCGACGACGGGGACGAGCTTCGCGACACCGGCGCCGCCGCCCGCGCCCTGACCGCCGCCCGCGGCGCCGCCGCCGCCCGCAGCAGCACCCTCCCGCGCCTCGTCCCTGGGGCGCTTCGCGCCGGCGGCGGGAGGGCCCCGGACCTCCGCGGGGGCGACGGGGGCGCGGAATTGTTGGACTCGGCGGGAGGCGTCGAGCGCCGGGCGCAACGATCGATCCGCCCTCGGCGGCGGGTTCTCGGGGATCAGAGGCTGGACGCCCTCCACGGCGAGCCAGTGCGGGACGACGTTCACCGCGACGGGGGGTTTCGGTAGCTTCGTCGCGAGGATGTCCTTGAGTTCGAGCTCGCGCTGCTCCTGGTAGAAGAGCTCGGGGTGGTTCGGGACCTCGCGGAACGCGATCGGGCCCGATCCCGCGGGGAAGCCGTACAGAGGCTCGACGTCCCGGAGCTGGAGGCTCGAGTTGACGTCCTCCGTGGACAGCTTCGAGCGCTTCGAGTGGCGCATGAACTTCACCGCGTCCTGGATCACCTCGCGGAGGCGGTACTCCGCGTCCGACGCCAACGCGCGGGCCACCTCGTCGGGGAGGGACTCCACCCCGACAGACGTCGCGATGGACGCGACGGAGGAAGGGGGGACGCGGTCGAGGTCCTCGCCCGAGGACATGGCCGCCGGGGGGGGGTCAGGGAAGCGCCGATGAGGGGTGTGAGAACGGCCGCGGTCACGCGGATCGCGCGCGCGAAAGGGTCTGGGGCGGAGGGGGGGCGCGAATTCGAAGAAGTGATGACCTAGCGAGCGAGCGGTGGAGCGAGAAAACCGCGCGTCAAACGTTGGCGGGCTGCAGTCGAGCGAGCAACGCCGCGCGTGCGCAGTCACGTTCGGGTGGTCAGTCCCCGGTGGTGGAGCGAACGTCGCGTTCACTCCGCGCGCGCGCCTCGGTCTGACGCGCGCGTCGCGGTTCGCCTCGCCTTTCGTTCGCGCGATGTTTCATCGGATGATGCGCGCGTTCGGGGCTCCGCGCCGGCGCAAGCGCGCGCTCGCGGTGCGCGCCATGTGGGCGCGCCTGCGCGAGCGCAAGCCGGAGACCACGACCGTGGGCGTGTCGATCCTCAGGCGCCTCCTCGCGCGGCGCCCCGCGTTCGTCCAGCTCTTCACGTTTCGAAGCGCGGACCCGGAGACGCTGTTCGTGAACGCCAAGGTGAAGCTACACGGCAAGCTCCTCGCGGACGCCCTGAACGCGGCGATGGAGGCTCTGCCGGACGAGGCCGCGCTCCTCGGGGTCCTCGGGGACATCGGCGAGCGGCACGGGCGCCTGTATTCGGTCAAGCCGGGACACTACGCGGCGATGGGGGAGGCGGTCGGGGAGGAGCTTCGAGACGCCGCGGGCGAGGAGTGGAACGACGAGGCGGACTCGGCATGGAAGGCGACGTGGGAGCTCATAGCGGAGACGATGATGGCCGGGGGCAGACCGGGAGGGTGAGGGAGGCGGGCGGCGGGCGAGAGACCGAGGAGCGATTTCGGGTTCGGTCTGTCCCCGGCGGTTCAAGGTGACGAACTAACAATGCGCCTTTTCTTCTGGGCCGTGCTCTTTTTCGGTCCCCTCGAACGGTCCCCTCTCGTCCACCCTCTCCCACCTGCGCGCTCAACCCCCCCCCTCGCGCTCACGCGCGCGCCTCCGCCGGCGCTTTCTCGTCCTCGGCGACGCGCGCCGACGGCGACGGAAAGACCCCCGGACCCTCCCCCGCGCTCGACGCCGACGACCGCTTCGAGAAGATGCGCCAGCTCGTGAAGCTCTTGAAACTCGCCTTGTGTTTGTGGTACGTGAACATCCCCCGGCTCATCAGCGCTAAGAAGATGAGGATGGCGTACACCAGGAGCGGCGCGAACATGTCCGCGACGCCGAGGGGTTCGTTCCCGAACGTCTCCTCCCGCAGCATCGGGCACGGCGGCGCGGGCATGTACGTCTCCTCGATGAGCGCCCCGAGGAAGAAGTCCTCGTCCGCGACTTTCTTGGCCCAGTAGCTCAGCGCCGCGGCGTACTCCTGCCGGATCGGTTGCGAGCAGCCTATGGGCATGACCGCCTCCCCGATGTCGAACGCGCACACGTCGTCCACCCCGTACTCCCCCGAGCTCCACATCGTGTTGAACCTCCGCTCGATCATCAGCCCCAAGACGCACTCGCCGTTTTCCAAATCGCGGAACACGTTGGTCGAGCTCGTGCTCGCGTGGAAGTTGATCTTGTCCTTGTACAGCCTCTGCATCGTCGGCATCATCACCCCGGGCACGCACACGACGCACCGTCTGGCCTGGCACTCCTCCAGCGTCGTGATCCCGACCGAGCCCAAGTTATCCGAGACCATCCCCGCGGTGAGCGACGCGGTGTAGAACAAGAGGACGAACATCGAGAAGAGACTCCACGCCATCTTCACCAGATTCAGCTCGTACATTCGATCCGGGACGGGGTTCCCGGAGGCGTCGTACTTGGCCTGCACGTCCTGCGACGTGAACTCCAAAAACGCCGCGAACGTGTACGCCGCGGATCCTTGGGCCCACGCGCGCGCTCGCTGCCCGCCGGACATCTCCGACCGCCTAAGATCCGTCGGGAGGTACTCTCTGTACCCGACCCTCAGGATGTTGTACATGACGCCGGTGCCCACGCAGACGGCCAAGCACGTCATCCACAGCTCCAAGCTGAACGGCGCGCCCGCCATCTTGAGCCTGTGCGCCAGCGTCGTCGGCTCGGGGACGGGCTTGGGGTGGATCACCGAGAAGGTGTCCGTCAGGACGCCCGTCGTGAACGTCGTCATGCCCAGCCGCTCCTCCGTCGTCCAGTAATCGCCGATGCACAGATCCACGATCCCGTCCGCCACGTCCTGCGCGCACGCGGTGAAGGAGGAGGAGTGCGCCGCCTTGCTCCCGCCGCTCACGGGGCGCCAGTCGAGGGCGAAGTTCGCCCTCTCGGCGATCTTCGAGTAGAAGTCGACCCAGATGCCCTTCACCGTAGCGCCGGCGGGGAGGTCCGAAGCTCGGTAGCTCGCGACGTCCGTCAGCGGCTGGCCGTCGGCGCCCTCGACGTAGTGGTCGGGGTAGTAGTACGGCACCGCCACGGCGGCCCGGAGGGTCTTGCCGGATAAGACGCTGGAGACCATAATGTCGTTCCAAGACTCCTCGTCGCCCCCGCACGTGTCGTAGGAGTAGAAGGCGCTCACGCCCGCGTCGATCAACACGTCGGACTGGTGGAACCGCTTGACCGAGCCGCGGCACGCGTCCGGGTCGACGTAGCACCACGGCTCCGCGCAAAAGCCGGCGGGGGAGGCGCCGTCGCAGTGCGGCTCGCGCGTCGCGTCGTGCGCGGCGCAGCCGCCCAGCCCGTACGTCGCGGGGTAGCAGTGCAGCTCACCGCCCGTGAGGACGCGATTGCAACTCGCGCCCCCGGAATCCGTGCCCAACACCGGCCACGCCGCGGTCTGCAGGCACGGGCACGACGGGGACGAGGCGCCGGCGAGGCGAGGCATCGCCGACGCGAGCGTCGCGAGAGCGAGCGCCGCGACGGAGGCTGACATCTTCGAGAGCGCCGTCGGATGTGTCGCACGGGAATTGACGACTTCGTGCAACTCCGGCACGAAACGAAACTCCGTCGTCGTGGTCCGGACGAAGAATCGTCCCCGCGTCGATTGCGCTTCCACCCGCGGCCCGCGCTCCGGTCGCGCCAGACGCCATGGCGACTCGCCCCGGTCCCGGGGACGGGTTCGAGCAGGTCCTCCCTCCCCGGCGCCCCGGCGCGGTCCCTCGCGGGGCGCGTCGGGAGCTCGGGAGGTTCTGGGAGCGGTTCCCCGGCGGGGGCGTTTGGCTCGCGCCCGGGCTCGCCCTCCTGGCTCTGCTCCTCCACCTCTCGCGCCCCCCCGGCGAACCCCTCGTGGACGCCGGCGGCGTGGACGACGTCGACGCGGGCTCGCGCGCCGCCTCCTCCTCCACCACCACCACCACCTGGGACGTCCTCCTCCCGGACGTCACCCTGGACGACCGCGTCTTCTCCCACGGCACCTCCGGCGCCCGCGCCGCGCTCGGCTTCGCGTGCCGTCGCGCCGCGATCCCGCGCGCCGCCGCCGAGCCCGTCTCCATCACCCGCTTCGAGCCCGTCACGACGCGCCCCGAGAGCGTCCACCACATCACGGTCTTCGGGTGCGACGCGCGCGTCGTCGAGCGGTGGCCCGAGGTGAGCTTCGGCAGGCCGTGCGCGGGGTGGGACTTCGCCAAGGCGTCGGCGTCGGCGTCGTCGTCGTCGTCGTCGTCGTCGACCACCTCCGCCGACGGCGGCGGCGTCGACGCGGCGCCGTGTCGCGTCGTCCTTTACGCGTACGACAAAGGCGCGGAGGCGTTCGAGGCGCCGGAGGGGATGGCGGTCAAGGCTGGCGCGGGAACGGGCATCACGCACGTGATGTACCAGGTGCACTACCTCGTCGCGGCGGGCGGCGAAGACGCCTCCGGCGGCGGCGACGAAAACGAAAGCGTCACGGGCGCGGGCGCTCGCCCCCCGCGGCCGACCGGAACCGGGGGGGGGTTCGCGCCCGCGCCTTGGACGGACGCCAGCGGCGTTCGATTCGACCTCGCGTTCGGCGACGCCGCCGCGAGACGGCCGACGAGCATCGGCATCCTGGCCGCCATGCACACGCGCATGCGGATCCCGGGGGGGAGGTCGGAGGTGGCGTTCGAGTACACCCTCGGGCCGTTCGCGCGTCGCCTGGCGCCCGATTTCGATTTCGACGCGGCGGCGGTTTCGGCGGGTCGCGAGGACGACTCTCGGGAGGATCATCGGAGCGACCTCCTCGGGCCTTCCGTGACGCTCTTCGCCGCGCACCTGCACGGCCACGGGATGGTGCGGCGGTACGAGACGGGGGTGTTTCGCGGGGGGGACAGGACTCGGCGCGAGCCGTTCGCGGCCATCGCGCCGTACGGCGGGTACGGCCGGGACCAATCGTACAAACCTCTGCCGCTGGAAGCCTCCTCCGAGGAGACGCTCCCCGGGGACCGCTCCTCTCGGAAGAGATCGAACGCTCCCGGGGGGTTCTCGATGGGGCCGGAGGACGTGATGTACGTGCGGTGCGTGTTCGACACGAGCCATCTGGACGCGGGGAGCTGGGTGACGTACGGGGTGGGGGACGGGGAGGAGATGTGCGGGCAGCTGGTGTACTACCACCCGTTCGTCGCCCGGGAGGGAAGAAGAGGGCCGGGGCCGGGCGCGGGGCCGGGTGGGGTCGCGGGGTTGGCTCGGCCGGAGCCCGGGGACGAGCCGAACGAACGCGACCGGGATAACGACCTCTACAACGTCCTCTTCAACGTCACGGAGGGGTTGGCGAGCTGAACGCACCTATTATTAAGGGTTTCATCTCACGCGGAGAGGGTCGAAGACGGGGACGTCTACTCTCGTACACTTTAGACCGTACTAGCTAGAGTACGCTCGGTCTTGGTTCGGTTCGCCTTTTATTCGTCTACTTCCCGCGTCCCGGATCGCGGTCGCCTCGCTTCGGGTACCTCGGCGGCGTCCCCCGCGCCCTCCCCGTCTGCCGCGCGGCGGTCCGCCGCTCCACCTCGTGCCCCCCCCCCGCGTTGGCGCCGGGGGACGCGCCGAGCCGCGAGGGCGAGTGCGGCGACCCCCGGGACGCGAAGGCGCCCGCGGGCGACCCTCCCGACGGCGACCCGGGTTCCGCAGACCCCGCGCCGCCGCCTCCGACCCCGAACCCTCCGTTCGACCCCCCGAACCCCACGAGCGGCGCGGGCGCGTTCGAACCCCCGCCGAACCTCGCGAAGCCGCCGAGGGCGTGTTCCATCGTGGACCCCGCGGGGTTCGCGCCGGGGCTCGCGGACGTCCCCGGCGAGACGGATTTTTTCCGCCCGGACCCCGAGAAGGCGCCGCCGCCGAAGAGCGGCTGCGGCCCGAGCAAACCCCGCGTGAGTTTCCGCGGCCGCGGGTTGAACGAGTTGGGGAGGCTCCCGATGGAGTTGAGCGGGGAGCCGTGCCTCCCCGCGCTCGCGCCGAGCGCCGCCGTGCCGCGCGAGCCCGAGTCGGCGCGCCCGCCGTGGCTCGCCTCGTCCGAGCTCGAATCCGACGGCTCCAATCCGCGGCTCCCGTCGCTCCCGCTCGCGCCGCCGTCCATGTCGAGATCCAGGTCGTCGTCGTCCGCGGGCGCCTCCCTTCCCGTTCCGTTCGCACTCGTTCCGCCCTTCCACTCCGCGTACGTGACGTGCAGACGAAGAAGCGCCGCGGAGCGACGGAGAAGGTACGGGTCGAACGGGAAAAACATGCGGAGCGGGCGCCGACGACGAACCGCCTCCGCAACGTCCCCGCCGAGGGAGGAGGCGCCGCCGGGAGGCGCCTGCTGCTTGGGGTCCTTTCCTTTTCCTTTTCTGGGGTCCTCCGCCTCCTCGCGCTCGCGAAGCGCCCGTCGAACGAACGCGGCGTCGAACCCGTCGAGGCCCGCCTCGCTCGCGCGGCGCAAAAACTCGGAAACGACCGAGGGGAGGCACGCGCGCGTCGGCTGCAGGCGAGAGTACAGGACGCGCCGCAGGGGCAGCGCCCGAACCGCCGCCGCGGGCTCGCCGCCGCGGCGCAGGACGTCCTCCATGCGGTAGCACAGGACGTACATCAGCGCCTGGCACGCGCTGTCGAAAATCGCGAGCGTCGCCGCCGACGCCTCCGAAGCCGAAGCCGAAGCCGAAGCCGCGGCGGAGGCGTCCGCCGGATCCCGAAGCGTAGTCCCGCCGGATCCAACGCCCGACTTTTTTCCGGGGTCCGCCCCCGCGACGTCTCGCGCCTCCGCGCCGCTCTCGCTCCCGGACAAGCTCCCGTGGGAGTCGCTCCCGTCGGCGATCCGAAACGACGACCCGAACCCGCGCGTGAGCTGGCCGCTGCTCGCGCGCTTGACGCCCATCCCCGACGCGGACGCGCCGGGAGCGGACGCGCCGCTCGCATCCTCGAGCGGCGCCCCCGCCGAAAACGTCGCGGCGACCTCGTCGAACCCGCCCCCGGGGCCCCCCCCCGCGCTCGCCGCCGTCGCCGCGCACCAATCGGAGAGCCTCCGCAGGGTCGCGGCCAGGAACGCGGGGGGTAAGAATGCGGCGCGCGCGAGGAACGAGGCGAGGTACGCCGCCGCCGCCAGCCTCCCCGCGGGGGGGTGGTGCGGATCCGTCAGCCGCGCGACGAGCGCGTCCGCGACGCGCGCCGCGAGGCTCCCGGTCAACGTTTCGTCGGGGGCCGACGCGCGAGGCGCCGCCCCGAAAGGACCACCACCGTGGGTCGGTCCCGGAAACGGCGCGTCGTTCGTTCCCCCCGAAGCGTGGTGGTTTAGGGTCCCCCCGAAGCGTAACACCTCGTCGTACGACCGCGGGTGTGTTTTGTCGACGCTCGCGACCCTCGCGGCGGCGTCCTTGGCGCACGCGTGGAACACGAGAAATTGCACGAATTTGCTCCGGTGCGCCGGCAGAAGCGTCGAACAGAATGCGTCGAACAGCGCCGCCTTCGCCGCGTCGCCGTCGGCGATCCGGTCCATGCGCGCGTCCACGTGCGCGATCGCGAGCTCCATCATCGAGTCCAGCGTGTCCGCGGTCTCGTCCACCGGCGCGGCGCGCGGGGCGGCGTCGTTCTCGCCGCTCGTCGCGGGGCTGTGCCGGTGCCCGCGCGCGCGTCCGCGGCCGCGGCTTTGAAAGTGGTGATGGCCCCCGTGGCCGCCCCGCGCGTCGCCGCGCTCCCACGCCGCCGCCTGAGCGACGAGCTGCTCCTCGATCGTGCGCTCGATGTCCTCGAGCTCGAAGATCCCGCCGCCGCGACCCTCGCCGGTGTCGTCGTTCGCCTCATCGTCGTCGTCGTCCTGATCGTCGTCGACGTCCGACTCGTCCGGATCGTCGCTCGCGCTCGACGCGCCCTCGTCGCCGTCGCCCCTCCCGGGCGCGCGGATGTCCTCCCACTTGATCTCCACGTCCATCTCGAGCATGTGCTTGACGACGCCCGCGAGCAGAGGGTCCCTGAGGCACGCGCCGGCGTCGGATTCGACGAGGCGGAACGCGTTCCGGAGATACCACGTCTGGATCGGCTTGGGGGCGGTCGCGTGCGGCATCCTCGCGAGCAACACGGGGCGGAGCACCGTCGCCGCGAGCGGGACGAGGACGAGGATGTGTTCCACCGCGCGCGTCGCCGACGCGGAGACGTGGGCGGGGGAGGGCGGCGACGGCGCGTCGAGCGCCCCGGGGGCCTTCATCGCCGCCTCGGAGGCGACCGCGGCGACGACCGAGTGGGTCGCGGCGGCGTCGAGGGCGTCGCGGCCGCCGGTCAAGCTGCCGGAGCCCCCGAAGGGATGATGATGATGATGATGCGTCGAGGGGACGGGCGGCGGATGGTCCTCGCGGGCGCCCCATCCCCCTTTTCGCTCGCGCGCCTCCGCGGCGTCGAGGGCGTCGAGGTCGTACCCCGGGGGCGGGGCGAAGGCCTGGACGAGGACGTCGAGGACGGCGTGCAGGAGGCTGCCCGTGTGCGTGGAGACGAGGTTGACGCAGAACTCCACGACGAGCGCGCCCACCTCGCGGCCGCAGCGCCAGAGCGAGACGGAGAGGAGGCGCTGGAGGAGGGATTCGTGCAGGCGCTCGTCCAGACTGCTGACGCACTCGACGAGCGCGGTGAGCATCAGGATCTTGTCCTGCGCAACGCTCGGCTCCTCCAACCCCGTGAGCGCCTCGAGCAGCTCGTAGTACTGCGCGCGCTGGCCGCCGCGAACGCCGTCCAGCGCGTGCTTGATGAAATCGCGCACCAGCGCCTTCGCCTCCTCCGAGTCAAGATCGTCCTCGTCCTCCTCGTCCTCCTCCGTCGTCCGCGTCCGACCGGACGCGGAATCCTCGCCCACGCGCCGCATCCGGTGCCGCGCGACCGCCGCGAGGTCCATCGCGGCGGACCACCCCGGCGTGCGACGACGCAGTGCGACGCGGGTCGGAACGCGGCGAGCGAGGGTTGCCAAGAACGATTCCCGCGACGAAAAAGCGCAGCGGCGAGAGCGGAGGAAGGCGCGTGCGCGCGGCGGACGCTGCGCGAGCGGCGGGCCTGCGATGCGTCGTCCAAAAGTCACAGAGCAAACAGTTACACATAAAAAGGATTTGCGTAAAGTGGAGACTCAAAAGTCATTCGATGTGCTGGCTCAGATCAGCCAATCGGATGTCCCGGCCGATGACGTATGTTGGAAGTGGATAGACGGGCGACGTGTCGACGGCGCGCGCATCCGTCGACGCGCGCGCCTCACGCACGCCCGACCATCTCATCGAACCTCGCGTCTCGATGTCCCTCAGCATGCACGCCACCGCCCACGCGGCCTCGTTCGCGAGCCGCCGCGGCGGCGCGATGGGCTCCCGAGTCCGCGCGCGCGCCCCCCTCGCGCGCGCGGTCGCCCCTCGCCGCGCGGCGCCCCTGCGCGTCGTCGCGGAGGACTTCCCCAAGCCCGACAAGATCGACAAGACGGACAACTACCGCCAGGGCGCGGAGCTCTCCCAGAAGTTCAAGGTGCGCGACGCGTCCGACTCCCCCCCGCATCGCCCCGGACGCGAGCCCTCCGCCCTTCCCGCCCCGGGAACGTCGAAAACGCGGGGCGGGACGGCGATGCCGTCCCGGGGCGCCCGCCGCATATTTCCAAGATTCCGCCCGCCCCCTCGAGCGAGCCCCGTCCCCCTCCTCACTCTCCTCATCTCCCGAACGAACCCGAACAGGACCTCAACGGCATGGGCAAAAAGAAGAAGGTGGTGATCGTCGGCGGCGGTCTGTCCGGTCTCGCGTGCGCTAAGTACCTGGCGGACGCCGGCCACGAGCCGATCGTCCTCGAGGGCCGCGACGTGTTGGGCGGGAAGGTATCCGCGTGGCAGGACGAGGATGGGGACTGGATCGAGACCGGGCTTCACATCTTCTTCGGCGCGTACCCGAACATGATGAACCTGTTCGCCGAGCTCGACATCGAGGACCGTCTGCAGTGGAAGGTGCACAAGATGATCTTCGCC
>Ga0181571_10003773_pt1 | contig 11387 bp, 10 predicted proteins | sample 101ome_17_FD_132440 | JGI IMG/M metagenome (GOLD analysis project Ga0181571, IMG submission 132440) | Coastal salt marsh microbial communities from the Groves Creek Marsh, Skidaway Island, Georgia - 101407AT metaG (megahit assembly) | ecosystem: Environmental > Aquatic > Marine > Intertidal...
ATTCTGACTTACTACTTAACCTCAATGAGCCCAATAAACTGGGTGATGTTTCAGACTACGTTAAGCCCGGTAAATACATGGGTATTTGGTGGGAAATGCATACTGGTTTGGCCAATTGGAGCCCTGGGCCTGATCAAGGAGCAACAACTCAGCGGGCCAAGGAGTATATTGATTTTGCTGCTAAGCATGATATTGACGGCGTTCTGGTTGAGGGCTGGAACAAAGGCTGGGAAGGCGAGTGGTGGAAGCGTGAGCCAACCTTCTTGTTCGATGAGCCTGTCGATGGTTTCGATATTGAAGAGGTTAGCGACTATGCCCAACAAAAAGGGCTACGTTTAATAGGACACCACGAAACGGCCGCAGGAATTAGCCATTATGAATCTCAGATGGAACGCGCCTTTGCCTATTACCAAAAGCTAGGTATTACCTCTGTCAAGATGGGTTACGTCGGTACTCGTTTGGAGCATGGTAAAGAATGGCATCACGGCCAATATATGGTGCGCCATTTCCAGAAAGTGGTAGCAACAGCGGCTAAATATGGCGTCATGGTAAATGCTCACGAGACCATTAAAGATACCGGTTTGCGTCGCACTTATCCCAACTTGATGACACGGGAGAGTGTGCGAGGCATGGAGTACAATGGCGGCAGTCCTGATACGGGTAACATGCCCAACCATACCGTATTATTCCCTTTCACCCGTGGTCTGGCTGGCCCTACCGATTTCACGCCCGGTGTATTTAAGTTCGATTATCAAGAACATCGTCCTTACAACCGTGTACCAACGACCTTGGCTAAACAACTTTCACTTTATGTGACGATATACAGTCCCTTGCAAATGGCGGCTGATTTGCCAGAGCACTACGAGGGACATGCTGCATTCCAATTTATTGACGATGTTCCAACAGATTGGCAGCAAAGTATTGCCCTCGATGGTGAGGTTGGTGAATATATGGTGGTTGCTCGTCAAGATCGTCACAGTAGTGATTGGTATGTGGGGGCAGCAACGAATGAACTTGCCCGCCAGTATGACCTAGTCACAGATTTTTTGGAGTCAGGTGCTGACTATCGTGTAGAACTATATAGCGATGGTGAAAATGCACACTGGCGAGATAACCCCATGGACTTCCGTATTAGCCAGATGAATATTCAAGCGGGTGATACCATCCAGCTCGATATGAAAGCTGGTGGTGGTGCCGCCCTTCGTTTTGTAAAGGTCATTAAGTAATGAATAGTCATATCAGACGTTTAGTTGTATTAACCCTTTTAGTTGTCAGCTCCTGGTCAGTCAGTGCAAGAGAATATCTGGGTCATCAACTGGAAGAGAATGCCTTAGTGGTTAATACCGATGAGGGTATGTTGCGCGTCGCCTTCCTATCGCCTTGGTCGGTAGAAGCGACATTTACTCCTGCTGATGGCGAACTAACGTCTAGCTACAGTCTTCTTCCTTCATTAAAACCTATCGGGGGCAATCTTACCGAGGATCCAGCGAGTTTGAGATTTTCTCAACAAGGTATTGAAGTGGTGCTTGATAAAGCCACTATGCTGTTGAGCTACTATAGCGAAAGCCGTTTTCTCGTAAGGGAGGCCAAGGGTATTCAGGCTCAACCTCGTCGTGTAGCGGTTGATTTTAAGTTAAGCCCTGCCGAAAAAATTATGGGGGGTGGTCAACGTATTCTGGGTATGGATCGTCGAGGACATCGCTTGCCTTTGTATAATAAGCCCGCTTGGGTAGAGGACGAACTAACCTACGAGGCAAACTTTTCTATGCCCGGGTATGTGTCGAGCAATAAATATCTATTGATGTTTGATAATGCCGCCAGCGGCACGATGGATATCGGTGCTACCGTGGATGACATCCTAAGTTTTGAGTCTGTAGGCGGCCGCAGTGGCTACTACGTTGTCGCCGCTCCAACATTTTCGGGTATTGTAGAAAATTACACCGAACTGACGGGTCGACAGCCCATGCCACCGCGTTGGGCGATGGGGTATATCGCCTCTCGTTTTGGGTATCGAAGCGAACAACAAGTTCGTGACACCATTGAAACATTTGAGCAGCACAAGATGCCGGTTGATGCCGTGGTGATTGACCTTTATTGGTTTGGTAAAGATATTCAAGGTCATATGGGTAAATTGGACTGGGATTATAAATTTTGGCCAACCCCAATCAATATGATGGATGATTTACGCGAAAAAGGTGTCAATACCATCTTGATCACCGAACCTTATATTCTGACTACCTCCGATCGCTGGCAGCCAGCCGTTGAGGCGGATGTTTTTGCAAAAGACGCCGAGGGCAATCCTTACACCTTTGATTTTTACTTTGGCAATACCGGTTTACTCGATGTATTTGACCAGAAAACTAAAGATTGGTTTTGGGAAATTTATCAGCATCATACCGACAGTGGTGTAGCAGGTTGGTGGGGAGATCTGGGCGAGCCGGAAGTTCACCCCGATGATATTATCCATGTCGATGGTCGCGGTGACGAAGTGCACAATGCCTATGGTCATGAGTGGGCCGAAGGTGTTTACTCTCACTGGCGCAACACCTATCCAGACCGTCGTTTATTCTTGTTAATGAGGGCAGGTTTTGCCGGTTCGCAACGCTACGGTATGATCCCTTGGACTGGGGATGTTAAGCGCGGCTGGGGTGGTCTATGGCCACAAGTAGAGCTCAACTTGCAGATGGGGCTATTCGGCATGGCCTTTCAGCACTCAGACTTGGGCGGTTTTGCAACCGAAAACTGGGTGCCAGAAGCTTATACCCGTTGGTTGCAATACGGAGTCTTTCAACCCATTTATCGTCCCCACGGGATTGAACCCATCGCGCCAGAGCCGGTTTTTCATGAGGCTAGTATCCGCGAAAATGTGCGTCGTTATATTGAATTACGCTACCGTCTAATGCCCTATAACTACACCCTGGCTTACGAGGCCGAGACGCGTGGATTGCCTCTCGTTAGACCGTTGTTTTTTCAGCAGGAAAATCTAGATCTCATCGATGTAAGAGATACATTTATGTGGGGTGATTCTTTGCTGATTTCACCTGTGACAGCGCCAGGTGTGAACGAATGGGCAGTGACCCTGCCAGAGGGACACTGGTTTAATTTTTGGGATGACCAACTTTATCAAGGTGGTGGGGTACGTAATGTCCCTGTCGATATTCAAACCATTCCCATTTTAGTAAAAGCTGGCAGCTTTATCCCTATGGTGGATGACGTCATGATTGCCCGCGATTACAGCAGCGAAAAGTTAACCGTTCACTACTACCATCACCCCGATATTACCAGTGCTGAGGGTTACATGTATGAGGATGACGGTGAGACCCATGGTGCTTTCGCCCGCGGTGAATCTGAAAAATTGATGTTTAAATCGGGTTTCAATACCGAGAAAGGGTTGGCTATTTCTTTTACCGCTGAAAGAGCGGGGGAAATGATCCCTGATGGTATTCAGCGAACCGTGATGGATTGGTTTGGCATGGTGCCTGGTGCAGTCTATGAAGGCATGCCCGAACAGCGTCGTATTACCCTAGTGGTTCATAATATGGACGAAGTTAATAGTGTGACTATCGATGGTGATGCCCTAGAGGGTGAGTATGATGCTACTAAGCGTGAATATCGCGTCAGCTTTGATTGGGATCATTCACGAGCCATTGTGATGATCAAATAAACCTTGTCGCACGGCGTTGATAAACCGCATTGATTCATCAATGCGGTTTTTTTTATTTCTTTTTCTTGCCCGCAAATTCGAATAACGCCATGGCTTCAATGTGCGCGGTTTGGGGAAACATATCGGCGATACCTGCGTCGACCAGACGATAACCTGCCTTCGCCAATACAGCAGCATCACGAGCCATGGTGGCGGGATTACATGAGATATAAGCGATTCGTTCTATCTTCTTTTTGACCAATTCGCTCAACAGAGCAAATGCCCCATCTCTGGGTGGATCCAACACAACCGCGGCAAATTTTCGTCGCGCTAACTGCTTGTTATCACCAAATAAATCGCGACATAAAAATTCGCTATCCAAGCCGGCTTGAGCAGCGTTTTCTTGGGCGCGTTTTACCATCGCGATGTCGCCTTCAACGCCAACGACGTTGTGGCCTTGGGCAGCAAGAGCCAAACTAAAGTTTCCCAGTCCGCAAAAGGCGTCAAGAATGTCGCCATCGACGGACTTCATCCATTCAACGACTTGATCAACGATGGCGTTATTCACCTCGCGATTTGCTTGCATGAAGTCGCCGCCGCGATAGGTCATTGCGATTTTACCGCTGGCGATACTAATACTTTGCTCGCCCTCGCTTATCGTTTCATAACCATTGTCACCGAATTGCACACTCACTCGGCAATGGTGCTGTTCGGCAAATTGGTGAAGCAACTCAAAATCTTCAGGGCAGGGATATTCGGTCGTCCGTAGATGGACGAGTGGAACGTCATCACCTGCTGTTTCTACCAGTGCGAGTTCAATGTGACCAATAATTTTGGGATTGGCAAAGCGTGCTACAAGCGCTTGGCAAGCCCCGGGGAATGGCTCAAGTGCCGGCACAAGGATCATACAGTGATCTATGGCATTAACTCGGTGACCACTGGCCTCTCGAAAACCCACTACTGGACGCCCTTTGTTAGGACTGTAAACTGCAAGCCTTGCACGGCGTCTGTATCCATAGGGAGAGCTGGCAATCGGGGCTAGGACTCTTGCAGGGGTTAAACCTGCTTGACGGTTTAATAAATCAAGCAGGCTGTGCTGTTTATACACCAACTGGCCTGGATGGTTGAGGTGTTGTAATTGGCAACCACCACAGTGTTCAACATGAGGGCAGGGTGGGGTAACTCTATCGTTTGAAGGGTGTTCCACGGTAACCAGCAAGGCTTGGTCGTGGCTAGATTTCTGTTGGTTAACGTGGGCTTTTACTTGCTCGCCGGGTAGGGCGCCAGCGATAAAACACACTTTGCCATTACGACGTGCAATGCCTCTTCCGTCGTGACTGAGGCTTTCAATGGTGTATTCGCGACTGGGAGGCTGACTCATGCGGGAGACCCTTAGAAAAAGAGCCTATTATACCCGCATAAGTGAGTGGCTAGCCAAATACTCTTAGGAACTCTTCGACTTTATCGATCATCTCGGGAGAGCCTACCAAAAAGGGTACCCGTTGATGCAGTTTGTCAGGCTTGATATCGAGGATATTGGTCGCTACCCCCGCTATGGCTTTTCCGCCGGCCTGTTCTGCAAGAAAGGCAATGGGATTACACTCATATAACAACCGCAGTTTACCCTCGGGATAAGTGGTAGAGGGTGGATACATATAAATGCCACCCTTAATGAGGTTGCGATGGAAGTCTGACACCAGCGAACCAATATACCGCGAGCTGTAGGGGCGATTCGATGAGGGATCATTTTCTTGGCAGTATTTGATGTACTGCTTTACTCCTGCAGGGAAGCGTTCATAACCACCTTCGTTAATGGAGTAAATCGTCCCTGTAGAAGGTGTCTGCATGTTGGGGTGCGATAGATAAAAGACGCCAACAGAAGGGTCGTAGGTAAAGCCGTTCACCCCGTTACCGGTGGTATATACCATCATTGTAGAAGAGCCATAGATGATGTATCCGGCAGCAATTTGATTTCGTCCAGGCTGCAGGAAATCCTCCATAGTGACGGGTTCGCCGACGGGTGAGATCCGCTTGTAAATCGAAAAAATAGTCCCTACTGAAACGTTGACATCGATATTGGATGAGCCATCGAGTGGGTCCATTAGCACGACATATTCGGCGTTTCGATTGTGACCCTCGTCAAAAAAGACGTAGTGATCTTCTTCCTCTGAAGCGATACCGCAGGTGACTCCTCGGGCGGCAAGAGAGGATTTGAATTTTTCATTGGCAAATACATCGAGTTTTTGTTGTTCTTCACCCTGCGCATTGGTATCACCGGCAGCACCAGTAATATCAACCAAGCCCGCTTTGTTGATTTCACGGTGAAGAATTTTTGCTGCAAGGCGTAGGGATGAAAAAAGCGAAGTTAAGGCGCCAGTGGCGTCGGGGTATTCAGCCTGACACTCGAAAATAAATTCTCCGAGCGTAGTGGGATTGTTCATGGGTTATTTCCTTGTGAGTCATGTGCAGTGACAACTCGCAAGGTAGGCACTCAGCATGATTATGTCAACTGCTGAGTGCCTATGGCGACTATTTACTAGCCGCGCTGTAAAGCGGCGATACGGTCTTCGAGCTTGGGGTGAGTCATGAATAATTCACTTAAGCTTTTGCGGCCTCCACTAATACCGAAGGCGGTCAGTTCGCCAGGAAGTTCCTGTACGTTCTGTTGTTCCATCATTAAACGCTGAAGTGCATTGATCATGGATTGGCGACCGGCAAGATTAGCTCCGGCTGCGTCAGCGCGATATTCGCGCCAGCGTGAGAACCACATGACGATCATCGACGCCAAAATACCGAGAATAATCTCAGCAAAAATTGTCGCAATGTAATAGCCGATACCATGGCCGCGCTCTGTTTTAAACACTACACGGTCAACTGTGTGACCGATAATACGGGCAAAGAACATAACGAAGGTGTTAACAACGCCTTGTACTAAGCTTAGGGTAATCATGTCACCGTTGGCGACATGGCCAATTTCGTGCGCTAGTACGGCGCGAACTTCGTCGCGGCTGAAGCGTTGTAAAAGGCCTGTGCTAACGGCGACAAGCGCATCGTTGCGGTTCCATCCCGTTGCAAAGGCATTAGAACTTGCTGAGTTAAAAACACCAACCTCGGGCATGCCAATGCCGGCTTTTTGGGCGAGTTCTGCGACCGTATCAAACAGCCATTTTTCGTCAGCATTGCGTGGCTGAGCAATGATTTGGGTGCCGGTACTACGTTTTGCCATCCATTTAGAGATGAACAGGGATATTAAAGATCCGGCCATGCCAAATACAGCACAAAATACCAGTAGGGCTTCAAGATTTAAATCGACGCCGTTGGCTTGCATGATGGAATTAAAGCCGAGTAAATTTAGGGTGACACTGGCAACCATTAAAATTGCCAAGTTAGTGAGTAAAAAAAGTCCAATGCGCATCATAGTGGTCGTGTTCTCCGTTTAGCACGTAACTATATACGTACAATATGGCGTTATTGCTACCTTTTTAAAGGGAGTAGCAGATAAATATTTTGGAGAAACTGTGAATTTAATTCTTATTTTGGTGGTTCTTTTTGCTGCGCTTGCGGTGGTCGTAAAAATTACCGAGAAAAAGGGCAAGCCCCTCGATCCTGAAATGCAGCAGCGCTACAGTAAAATTATTATGATTTTGGTGTTTCTGACGTTAATTGGCGCCATGTTTAAGCAGTGTAGCTAGTCCTTGTCTTCTTCTAAACGCGTTTGTTCTAATTCAAAACCGCAAAAGCGGCAAAAATCCGCGTCTTGCTCATGGCCTGAGCGACGGCATGATAAGCACTCACGAAAATCTCGCTGGGCTTTCATGTCGCGGTATATCTCAGCAGAAATAATCCCTGTGGGTACGGCGATAATGGCATAACCCGTCATCATGACCATCGCTGCTAATCCCTGTCCCAAGATAGTTTGGGGAGCAATATCGCCATAACCCACGGTGGTAATGGTCACAATGGCCCAATAGATAGACTTGGGAATACTGGTAAAGCCATGTTGGGGACCTTCGATCAAGTACATGATCGTGCCAAAGATGCAGGTAACGGTGAATACCATGACAAAAAATACAAAGATCTTTCGAGAAGACGAACGAATAGCTCGCAGTAAAACACTGACTTCATTCAGGTAGCGCATCAATTTTAATATTCTGAAAATCCTTAGGACTCGCAGCATGCGAATAACCATTAGGTAATTCAGTGAGGGCGCAAACAGTGATAGGTAGGTGGGCAAAATAGCCAGTAAATCAATGATGCCAAAAAAGCTTCGCATATAGCGAGTTGGATGCGGTGAAGAGTAGATTCTCAGAAAATATTCTATGGTGAAGACAATGGTGAAAAACCACTCAATTTGAAGCAACAGGTGGTGATAGCGCTGAGAAACTCCCTCCACAGAATCAAGCATTATGGCTATGACACTGGCGATAATGGCGACAATAAGTACTACATCAAAAGCTTTGCCGGCAGGTGTGCTGGTACCAAAAATGATTTCGCGAATTTTTAATTTAATAGCGTTTTCTTGTGGCTTATCATCCATGATGACATCCCTGATTGATATAGCCTAAAAGTAATCTGCTATTCGCTTATTGACAAGGCCTGACCTCGCCTAATCCCATAATCTGGTTATATAATTAATCAAATACGTGGCGAGGATTAAATATGGGCCTTTTTGATACAAGACGCGACAAGTCTCACATGCCAACTGCCGATGAGGCGCTCCCTGGGCGTTCGCAACCTTTGGTGGTTGAAAAAGTACACTATGTCAATGGAAGAAGCATCGTTCCCCCTTTTGAAGAGGGCGTTCAACTAGCGATGTTTGGCTTGGGCTGTTTTTGGGGTGCTGAACGTCTCTTCTGGAACCACCCCGGTGTCATGGTGACGGCGGTAGGCTATTCTGGCGGTATTACTCCTAATCCAACCTACGAAGAGGTATGCTCGGGATTAACCGGCCACACCGAGGTTGTGCTCGTGGGTTTTGACCCTGATAAGGTGAGCTATGAGACCCTGGTGGGTCTTTTCTTTGAATCACACGACCCCACACAAGGGATGCGACAAGGTAATGACTTGGGGACTCAGTATCGCTCGGCTATTTATACCTATAGCGACGAACAAGCTAATGTCGCCCGTCATGTCATGCAGCAATACGGTGAAAGGTTAGCTAAAGCGGGATTAGGGGCGATCACTACTGAGGTTAAACCCGTCAACGATTTCTACTACGCCGAAACTTACCACCAACAATACCTAGCCAAAAATCCTAATGGCTACTGTGGTATTGGCGGAACGGGTGTATCTTGTCCGATCGGTATTTTTAACTAATATGACCTGTCACTCGCGCTCGGTTAGCACCGGGTGCGGGTTTTTCTCTGCGGGTATCCGCCCGACGCTTAAGTTGCATGTCGACGACATTTTTAGCGGCGATAATAAAGCCAACCACCAAGAATGCGCCTGGAGGCAAAATAGCCACTAAAAACCCAGGGTAATCATCAGAAAGCACAATTTTCCATTGCGCCGCAGATTCACCGAACAGTAGCTGCATATTGTCAAATAAAGTCGCGCTGCCAATGACTTCACGAATGGCGCCAATCACCACCAACACAAGAGCGAACCCCAACCCCATAATGAAACCATCATAGGCTGCTGGCAGTACTGGATTTTTGCAGGCAAAGGCATCGGCGCGACCAAGAATCGAGCAGTTGGTGACGATTAACGGAATAAAGATGCCCAATATTTGATAAAGCTCAAATGCGTAGGCCTTCATTAGCAGTTCAATGCAGGCTGTGAACGACGCAATGATCATGACAAAGGCCGGCAAACGAATCGCGTCGGTGACAAAATGGCGAATAAGTGACACGGCAGTGTTTGACAAAGTCAGTACAAATAATGTCGCCAGTCCCAACCCCAGCGCGTTAACAACAGAGCCAGTGACGGCAAGTAACGGACACAAACCCAGCAACTGGACTAAGGCAGGGTTGTTTTTCCAGAGGCCATTGAGAGTCAATTCACTATAAGGGGTGCTCATGAGTTGGCCTCGCCGTTATTGGTTAAAAGTTCGCTACGGTGTGTTTCAAAGTATTGCAATGCTCTGAGTACAGCTCGCGTAACCGCCCTGGGAGTAATAGTGGCGCCGGTAAAAGCATCAAATTCACCACCGTCTTTTTTCACGGACCATCCCTTTAAAATGGGGTTTGTTAGGGATTTACCATTGAAACTAAGTATCCAGTCCGACTTTTTCAGATCGATCTTGTCACCAAGGCCAGGCGTTTCATTGTGACTCAGTACGCGGACACCTACGATACTAGAGTCGGCGGCAATGCCCACCAAAACGCGGATGTCCCCACTGTAACCATCCCTTGCTAGCACTGGGATGAGAACGGCAATGGTGTCGTGGCGACTATTTAAAGCGCGGTAGCCGTTATCTTGCGAGCGCAGTCCAAGATCGCTAAACGAAGGCAGAGGGAAGCTATGATCGAGCATGTCATTGCTGTGGGTATCTGCAGGCATAATTTCAAGCAGGGCTCGCGACTGGGCGAGTCTTTCTTGTTCGGCAATAGTGTCCTTAGTGCCTTGAAAGGTTAAGGCTATACCTGCCGTCGTGATAAGACCAAATGCGGCAAGTAATAGACCGTTTCGACCGATAGCAGCGAGTGGCATCATGAGTTAGCTCCCCGGTGGCCATAGGTTCGAGGTTGGGTGTACTGATCGATAAACGGCGCCGCTAAGTTTAATAGCATGACCGCAAATGCAACTGCGTCTGGGTAGTTACCCCAGTGACGTATCGCAAAAATCACGACACCAATGGCCGCCCCAAATATGATCTTACCGCGGGGCGTCGTGGCCGAACTGACGGGGTCGGTAATGATGAAAAAAGCCCCAAACATGGTGGCGCCACTGAATAAATGAAATAACAGCGAATCAAGGCGGCCATGGGCTTCGTTGGGAAATAGCCAAGCCATTATAGCCAGGCCAACTAGCATGCTAATCGGGGCGTGCCACGTAAAAATACGTCGCCAGAGTAAGAATAATCCACCGACTAAAAAGGCGGCATTAACCAACTCCCAAGCAAAGCCTCCGACACTACCAAAAATCCTATCCGCGCCACCAATGCCTTGCTTTAACGCATCAAGCGGGGTGGCTGAACTTACGGCATCCACCGAGCCAAGCAGATTGCTGGCTAGGGATTCTGACAAGCCCATGGGGGTGGTACTGTAGGGTGCCCCCCACTGTGTCATTTGCACGGGAAGAGAAATGAGCAATACAACATAAGCTGCCATGGCGGGATTAAAAGGGTTGTATCCCAAACCACCATATAGTTGTTTGGCAACGACAATAGCAAAACAGGCACCAGTCGCCACCACCCACCAGGGTGCGTAGGGCGGAAGCGCTATGCCGAGTAATACTGCAGTAACCAGCGCGCTATAGTCTTTGAGGTAAAAGCTAATGGGTTTGCCGCGTATGGCTAGTATCGCCGCTTCACTGGCCAGTGATACCAATCCGGCAATGACGATATTGACCAGCACACCTGCACCAAAAATGACGGCTAGCGCGGTGATTCCTGGTAGGGTGGCAATGAGTACCAGTTGCATAACGCTTGCGGTGGATAATGGGCCATGGGCGTGTGGTGATGTGACATTCAAAAGTGCCATGAATTACTCTCCAACCACAGCTTTGGCGGCGGCCAATTTTTCTTCTAGTTTGTCGACGCCAGCCTGAAACACTGCCAACTTGTCGGGTGCATTTTCGCTCG
>Ga0181571_10003775_pt1 | contig 11385 bp, 8 predicted proteins | sample 101ome_17_FD_132440 | JGI IMG/M metagenome (GOLD analysis project Ga0181571, IMG submission 132440) | Coastal salt marsh microbial communities from the Groves Creek Marsh, Skidaway Island, Georgia - 101407AT metaG (megahit assembly) | ecosystem: Environmental > Aquatic > Marine > Intertidal zone...
GCTCCACGATGGATCAGGTCGCTCATCCCGTGCAGAGCCCACAATACCGTCCCAAACGAATTTTTGGTCGCCGCCGGAGTACATAAAGTGAATGCCACGTCCACCGCCGTCAATGAGTGGCACAAAGGGATCCGAGAAATCCAAACCACCTTCTCGCAAATCCACATCAGCAGGCGCCAAGGCGCAGCGCACGTGAACCAAGGCGTTGCCACCGTGCTCGGAAAATTCTTTGAAATGAGGTTCGCCCAGCGTGGACGATGATTTCGTACGGAGCGCGCGCGCGCCAGCTCCTGCACCATATCCGCGCACGTACCCGAATTCATCAGATTTGACGGGCTCGGCAAAGTTGTCGTACGATGCACCAGACGAAGCGCTGTGCCCGAGGGTTTCCCCAGCAAGCACCTCCGAGTGCACGAAGCCTTCGCCGTACGACCCAACACTACCACCACCAGGATTGCAATGTGACACATCGCTGACCTCGAGGCCCCCGCCAGCACAACCGGAATGGGTATTATTCGCCCCACCGCCCCCCCCCGCGATCAAAATTTTTGTCGCTGGAGAGACTTCAGACCCAGCGAAGACCCCTGCATACCCACCACCAGCGCCACCGGTTTCGCTGCAAACCTCGCCGTCACCGTACATGACTTTAACGCACGTATCCGTGCTGTCAGCCGAACGACCGCCGCGGCCGACCTTAACGGTCACCTCCTGGCCGATACTCATCTTGAACTGACCGCGAGTGAACCCCCCCGATCCGGCGTGAACCCCGCCTACAAGGCCTTTTTCACCACCGCCACCTGCGCCCCAGAGCTTGAATTCGCACACGACAGGTTCCATCTCGCACCATATCTTCTCGACGGGCGCGGAGGCTGAGAATTTGAGATAATACGGCGCACTCGGCGCCGCCGGGAAAATTTCTTTGATCTCCAGGCAACTCGTCGCGGGTCGTGTTTCGTTGTTGTACTCAGACGGTATTGCATACACGGGGCACGCCACGTCGAAACCAAGCCGCGCGGCTCTGCCTTGGCCGTCGCAGTACTCTAAGGTGGCTTGCGAGTCCACCCGTGAGGCTGGGAGGCCGACGGCAGTGACACTGTGTGGCATACAACAAGCCGCCACCGCCGCCGCCGCCAACAGGAGCGTGCAGCGGGAAAACCTGCGCGGCGCGCCGCTGAGCACATCCTGACGAACACAGAGGAAGGGCGGGCGAAAGGAGTTGGGAAGGGGCAAGAGTCGTCAGACGATAGGTTCCGGAGGCAAAGAGGACAGCGGCGGCTCGAATTGTACAAGAAGAAGCGAGACAAGATCGAACGGAACTTGCCACCCCTTGTCTTATAGGTATCGACATGGTATATGTGCAACACCACCCTTGATACCAAGTAATCTTGGGTTGTGTCGGTGCGCACTCAGGTAAAGGCTATATGTCATCTGGGCTCGATGCGACGTTCTCCGGTTCCAAGCTTGAGGTCCACAGCGGGGTGGATCCCCTAGGCCAACCGCCGTCCGTTCTGCCGCGCTCCGGATCGAAGTCACCCGCAGCGCTTGGACAGAAAAAGGACACGCAGGAGGTGCAGCTTTGACTGACGGCCCCAGCTGACACTGGAGGGTGTGGCCGACCAGGTGTGACCGACCAGGAGGGCTGTTGGGGGGCGGAAGCGCCGCGGATCGCGTGGGAGACGCGCGCGACGCACCTTCTTCGACGGCATTTTCGCACGCGAGACAAAATTTGCGCGATCGCGTCGGACGCGATGCTGGACGCCGGGAGGACGCGTAAGCTGTCCGACGTGGTGCGTTGTGGCGCGCCGCCACCCTCGAGGGGAGGAGCACCCCGCTGTGGAAAAAAAAAGAAAGCTCGTGACACTGCTGCACTGCTTTTTGGTACCAGGTACTGCTCTCACTGCTCGTGCTTGGGTGAGGTCGGCGCTATTTGGGGAGATTTTTTCGAGAATTCCTGAGATCATGTTACTTGTACAAGTTTTAAAGCACACCAGATTACCCAGAAATGATTTAGTTTGACACTGCCCCAGGAGGCGGTTTTTAAGATTCAGGCGTTCAGGTACTCTTAAACGCACGCGACCTCGACGCAGGTCCATGTATTCCCTCCCGCCTCGATGCCTGTCTCCAGCTCGCCTTCGCCAGCGCCGCTTCCGCCGCGCTCGTCCGCTTTCGTGGATCGACCTCCTCCTGCGTCTCGTTGCCGAGCTCTCGAACTTTTTGTGCCAACGCGTCGCGCTCGCGCGTCAACGCATCTCGACAACGCTCCGACTCGGCTCTCTCCGCCGCCGCAGATGAGGCGATCTCCCGCGTAGCCGCGAGTTCTTTCTCCCGCATCCTGAGCAAATCTGCAAGGTTCACCACGCGTGCCTCCATCAACTCAAGCGCGTTGGCATCAGCGCGTGACAGGTCTCTTTCTCGTGCCAAAAAAATGGCTTCCGATGCTGCCGCTGCCTCCGTCTCGACGCGAAGCACTGCCGCCGTCTCCGACACCTGGCGGCGCGCCATCTCCGTCGCGGACTCTGCCATCGACACACGATGGAGGGCACGCTCGAGCTCAGCCAGCGCGCGGTCACGTTCGATTTCGGCGGCTTCTGCGCGGCGTCGCTGCTCCACCGCGTCCTCTGACGTGGCGCGAAGAAGGCGTTCAGCAGAAAGAGCTTTTGCCTCCGCCTCCGCCTCCGCCTCCTCGAGGTCGCGCACTCGGACCGGAGAGAGGACCCGACTCGTCGCATCATTTCCGTTTTCGCTCGAACCGGTGAGCAACGCGTCAGGCTCGGCCCTCGACGCAGCCGTCGTGGTGAACCGGCTCGCCGCCAACTCCAACGCGGAAGACATCTTTGCAGCGTGAACCTCTCTCATCTCGGCTAGCTTCGCCCGGAATGTCGCACGGAGCTCTGACGTCTCCGACCGTCGTGCGCGCTCGGATACTTCAATTTCCTCACGCGCCGCTGCGAGCTCGGCCCGAAGTGCGCTCGAAGTCATCCTATCGGCGCGGGAGGTGTTCCCAGCGGCAGCAGCAGCGGCGGCAGCATTTTCTCGAGCATCGCGCTCGATTCGACGCTCCGCAGAGTCACGCTCATCGCGAAGAAGGGCGAGCTCGGCGTCTCTCGCTGCGGCATCTCTCGCAGCGGCGTCTTTTACTGCGATGTGAGCGGCCTCGGTGGCTTTGAGGTCACGGCGTGCAGTCGCCAATCGCTCGCGAAGCTCCGTCTCTACCTTTGTTTTGTCTTTGAGGGAGGCTCGAAGCGCGACGCGGTCCCGCTCGAGATCAGCGCGCTCAGCAGCGAGAGTGTCGAGGGCTCGAGAGAGCGTCTCCAGGCGCGATCGCGTACCCTCTTGCATTCGCTGCACCTCAGCACGCGTCTCCGCGAGGTCCATCCTGTGGTCCGCGAGCGCGCGTCGGAGGGAGGCGGGAAGGGACATCCTGGAGCGTTCCTAAGCAACGGACGGTCAACTTTGTGAGCTCCCGCCACAAAGGGATGCCTCGACCACGCGCTCGAGAGGGATTACCCGCGCGTCCAAAAGTCGACGTCCCGAAGCACTCTCGAAGGTGCGAGCGTCGCAGGCGCCGAGCGTCAAAGGCCGGGGTGGCTTGCGGTGATTGCCACGTTGTTGGGAGGAGGGCCAGAGTCTTTTGCGTCGGCGTAGAAACGTGTGACCACTGGTAATAAGGTAAAAAAAGGTTTTACCGAAGGTAAAAAAATTACCTTCGGTACTACTTTGGTAAAGTAGACCAGTATACTTTCGAAAGTATTACTTTCGTAAAAAAGAGAGAGAAGAGAGGAGGTAGTGTTTTGATCTCAAGGTGGGGTTTCACTAGCTAGTCTACCGTAAAAAAGATGCACCGGAAATGAGGCAGTGTCAAACTAAATCATTTCTGGGTAATCTGGTGTGCTTTAAACTTGTAATCATGATCTCAGGAATTCTCTAAAAAGTACCTTCGGGTAAAGTATACTACTAGTCTAAGTCTAGTCTACTTTCGAAAGTACGTAAATGTTCACAGAGCTCCCTCCTCACTCGCTGTGTCCGGCTCCATCCTTCCCAACGCTCGCCAATCAGCGTCTCACTCGCTTCATCCCGTCCGATCAAGATGGCCGACGATAAGCCCGCCGAGGAAGAGGAGGAACTCCTGGATTACGAGGAGGAGGAGGAGGCGCCCGCCGACGCCGCGGGCGCCAAGACGGGGGAGGCCGTCAAGAAGGGCTACGTGGGCATCCACTCGACGGGATTCCGCGACTTCCTGCTCAAGCCTGAGCTCCTCCGCGCTATCGTGGACTGCGGCTTTGAGCACCCCTCTGAAGGTGCGTACGCTAGCCTTCGAAACTCGCTGTTCCCTGCCCATTTCGATCCCCTGCGCGTTGCGGTGCGCGACAAGAATTTTGACATTTTGGCGCGCGAATCCCTGATCCGCTCGGTCTCGCGTTGCCTCCCATCGCGCCGCGTCTCGCCTCTCGCGAGCTCGCTGCGCGCGCGGCCCATGCATCCATGTGTCAGGGCATACGGATGCTGGTCCGTCCCCACCCACGATTGCGCCCCTGAGCTGCGAGTCCGGATCCCCACCCTGATCGCCCGTCTGCTGGCGTCTTCCTGAGGCTGACCCGTGTCTTCCCCCCTCCACCTCTCCCAACGTCTCACACAACTTCCTCTCTCCCGTCTCTCTTTTTCAAAACAGTCCAGCACGAGTGCATCCCTCAGGCAATCCTTGGAATGGACGTTATCTGTCAGGCCAAGTCCGGCATGGGAAAGACGGCTGTGTTTGTCCTTGCCGTGCTTCAGCAGCTCGAGCCTGTCCCCGGCGAGATCGGGGCACTCATCTTGTGCCACACGCGTGAGCTGGCGTATCAGATTTGCCACGAGTTCGATCGCTTTGCGGCGTACCTTCCTGGGGTGACAGTCTCCGTCATCTTCGGTGGCGTCAATATCAAACAACAGCGCGAGCAGCTGAAGGAGAAGCCTCCGAGCGTGATCGTCGCCACCCCCGGGCGGTGCAAGGCACTCGCCAAGGAGGGAGACATCTCGCTGAAGCAGTGTGGGCACTTCATCCTCGACGAGTGCGACAAGATGCTCGAGCAGCTGGACATGCGCGCAGATGTGCAAGAGATTTTCAAGATGACCCCCCATGACAAGCAGGTGATGATGTTCTCAGCGACGTTGTCAAAGGAAATTCGCCCTGTGTGCAAGAAGTTCATGAACGATCCGATGGAAATTTATGTTGACGACGAGACCAAGCTCACGCTGCATGGCCTTGTGCAGCACTACATCAAGCTGACAGAGGCGGAGAAAAACAGGAAGCTCAATGACCTTCTTGACGCGCTCATGTTCAACCAGGTGGTCATCTTTGTAAAGTCCGTGCAGCGGTGCACGTACCTCGACAAACTGCTCACCGAGTGCAACTTCCCCTCCATCGCCATCCACCGCGGGATGAACCAAGAAGAGCGCCTGGCACGGTACAAATCCTTCAAGGAGGGACACAAGCGCATCCTCGTCGCGACCGATTTGGTTGCGCGCGGCATCGACATCGAACGCGTTAACATTGTCATCAACTATGACATGCCGGACGGCGCGGACACGTACCTGCACCGAGTCGGTCGTGCCGGACGCTTCGGCACGAAAGGCCTCGCCATCACCTTCATCTCCTCCGATGAGGACGCCGCCGTCCTCGACGCTGTGCACGAGAGGTTCGAGGTGGAGATAAAGGAACTCCCAGAGCAGATCGATACGAGCACGTACATGCCTGCGTGATAATTCACGCCGCGTCGTCAGGAGCCAATATTCGACGATCGTCGGGCTCGTAGAAAGTAGCCTGAGGTTAGAGAGACTCTGTAAGGAGGTGAGAGTCAACTCGTTCGCAGTGTTAAGTTTTCGCCGTGCATCTTTCGCGCGATCCACATCCGACGGGCGCTGGCGCGGCGCTCGCGTCTACACCCTTGCCGCTAGAGCGGACATATCGCGCTTGTGACGGGCGCACGATGCTCATGTCATCGGCGCGCACGTCGGATGCGCGCTCCGCGGTGAGAACGTGCGTGCCTCGCGTCCTCCTCCGACCGAGGGTGGCCGGTCCGTGGTCCCTCCCGCACATGCGCGTTCGAGCTCCACGGCGCTTGGAAACTTCGCTTCGCGCCATCCCCGGGCGCAACGTCGCGGAGATATTCTTCGCCGGCGGTGGCTTGTGCGAGATGACACTTACCGACGAGCAGCAGACGGCACTGGTGCGTGCGGTGGCGAAGCATCTCCTCGCGCTACGTGAGATTCCGGATCTCCTCCCGCACCTCCACGTCGATGTGGACGCCGTGGAAGTCCGTCCCAGCAGCGTGTGCGACGGCCTCGGGGTTTTCGCGACTCGCAAAATCCGCTCACATGAGCTTGTGACGCTTTTTCCCGCCTCGAACGAGGTGTCGCTGTGCGTGGACCGCGATGGCGGCGCGCCTGCAAAGGTTTGGCGACCAGCGACGTACGAACCTTCGGTTCCGAGTGATGGTAACAGCGCGGTTGCCACAACAACCTTTGCAGTGTTCAATGGCCATCCTTACTTCGGCAGAAATGCCCTTCGAATCGAGGCGGCGTCTGTGGATCGAGAGCCCCCCCAGCGTGGCTTTCTCGGCCACGTCATCAACGACACGGCGACCCCTCCTCGAGATGCTGAGGATCTCGAGTACGCGCGGCAGTACCTTACGCGAACTACAAACGAGACCAACTGCCATGCCGTGCCTTTCCCAAGCGGTGCTGTGTGCGTTGCGGCGAGCAGGGACATTGAGGAAGGCGAAGAGCTCTTGATCACATACAGCTTCGCATATGACGCCGGGTTCATGTCAGAGATGCTAAAACGCCCGGACCTCAGGGAGAAGATGCTCACCAACGCTTTCGCAACGGAAATGAAAGTGGCCAGCGTCAAGATGGAGCAACTGACGAAAGAGAGCTCGCGGATACACGCGCAGGCAGAAATTTTAACGAGAGAACTCCTCATCGACGCTGCGGATGAAGATGAGGCGTGATAATATTTGTGAAGGAGACATTCGTCTGTGGCACCGTGTGGCTGGCGAACACAACAAGCACCACAGCACACGGCTGACAACATCACATCATAAACGTTACTTTCGAAAGTAGACTAGACTACTTTCGAAAGTACTTTCGAAAGTACCTTATTTTTACTAAATACTTTCGAAAGTAGGTATGATAATTAAAAAGCTTGCTTGATTATTGATATTCTGACAATTACACGATAGTATGAGGATAGATAATACTTTCGAAAGTACTTTCGAAAGTATGAGGATATAATATTATGATAATACTTTTCGTTAAATTGCGTGGCCGTTAAACTGGTTACCTGGTGCACCGCCTCTTTCGCGTGCGCGTGTAAATTTTCCGATTTGTAGACGTGTGACAAAACGTGTGACAACCCGTTCGGCTGACGGTTACCTCCCGGCGCAGGGAGACCTGTCGCTGGGGCCATGGAGCAGCACGGACGGCCTGAGGATCTCTTCGAGCTGCTCGAGCTGCTCGGGAAGGGGAGCTATGGTGCCGTGTATAAGGCGCGCCACCGGCCGAGCGGCACGATCGTGGCGGTGAAGGTAATCGCCCTCGCCGGGGAGGACGAGGAGGGCCTCGAGGACATCCGCCGCGAGATCGCGGTGCTCCAGGAGTGCGTGCACCCCAACGTGGTGCGGTATTTCGGCTCGTTCATGGGCGACGAGTACCTCTGGATTGTTATGGAGCACTGCGGCGGTGGGAGTGTGCGCGACGTCCTCACCACCTCGGGCCTACCCCTGAACGAAGCGCAGATCGCGTACCTGTGCGGCGAGTCGTTGAAGGGCCTTGTGTACCTCCACTCGATCTTCAAAATCCATCGCGACATCAAGTGCAGCAATATCCTCCTCACCGAGAGCGGCGGGGTGAAGCTGGCCGACTTCGGCGTCGCGGCGCAGCTTACGCGCACGATGTCCAAGCGCAACACTTTCATCGGCACCCCACATTGGATGGCGCCAGAGGTGATTCAAGAATCCCGGTACGACGGGAAGGTTGATGTCTGGGCGCTCGGAATCAGTGCTATGGAGATGGCAGAGGTAGACCCACCGAGGCACGACGTCCACCCTATGCGCGTCATCTTCATGATCACACGCGAACCCTCACCTACACTAGACCAGAGCACGAGCTCAAACTGGAGCGCCGCATTCCGAGACTTCGTTGCGCAGTGCCTTCGAAAAGAGACGCGCGCTCGACCGACGGCGACGGAGCTCCTCCCGCATAGATTCCTGCAGAGCAGTGCTGGATCTGGCGCCAGCCTCGCGCCACTCATAGCCGCAGCGACGGAAGCAATGCGGATGACGCGAGAACGTAAGCAAACGACAAACGCTCCGGGTGATCATACCGCGAAGACGCAGCAGGACCTTGCCTCACCAGTCGAGGTTGTGGTAGATATCGAGGGGCGCGGCAAAGGCGATGCGGGGCACTCGAAGGCGGCAACGGCAGCAGAGACGGCGTGCTCGACCGAGGGAACATCGCAGACGTCGTCATCGTCAGGTTCGGTCGTTATGTGGGATACTCTTCGCGGGAAGAGGGCCGCGGAACGCTCACATGTATCGGATACTTCCTTACGCGTTGGCGGAGGCTCTGCCCCGGCTCACCGCCGTGCGGGAAGCAGAGGAACAATCAAACTCGACGCGACAACGGCAGCGGCGGCGATGGCAGCGGCGGAGGCTGCGCTGCAGAATTCGTACGATTCGCCGCCGCCAACGCTCTCCCCACTACCGCTAGAGAAGCTGCCAACCAAGAACGTTGTCGAAGAAGTGAAAGAGGAGTCGGACGCCATTCTTAGGGGCATAGTCAAAGTCCGACAGATGGATTCCCCGGACGCCGACCTTAGCGGTACAGTCAGGATTCGACCTGGCGATGTCCCCAAAAGTGCAGCGGTGACTGCATTTACCGTGGCAGCACCTTCGCCGAGGCGAGAATCTGTCCCTCCGCTTTCGCCTTCTACACTGCCAAATTCTTCGGAAACAGAATCCGGGATCGACCGCGACGTCTTACTCCGGATGATGGTCGGGCGTGAACTCACTCGGGATGAGCACGACGCAGCGACGGTGGGCAATGCGACAGCTTTCACCTCGGCAACATCTGCATCCTTAGCACCGCCTCGCGAACCACCCGCGTCAATGCCTGCATCCGCGATCAAGGCTGCGCCCGCGGAGGCGGCGCCTGCGCGCGTTGATGATGGCTTGACGAAGCCTTCAGCTCGTGACGATTGGCCGTCTGGGCGACCACGGTTGACTCCGACCGGCTCTGCGGCGTTGAAATTTTTCGCGGAGCGCACGCTCAAAGTAAAGGTAGAGGCAGAGAAGACGACGGAGTGGAATGAACGCGTCGCGGTGTTCCACCCGAAAAACATCATGGCGCACGCACTCCGACGGTACGTCGTGGATGAGCGTGGCGAGCTCCTCTCCGAAGGCGAAGGGCCTTTTGGGTTGCACTTGAAATCTGAAGGTTGTACCCAAGGCAGCAGTCGGCGCGACGGTGGCCCCTTCTCCGCGTTTGTGGACGCAGTTGCATGTGCCGCCGGCATGAGACCACCACCATTGCCGCTCCCGACGCGCGAAGAGCTCCAGACAATGCTTCGCGAGCGTCATGGCGAAGACGCTGCTGCTGAGAAGAATGAGCATTCCTCTGGTGAGAGCGAAATAAATCGCCATCGTGATGCAGCTGTGTTAGCTGACGCCTCTTATGACGCGGTGCAGCGTGACCGTCCGACGTGGATGGATCTCGATGGCAAGGAGTCGGACGACTCAGATCGTGAAGGCAGTTATTTCGACCATCTTCCCAACGATTCCAGCACGGGCGAAAGGGAGGATGGATCTGATGCGTCGATCATTCGCGATTTGCGACGGAAGTTTCGCCGCATTCCAACACTTTGTGCGCTCGACCTCGACCCGCGCGGGTACATTGATCTCGGGCCAGACTGCGCCGATAACATTCCAATAGATGCAATTGAAGAAACCGATCCCAACCGGCTCGCTCGGGCGTACTGCCGGGCTGCGAGGGTTCCGGAATGGATTGCCGCGGAGGCATGCGGGGTTCCTCGGGAAGGGGACAATGATGGGAACAACCGAGAGACGCAGAATGTCAGAGCAGAGACGATCACACTCTTGCTGCGGTCGTTGGCTTGGCAGAGTGGGTTCGCAGGGGGTGCGAGTACTATCGTCGGCTCGCGCGGAGCGAGGCGGAGGCTTCGAAGAGCACTTGCGTTTGTGCTTGGGGTGGCGTAGAGGAATAAAAACTGTGGAAACCTTCCACTCCTCAGTCTTCGTCTACAAGTCAGCGTTTCCCACTTCCTCCTTGTCCATGTCTTCCGCGCTCTCACGAAGGATCTCCGCAGCCTCCTCGTGCTCCTCTTCTTCGGCGAGCTCGATCGGGGTCGTCCCGTCCTTTGCTTTTGCCGTGGATTTCAGCCCTTTACTCAGGAGGAGCTCCACAGTCTCGGGATCGCCGTCCCCAGCGGCGAAGTGCAGTGCAGACCAACCGTCCTCATCCGTCGCCTCGAGTGGCGCGCCTGCATCCAGCATGGCGGCGACGGCGGCAGCACGGCCCTTTCCCGCCGCCTCGAGGAGACGCTCAGCGAGACCCACGGGGGAAAGCGCGCGCTCGATGAGCTTGGCACACTCTTTGTCCTTCGCTGCGGCGAGGTTCACAAGTGTCTTTCCCGCGATTGGACACGCGGAGGCGTCCGCAGACGCGTCCAGCAAGGCCTTTGCTGACGCCGCGGAGCCCGCCACGGCGACAGCGCGAAACAAGGCAGTTTTGCCCAGCTTATCCGACAGGAGGACGTTCGCTTTCTCTTTCACGAGGATTGCGACGCACACGTCGTGTCCGGCCTCCGCTGCTAGCATCAGCGGCGTGACGCCAGAGTCGTCAGTGGCATCAACAAGTGCCCCCTTTCGAAGGAGCATCATCGCGATGGCGTCGTAGCCCTCCTGCGCTGCCATGTGCAAGCACGTGAACCCCTCGTCGTCGGCGAAGAGTGCATCCGCGCCGTCGTCGAGGCAACGCTTCACCCCGGCTTCATCGCCGGATTCGACCGCCTCCAGGAGGTCCATCCTGGCGTGAGACCGTACACTCAGGTCAGCAGAGGAGTCCACAGCCGGGTCGGTCGTTTGTGCTACAGGTAATAAATAAATAGTAGTAACGAAGTAACGAAGATGAAGATAGAAAGAACTGCAATATATACTTGTAGTCTATCGTCAGGAGAAGTAGTCTACTTGTAGTCTACTATTGTTTCACAGGCAATCAAATTGTAACCGCCAAACATCGATCAGTCGGGCACGCATAACCGCCCGCGACGGCTCTTGAGCCATCCGCGCATGCATCCATCGCTCACGCTTTAACTCACGTCTTTCGTAA
>Ga0181571_10003778_pt1 | contig 11381 bp, 9 predicted proteins | sample 101ome_17_FD_132440 | JGI IMG/M metagenome (GOLD analysis project Ga0181571, IMG submission 132440) | Coastal salt marsh microbial communities from the Groves Creek Marsh, Skidaway Island, Georgia - 101407AT metaG (megahit assembly) | ecosystem: Environmental > Aquatic > Marine > Intertidal zone...
CGGCGGCGACCGCGGCGGACTCGGTGACGCGGACCATCTCGAGCGCGAGGTTGCGGTTGCAGCTCGCGAGCGTGCCCGTGGAGGGCTCGGCGGAGATCTGGTGGACGATGTGGTTGGACACGAGGTCCTGATGGTGCCTGGAGAACTTGTCGTGCGTCGGGGAATTCGGGTCTCCCGGCAGCGCGTGGGGGGGCGTGTACGGCTTGTTCGCGTCGAGCGCGGTGAGGTCCTCGCCGTCTTCGACGTCGTTGTCCTGGAGGACGACGTTCTTGGCGACGGTCCTGCGCGCGTTGGAGATCGGGACGATCTTGGGGTGCGCGCGGCGCGCGTTGCGGCGGCCGAGCGAGCCCCCGGAGGAGGCCGCATTGGACCCGCCGAAGGACTCGAGGCCCTTGGCGACGACGCGGGGGGCGGGCGCGACGACGCGGCGAAGGCGCGCGGCGCGATGGTCCGCGCGTCGAAGGGGATCGACGGCGGCGCGATGCGGAGTCAGGGCGGTGGACGTCGCGCGCATTTCGTGGGATACACGGCGAGGGCGCGACGAAGAGTGCGCGTCGTTGCTCCGTCAGCAGCTCCGAGAGGAAACATGTAACCGCCCGAAAAAGCGTACACGTCGAAGTACACGCGAGCATTTCGTAACCGACCGAAAATTTTCGCTTTGCACCACCGGACCAGTCACGAAATCGTGATGAAAAAAAAACCCGGTCGGGCACTTGGCTCCACCTGGCGGCACGTCATTGGGTGTTCGACGGCAACCCCTGAGAAAGTTCCGAACCCGAGATCCCCGTGCGTTTTCGCATCCGTCGGCGATTCCTAGAATCTCGTCGTGTCGACACCGGGCGAAGCGACGAGGACCGCGCGCACGCGCGTCGCGCGCCGCACCCCGCGCCCTTTCGGCGTCGGCCATCGACGAATGTCGAGCGCGCTCGTCGCCCGGCTCCGCCACCTCGAGTCGCAGGTCGCCTCGCTCGAGACGACGTGCGCCGACCGCGTCGACGCGCTCGCGCGCGCGTGCGAGGCGCTGCGCGAGGAGAACGAGACGCTTCGCGGAGAGAACGAGGCTCTGCGTTTCGAGGTGGCGCGACACCGGGAGGTGGATCAGACGCTCCTCGAGGGGCTGCTCGACGACCTCGCCCCGGTGTCCAGCCACGACCGCGTCGGCGACGATGGCGTCGACGTCGACCGAGCGGCGTTCCTTCACGGCTGGGACGAGGAAGAAGGAGAGAGAGCGCGGGACGAAGGAGAGAGAGCGCCGCTCGAACGCGCCGCGCCCTCGGTGAAGATCGAGCCCGGGGGGAGCGAGGCGCGTTTTCCGTCCACGCGGCGCGCGGCGCGGGTCGCGGCGAGGAACGCCGGGCGGACGGCGGCGGCGGAGGCGGATGGCGACGGCAGCGAGTCCGAATCCGACGACGACGACACGCATGGGCGGAATGGGCAAAACGACGACGCGATGTGCCTCGACGTGCCCAGGATGTACGAGACGGCCGCGAACGGGCGACAGTTTCTCCTCTGCAAGCACGCGCTGAAGAAGGCGTGGTGCCCGGAGTGCCAACCGGTGCCCAGGAAACAAAAGGGGAAACCAAACATCGCGGGTTCCGTGTGCGAGCACGGGACGCGACGCGCGACGTGCAAGACGTGCAAGGGCGGCTCGATCTGCCCGCACGGCAGGCGAAAGACCATCTGCAGGCTCTGCGGCGGAGGGTCCATCTGCGTCCACAACCGCTACCGGTATCGCTGCGTGCTGTGCAAGGGCGGCGCGGTGTGCCACCACAACAGGCGCAAGTACCAGTGCACGCTGTGCTTCGCCGAGCGCGCGTGCGAGCACGGGTTGGACGCGAAGGAGTGCGCGGATTGCGTGCTGCTGAAGGTCGAGCTCGCCGAGTACGGCTCCGAGGACACGTTCGAAGACGTTTGATTTTGGTCTCTTCCCAACTCAACTCGCTATGAATGAATGAACGAACGAACGAACGAACGAACGAAACGGACACGATCGGTCACACGTCCGTGGCGCCCTCCAGCGTGAACCGAACCTTCGTGACCAGCATCGCCATCGTCGTCTTGTACTCCGGGTGCACGAACGGCGTCGTGGGCAGATCGAGCAGATCGTCCAGCGCCGCCATGTCCGACTCCACGACCCGCCCAAACGCGGTGAAACTCGCGTCCCACTCCTCGTGGTCCTTGGTGGCGACCAGCACGTTCGGCCCGCCCGGTATGTACCCCACCGTGCCCCTCGCCCACCGCGCGGCGCCCTCCGTCCTGCCGTCCTCGAACCTCCCGCCCGCCTTCTCCAGCCCCGCGAGGGTACCCTGCACGAGCCCGTACGCACGCTCGGCTCGATGGAAATGGCACGCGCGTTCCGGACACGTTCCAGAAACGCCCGGAGCGCATTTCCCAGCCGCCACCGCCGCGCGAACCGCCGCCGCCGCCTCGGGGGCGTCCGCCGGGTCGAGCCGCACGCGGACCCTCGCGCCCCTCCGTTTCCCCGTCTCGACGTCCAGCCAGTCCAGACCGAGCGCCACGCCGCGGCTGGCGTCCGTCTCGAACGCTTTGACTCCCCCTTCGGTATCGAACGCCGCGTCGCCCCGCCTTCGCGCGTCCTCGCACGCGCACGGGCACCGCTCGAGCATAAACGCGGGATTCGACTCGCACTCGCCGTCGCACGCCCAGCCCTCGCACTCCTCGCGCCTCGCGTCGACGCACCCGACTATTTGCCGGGCGCCCTCATCCGTTCCCGCGCCCGCGACATCCGCTTTTGTAACGCTTTTGTAACGCTCGCCGCTCACCTTTGCCGCCGCCCCAACCGACGCCTCGTGCCGCTCCCTGTGTAGCCCGTACGCCCTGTCCCTGGCCAGTCTCCCGGCCGCCATCTCCCGCGCGATCGCCGCCTCGCGCAGGCCGGCGTCCCCAACGTCGTCCGCCCCTTGAGTCACGAGGGACGAGCTCGAGCCGAACAGGTAATACCACGCGGCGAAAACCCAAAACGCGGCAACCGCGGCGAAGAAAACCGCCGGCGACGTCGACCACCTAATAACTCCCCCGCGTCCTCCCCTTCGCCGGCCCCGTATCCCCGCCCCGGGCTTGCGAGACGAGAGCAGCGACCTGCCCCGCGTTTGGGTGAACCGCGCGTGCGGCGCCGGCGTCGGGTGCAGGAACGACGTCGTCGGCTCGTGTGCGCCCGAGTGATGTGAGTACTCGTGTTTCCCCATATTTCGCGGCGTTTGGAAGCGTTCCTCGTCCCGGTCGAACGCGTACGAAGGCTGCCTGGGTAACGACCCGACGCCGTTCGCGCGGCCGGCCTCGACGTCGGCCGTCGTCGAAGGCACGTCGTCGTCGTCGGGAGGGGTGGGCGGTCCGAGGTCCAGCGACGTGAACTCGGACGCCGCCGCCGGCGCCTCGTCCAACGACGATGGACGACGTGCCGAGATGGCGAGCCACTCGGCGACGACCGCCGGGACCTTCTCGTACGAACCCCGGAGGTTGTTCACGATGAGCTGCTCGATCTTGCCCCCCAGGCCCTTGACGTCCACGACGCACTCGCCCCGCGCGATGATCCTGCACCGGTTCGGGCCGTGACGCTCCACGGTGACCGTCCCGTTGACGACGCACCGGTCGCTTATGTTGTTCGTGGTTTGGAAGTGCTGGGTGAACGGCGCGGTGAGGTGCGCGCCGTCGCGCCACCGCCTGCGGTCGATGAACTCGACGCGCCTGTTCCCGAGGATCGCGCGTCTTAGCGCCCACGGAATGGCGATGTTCGGGATCGTCTTCGTCACCGTGCGTCGCTCGCCGTCGACCACCTCGTCGCTGATGTACTCGTTCAAAGTGCCGTTCTTCTCGCAGTGGAACGCCTTGTACGCGGCGCTGTCCTTGACGCGCAGGTACTCGTCCGCGTCCATCGGAACCTCCACGACGACGTCGAATACCACCATGGCGACCTACGCGCCGCCCCGCGCTCCGATACCCCCCCTCCCTCGGCGCCGTCCCCGCACCCTCGCTGTGCCATCGCATCCGGATAAACCCTCCTCATTTGAGATCAAACTCTGAACGAGCGCCAGTGGGGACGGTTCAACCTTTTCATAAGTAGTCTACCTTCGTCGCAGTTCCGCCCGCTAGCTATGTCTCAGAGTCTTACGCTACGTCACTACTCGCGCTTCGCCGCCCTCGCTTCGCGCCGCGTCGCGAACCACTCCCTCGCCTCCCCGAACCACCGCGCGGACACCGGCAGGAAGATCACGGACGCGAAACCCACCAAGCCCCGGACGTACGCGATCGCGTTTGGATCCGTCGCCAACGCGGGACCCACGACGTTTTCCCCGCACCACAGCCACCCCAGCGCGGTGACGGCGCCGATGCCGTACCCGACGCACACCTGCGCGTTGTTGTGGTACCCCAAACGCACCCTGAGCCACGTGAGGAAGACGCCGAGGGCGACGAGGGCGAACGCGCCGGGGCGGACCGACGCCGGCGGGACGGGCCAAGCGCCGGCAACCTCGGGGTAGCCGCCGCCCCGTAACAGCAACGCGCAGGCGGCGTACGTGGAGAGGTAACTCAGGGACACCGCGTGCGAGGACGGCATCCCCGGGTCGAGCTTCGTCGCGCCCTCCGGCCTGCTCTCGTTGATCAGGCGCTTGAGGAGCTTGCTGTTGAGGGAGTTGAAGACACTGCCGCTGAGGCACCAGCACACGGGGACGTTGGGATGGGTGAGCAGCACGGCGAGGCACGCGCCGCTGACGATGAACTTGGTGGACTCGTTGACGTACGCGAGCGGGCTCATCTTTTTCGGCGCGGCGTCCGACGGCGTCTGGAGAGCGTCCTCTCCAGACGCCGCGAGACGGGCGACGCGACGACGGGCGCGGCGGTGGACGGCGCCGAGGCGGGATGGGGACCCACACGTCGATGATGACGAGGACGAGTCGGCGGTGCGTCGCGCGACGTGACGTCCCGGTGAAGTTCGGCGCGCGGTCGCGAACGACGCCGACCGCGCGTGTGGCTCCTTGGCGAACGGCGAGTGCCCTGCGCGAGGGGACGGCGGGGGCGGGTGAGGGATTCGGACGGTAACCGCGGTTCGTCGAGGGCGTAGGGTTGCGCGAAAGATTTGTTGGGCGGATGATGAATAAACAAGATGAGACGGGGGCGCTCACCTGCGACGAAGGTGGTGAGCCCGACGCCGGCGATGGACATCAACCGAGGGATGCACACCCGAGGCGATGTACGCGCTCGAGGAGCCGCGAGGCACGGACCCCGCGCCGTTGTCGAGTGAGGCGCGGGAGTATCGGCTTTGCTTTTTATCCGGATTTTTCGCCGTGCCAAACAAGATTACAAACAGCGAAAACGAACGCTTATACGCTGAATAGATATCATTCCTATGGGCAGTTGGTTAGGATGGTCATGACGAAGGTTTCGCGACAGCCTGGATGCCGAAAAGATCGAGCGCGGATCCAGTCAAACCAAATATCGGAACGAATCGGCTCGGTCACAAAGCGCCGAGCGGGAGGGCGCAGGAAACAGGGTTCGGGTCGACGATCGCCGCGCGGGGTCCATGGCGAACTCGGCGACAGGCGGCGCGAACGGCCTGCCCGCGCTTCCTCCGCGGAACGGCGTCAGGGGCGGGCCGTCGTCGCGATCGGCCAAGAATGAATCGTCGAACGGCGGGGCAATCAACAACGAACTCGCTTCAACGACTGCGGACGTGGAGAGCGGCGAGAAGGAGGCGAAGGAGATCAACCTGGAGGAGATGCACGACAAGGCGAGGACGTACTTCTCCCTCATGGCTGACGACGTGAACGGGCCGATCTACAACGCCGGCGCCGTGCACGGGCACGGACACGGCGCGCCCGGCGCCAACAAGGGCCCGACCATCCCCGACGTCGTCACGCGCTTCCAGGCGGTCACGCAAAGGTTCCCCAGCCTCCGCAAGCTCATCGCCAAATCCACCGCTTTACAGGAGCTCCTCGCCACCCCGGGTGCGCTGCGAAAGTTCCTCCTCGCGGCGACCAACGGGGGCAGGGGCGTCGACGCCATGATCCTCGCCGGCGGCCAGATGGGCGGAGAGGATTGGCGCGACATCGTCGAGCGAGCGGGAAGCAACTCGTGGGAGGAGCTCCAGGCGATGGTGGAGGCTCGCGATGAGATGGAGATGTTCGCGAAGGGGCCCACGTGGACGCCGGGCAGCGCCCCGCTCCCGCCGGAGCCCGACGAGTTTGAATCGCAACAATACCTCGCAGAGGCTACGAGCGAGGGCAAGATGGAGCGATCGGTGATGACCACCTACTTCAGCGCGTACGGCCAGAACTTCGATATCTTGGCCCCGTTCATCATATTCGGCGTCGGGGCGTTCATGGCGATGTACGCCCCGGTGTATCTCTGGCTGCCCGTGTGGTTCGCGGTCATCGGTCTCGCGTTGCAGGCGGCGAGGGCGAGCGCGCAGCTGCCGGGATCTCGGCAGGGACCGAAGAACCTCTTCGGCGCCGCGATGGTCCACGCGCTGATCGTGTACTGCGGCCTTCAGTTCGCGCTCGTGTACGTGCCGGCGCAGTGGTCGACGCACGCGGGTTGGTGCGTCGTCGGCCTGGTCGCGTTCGTCACCACCCCCGCGCTTCTCATCCGCGCGTATTACCTGGGGCCGGGGTTCGTGCCCCTCGCCACCGACGGGCGGGATCAGTGGGTCGGGAACATGCGACGCGTCTCCCGCGCGGCGGTGGCGGAGAAGGCGTTGAAGAGGGAGAGGGAGGCGTCGTCCGCCGCGGGCGTCGCCGCGTCGGAGGCTGACACGCGCAAGTACGAACACGACTTTGCGGTGACGTTTCCGCGGGAGGTTGTCGACGACCTCGTCAACTCTGGCAAGTTTTGTAACACGTGCCACAGCGCTCGGCCGCTGCGTTCGAAGCACTGTCCCGTGTGCAACAGGTGCGTGCATCGCATGGATCATCACTGCCCGATCGTGGGCACGTGCATCGGCGCGAGGAACCAGAGGCACTTTCTCGGCGGCTTGTGGGACATGTTCGTCGGGCAGTGCATCTTCGTGTGGTTTTCGTACCTGCACCTCGCGGCTACGTACCAAGCGGGCGGCGTCGCCATGAGGGACACCACGCTCGAGGGTGACTCGGTATCCACGGTGTCCACGGGCGGTCCGGTGACGAAAACCTTCCACGTCCTGAGGCACGCGCCGTGGGCGGTCATACTGTACGTCATCCAGTGCTTCTGCGCGATTTACTGCCTGGTGCTCGCGGGCCGGATGACGCTGGCGGTGATTGCCAACCTCACCGTCAACGAGATGGAAAACTCTCACCGGTACGAGCACTTCCACTCGGAGGACGGCACCAAGTTCTTCAACAGGTTCGACCGCGGGTGGCACAACAACTGCATCGAGTTTTGGCGCGGGCACCAGGAGCGGATAGACTGGGACGCCATGAAGATCGCGGTTGACAGGGGAGACGCCGCTCCCCCGCCGAGGGGGTCGTACTCGTGGTTCCAAAACTCGCGCGCGCCGCGGTGGCTGAAGCGCGCGTGTCGAATCGCCAGGCCGCCGGGTATTGGGTCCAAGGACACCCGGGGAGGAGGAGGAGGAGGAGGCCACGGGCACTCCCACGGGGGCGTCCCGTGCGAGCACGGCCACGGCGCACCCGGGTCTTCGCCGGACGTCTTCACCGCCGGCAACCTCACCAAGGGCCTGCCCGCCGCCGCCGCCGCCGCCACCGCCGCCGCCGCCGCCGCAGATCACGCGCACCACGGCCACGGTCACTCGCACGGGGGCGTCCCCTGCGACGGCGACCACGGCGGAGGCGACCCGCTTCCGGTCTCGGGCGCGGCGACGGCGGTTGCCGCGGCGGCGGCGGCGGCGGCGGCGGCGCCCGCGGCGGCTGTCGGAACCGTCGCCGCCGCCGCCGCCGCCGCCGCCGCGTCGAGCGCCTTCGACGCCCACCGCGGCCACTCTCACGCCCACGGCGAGGGGGCGGGGCATTCGCACGGCGAATCTGCCCAGGTCTCCGGAGGTATCCAGAGGTCTCCGGAGGATGGGACCGGACGACCCGAGAACGCGCCGGCTGCGTCTCTCGAGGAGCTTCAGGCGGAGGCTGAGGCGGCGATGGCCGCCGCGATGGCCAAGCAGGCTGAGCACCACGGATGCACCGTGGAGGAGCTCGAGCGCCGCGGCGAGGAGCAGAAGAAGCGCATGTTCGAGATGCAGGCGCAGTCGCGGGGTATTACGGTGGAGGAGTTTCAGAAGATGGCCGAGGACCAGATGGCGCAGAGGATGAAGCAGATGGCCGACGCCAACGGGATCACGGTCGAGGAGATGAAGGCGCGCCAGGAGCTGCAGCAGGCTGCGATGATGCAGCAGCAGCTCAGGCTCGCGGAGATGCGCAAGCAGCACTTTCAGAACGGTGCGGGGGAAGGAGACGGCAATCCGGGGGGCGAGGAGGCGCGGGAGGAGGAGCGGGATCCGCTGAAAGATTTGACGGACGACGAGGTCAAGGCCAAGGCTGAGGCTGCGCTGGACGAGGTCATGGCCGCGCAGGGTAAGATGATGGGCAAGACGTTGGAGGAGATGAAGAAGCAGAGCGACCTCATGAGGGAGCAGCAGAAGGCTCAGATGGCCAAGATGAACGGGCTGTCCGTCGAGCAGATGGAGGAGATGCAGGATAAGCAACTCGCTCAGATGGCGAAGCAGAACGGGATGAGCGTGGACCGGATGAAGCACGTGATGATGCTGCAACAGGCGCAGCAGGCGCAGATGAGGATCGCGATGATGGCGAGGATGAACCAGGAGGGGGGGCAGCCCGGACATGGGCCAGGCCACGGGCACTCGCACTAGCTCCGTCTCCAACGACAACGGCACCTTTGGAACGGAGGAAGGTAGAGGAAGGTATATCGCAAAATGATAAACTAACACGACAGCGAGTTCGGCATCCCCGCCCCAACCTCCGTGATCGCCGCGAAGCTCCCCCTGCACTCCTGCACCCCGACGCTCCCCCTGTACGAGTAATAGTCCGCGCACGAGTGCACGCTGTCGGCGATCTTCACCGTCGAAGACGACGCCTTGAAGCTGAACCCGTCGTTGGTGAACGAGCTCGAGCTGGCACCCTCCACCGCGCTCACGTCCTTGAACAAGCTCGCCGCCGGCGCACCCGACGTCCCGGGCCTCGGCACGTCGTCCCGCTCGATCGTCGACGTCGCGTCCCTGAACGAGTAGCACACGCCGGGGACGCAGCCGGTCAGCGTCACCACGCAGTCGGTCTCGCCGAACGCCATCGAGACGCGGCCGCGCGTCGTGCCGTAGTACGAGTCCAGCTGGCACGCGCCGTCGGACTCTGCCTGGGACGCGATCAGCGAGCACACGTTCCTCGCGTACCTGAGACGGGGACGGAAATGGGGGGTGTATCGCGGGTCAGTCGTCGTCGTCGTCGTCGTGGGGCGCCTGGCTGGGAAATGAACGGGGGCGTTTTTTGGGGAGGGCCCGGGCGTGGACGCGCGCGCACCTGTTGGGGAACGCGGAGGTTGGGCTGAACGACACCGTCGCCTGCGCGCGGGCGCCGAGGAGGCACCCGAGGAGCAGCGCGATGAGCAGCGGGGCGCTTCGGGTCCGCATGGTGGTGCGCCGGTCGAGTGACGAGGCGATAACGGTAACATCGGCTCGGGACGAAATTTCGCGGTAGAAATTGTCAAGGCGGAAAGACGTGACTGGAGAAAAGTCGAGGCGTGACCGCCCTTGAAGGCGACACTCTCACGCACCGCACGCGACATCGTCACGGATAAGCGAGCGCGCGAATGATCGAGGTGGTGCTCAACGACCGCCTGGGCAAGAAGATCCGCGTCAAGTGCAAGTGCGTAACCACCAACCCACCCCGTCGAGTTGCCCCTTCCCCAGCCCCCCATTTTTCCCCCACGGTGGGCACCCCCGAACCCTAGCCGAACTCAACCCGCTAACTGTCAAGCCTCACTCTCCAACCAACAGCGAGGACGACACCATCGGCGACCTCAAGAAACTTGTCGCGGCGCAGACCGGCACCAAGCCCGAGAAGATCAGGATCCAGAAGTGGTACAACGTCTACAAGGACCACATCACCTTGGAGGATTACGAGATTCACGACGGCATGGGTTTGGAGATGTACTACAACTAGAGGACCCCGACGCGACCACTGATTCCCGATGAGCTTGATCTTTATGTTCGAGGATCTGTGGCGGCGGCGAGACGCGACGGCGACCCATCGCGGGGGCGGTCGCGTCGGCGTCGAGAATCCGAGGAAGTATTGGTTCACCGCGGCCGCACGAGGGGAAACCTTGGTTCTCCCGGTGGGGCACGGCAGAAGCGTCGTGTGTGAAACGAATGTTCTGGAGGCCCGGATTAAGGGGTCCGTAGAACGTCCGGTGAAGTATACGGCGGATTTCAGGTTCGCCTCGAACGGAAGTTTCACGGAAACGGTCGAGTTTGAAGTGTCAGACGCCGTCTCGGGTAGACTCGCCCTACACTCAAAGCCTCAAAGCCTCAAATGGAAGTTCGATCTGGACTACGAGGGTTCAGACAGTGAGGCTCACCTAAAACTCGGCCACGGACGGTTTGGGGGTGTCAAGTACCTTCGAAGTGTGACGAAAGCCCTCTCCCTCGGCGCCGACGCATTCTGCCTCGCTGAACAGGGCAGCGTAGGCTTTGAGGCGCGATACAAGGATAAGAGATCAGTTGCGACGGCGCAGTTGGCCTCTGTCGGCCTTGCTTTTTTGACATACACCAGGAAGATTGACGAGGAACTCATGCTGGCGAGTGAATTCATGTGGAATTGGCACACTCGAAAGGCGCGTATGAGCGTCGGCTGGGACATCGTCTCTCCGACGGACAGCGGGCGGTGGCGAATCGACAGCGCGGGTACCGCCTCTGGGTTTTACGAGAGACACGACGTGCTCAACTTTGGCTCGACTTGGGCGTCCACTGAGGTTAACCTCCCGAAGCGAAATTGGAAGCTCGGCGCCGGGATCACGGTGCAGGCGATGTGAGGAAGTGTCGGGACTCATCGTGCTCTGCTATCTTAGCTACGATTCAACATAGACTAATGTTAGGCGCGGCGTATCCGACGCGCGCGACGGTCACAGGAGCTGAAACCCGCCCAGAGCCGCGCGCTCGAGCTCCGCCTCGGCGCCGCCGGCGTCTTCCAGCCCCACCCCCAACAGGTTCATCGCGTCCGCCAACAGCCCCGCCTTCACGCAATGGTGCGTCCGCGAGACCCGGCCCCCCAACTTGGTCCCCGCCGCGAGCGTCGGCGCGCTGTTCACCTCCAACAGCCACACGCGAAGGCGACTGTCCACGAGCAGGTCCAGGCCCAGGAGCTCGAAGCGTCGAAGCCCCCTCCCGTCGTCGCCAGCTCCCTCGGCACCCGAAGGCACCCCCTGGGCAC
>Ga0181571_10003780_pt1 | contig 11380 bp, 8 predicted proteins | sample 101ome_17_FD_132440 | JGI IMG/M metagenome (GOLD analysis project Ga0181571, IMG submission 132440) | Coastal salt marsh microbial communities from the Groves Creek Marsh, Skidaway Island, Georgia - 101407AT metaG (megahit assembly) | ecosystem: Environmental > Aquatic > Marine > Intertidal zone...
ACGGTTATCCTAGTAGGTGGACGCATCATGCGGCGCATGGCCTCATCTTCAGAAATTTTACTTTCGCGACTCGGTTTAGGAATCCCGTCGTCTAGGACCCGCGTGCGGAGCACAAGGGGTTCACCCACGCGCGCAGTTCGAATCTTGTCGCCTATAACCTCGATTTCAGGCTTAACGTTTGCTCGAGACTCAGGGCTGCTAGTCCCTGCGCCTAAGGAACCGGTCTCAGAGGCAATGACAATGTTATCGACCTGATAGTCTGTCTTTAGCGTTGCGTAGGCTTTCCGCTCTACACCATTGACTTTGAGTGTCCAGACGAGTTCTCGGTCGCCCCAGTCAGCAGGTACGACTACCTCGAAGTTGAAGCGATTGCGCCGCGGAAGAAAATGAGTTGGCTGGCCTCTGTCGGCATCCCCTGGGGCGAAGAAATTGTTTTCACCGACGGGAACATCAGGCTCTTCAAGCCAATTTTCATTCATATACCCAAACATGAAGCTGAACGTGCCGTCAGGATTCGGGCGCCAGCCCTCGTAGGCGGGCTCTACATGTTGCCCCGTTTGATAGCTCGTTTGCGCGAAGCTAGACGAGCTGAAGGGGGTGAAGAGTAGGGTTAGCAGGAGGGTTGTTGCGGAGATAATCAGCAGAGCTTTCGCTCTGCTGATTGCTGCACTTGAGTTAACACACATGTTGTCTTGTCATCCTCGAGTCATGTTTTGAAATCTAGTTGGCGGCGACTTCGTTACCTGTCGCTTCGTCATCCTTATCGGCTATTGGCGCAACAAGTGGTGCTAGACAAAGTGGACAGCCGATAACGTGGTCGTTGGGGCCTAGGTTGAGCACCTGGCGGCGCTCTGCCATTGCTTCGTGGAACTGCTCATCTGTAAGCGTTACACGGATGCCAAGGTCGATAAACATATTAGTCACAGAGCGGTTGCCCGAGCCCTGCCAGTTGCGTGGGTCAGGTACGTTGGGGTTTGTCTCTGTGTTGTTCATGTATCCAACAATATGCAAGATCGTGCCCTTAGGCAGGATTGGCGCAGCTTGGTCGGCATAGGGATAGCCACGCACCCAGTTGTGGTCGTAGCCCACGCAAGATAATGTCTCGATGGTGTATCCCCAAATAGCTTCTAGACACATACGCTCGCCGGGTGCGTGCAGGTGAGGCTCGAAGCTAATGATTTTTGTGTGATTCTCGAGCACGGTGTAAGCATGAAGCTCTTGGTCCTTGGCATTGCCTTGGATGCTGATATCTACGCCATTGCCGAGTCCGATGAATGCATTTTGGTACTTAGGCTTATAGTCCTTGTCGTGGAATCGGAAGCCAACTTCGAGGTGACCCGTCGTGTCTCGGCCGTTTGAATGAAGATGCACTGAGTCCGATACGATAGCAGAACCTGCCTTTAGAAGACGGCCCGCGTCTTCATCAAAGATATCGGCGTTTCGGCCTACTTCATGCACTGGCCACGGAATTGAGAGGCCAGGTGCTCGTTCGCCATTTTCATCTAGCATCGCTGTGCCCCAGATCATGTGGTGGAATATATAGCGGCCACCTACAGTACCGGCATCGGCGGTGTTGTCGACGTCGTTGACTTCAACAACTTCTACAGATTTAACGTAGCGATCTTCTTCGAGACCCGTTGGGATATAATCGATTTCACCCCACCAATCTGGTGTTCCAGCGAGTTTGGTAACATCGTTCATCACGACGACGAGGTCTGGCTTGCCAGCTTTCCATTTGAGGCTGTCGTCGAAAACGAGCGGCTCAGGCGCATCAGCGACATCGCCTTTGGGTGTGCCGCTTCGGGCCCACGTTGAAATTGCTGCAATTTCCTCATCGCTTAGAGAGGGATCGTCCTTGTAATCCTGAATCCCTATATTCTTTTCCATATACCAAGGTGGCATCGCACCTGCGCGGTCGCGAAGCCCAGTCTTGTATTCGATAAGACCAGCGAACGGGGCTACTTCTTCATAGGTTACCAGTGGCATAGGGCCCGCACCGCCTACCCGATGGCAGTTCTGGCAGCTGCGCTGCAGAATCGGCTCTATATCTTTATGAAAGGTAACTTCGTCTTGCGCTAGAGCAGAGCTTGCGAATGACATGGAGACTGTCATAGCGAGCGCGCTAAGAGCGGATTGAGCTGTGAAGTTGCGCATAATTAAGCGACTCCTTAGTTGGGTTCTGAACGATTTTCTGTGAAAAGAGAGATCTAAGATCCCATTTCTTAGTCACGTTACTTTCTAACTGTCTGAAGATAGCATTGAAAGAGGGGTGGAGGGAAGAGGGGGCGTTCCGGCGTCTTCCTCAGGCCCCGCGCTCAGGACCCTTTAATAGTGCCCAGAGATTGCTGCTTGCGAATAAGCTGGCAAAAAATACCAGCAGGGCGAGGCAGAACCACTGAAGTGCATAAGACAGATTCTGATCGACATCGGCGCTCACCGCTGGCCAGTGCCGCACTAGCACACCGTCTTGTTCAGCCGTAAGTCTCACTTCAAAAGGCCAGACTTCTTCGCCTAGGAGCTGACTCACGATATCGATCTCAAGATCGCGCATGAAAACGGGCCACTGAGAGCCGTCAATCTCGCTCTCTCGCGGTTTCCAGGAGGCAGGTGGCACGTAAATTTGAGCCGTGACCGACACCGGGCCGTCAACGGGTGCTGTATAGATGTTTTGTCCAGGTTTGTTGATGGCGCTAGTCCAGCCTCTGCTGACGAGTACTATTTGATTATTTGCACTGAGTCGGAATGGGGTGACGACCCCGTAACCTATCTGCGTCTGATGAAATTGCCCGAGCAGCAAAATAGTCTTGTCGTTCAGGTATTCGCCCTCAAGCGAGACATGGCGGTTTTGTAACTCTGGATTGGCTCGATTGAGGTGTCCGCGAGGGATCGATTCGATGGGTTCCGCGCCGCGTTTAGACTCGTCCTCCATGACCTGCTGAGCATTGACTTTCTCGGCAGCACGATCGAGTTGCCAAAGGCCGAGTCGCCCGAATGCCAGTATAGTCAGTACAACGCAGGCAAATAGGAGCCAGTTAATTCGTATTGTAAAAACGCCGATGCTAAAGTCTTTAGTTGAAAACATTATTTTCCAATTAATTCAATTATTTATTTGATTATTCTCATAATTTTTTAACTGCGCATCGCTCACGCCTTCAATGCCTGCTAGCCCTAATATGATCAGTAGTGACGCCTGCGGTCCGAGATGGGAATCCGTCGGGATAAACCACTCGTCTGGTGAATGCGCACCGCCTCCCTGACCGCCGCCGTCTATCGTTATCGCTGGGATGCCGAGCGACATTGGGACATTCGAATCGGTGCTAGAAATACTTAAGCCTCGAAATTCGACACCAAGCTCCTCAAAAGCTAAGGCAGTAAGCTGAACTAGTGGGCTGTCAGCTGGCGTCTGGCCAACGGGCCTGTCGCCGATAAGCACAAAGTCGACTGTTATTTCACCGCTATTCCAGCGAGCGTTCTCCTCGGCGACCGCTTCAAGCGCGGCATCTTTCGCGCGCTGTTCCAGAAGTGCGAGCTGATGTCGGTCGTTTGACCGCATATCTATAGCGAATACGGCATCTGCTGCGATGGAGTTCACCGAGGTGCCTCCGGCAACGGTGCCTACGGTAAATGTTGTTTTAGGCGAGCTAGGCGTTTCGAGATCACCAATTTTCGCAATAGCGCGCCCCATTGCATGGATGGCGCTTGCTAGACCAAAGGCACCAAAAGAATGCCCACCGGGCCCTTTGAATCGAAATTCAAAGCGCCGACTGCCCGTGCCACCGTTCGTGATACGCCCCATACGAACACCATCGATAGAAATAAATCCGTCGATTGAGGGGTGGTCACGGAAGATTGCCTTGATGCCCCGCAAATCACCACGGCCTTCTTCGCCGACATTGCCGGCGAACATGATGTCGGCGTCAGTTTCAATACCACTGTCGTTCAGAATGTCGATAACCGATAGCATCGCAGCGAGCCCGCGGGTGTCATCTCCAATGCCAGGCGCGTAATACCGGCCATCACGGAAACGGACGGTTGTATCTACTCCCTCCGGGAATACTGTATCTAGATGGGCGGCTATGAGCAGCAAAGGGCCATTGCCGCTCCCTTTGCGTACTCCGATCGCATTGCCTTCGGAGTCTATATAAGCATCTTCTAAGCCACGCGCCTTAAGCTGTTCAAGAAAATACGCGGCGCGGCGCTCCTCTTTGAAGGGCGGGGCGGGAATCTCTGTGAGACGGAATTGCTCTTGAATGGCCTCGGGCTCCCTAATCTCGAGTTCTGCGAGCGCATCGATTACGCGTGGATCTGCCAGCACAGCCTCAAATCCGCTTCGCACGTCATCTTCTATTTCTATCTCCGTCTGTTGTGCCATGCTTTGCTGCGCAGTGGTGGCTAAGCCTGCTGCGGTGAGTAGTAGAACGCTGAGAGAAGCGCTTCTTTTTACCCGAGCTAGTGTCGACAGAAAGAAGTTTTTATTGTCGATTGCTGCAAATGAGGTCAAAAGCATAAATATTCTCTACTAGAATGATGCGGTTACTTAGAAGCCATGATTTTCGCCTGCTAGCCTGCCAGATACAATCTTCTTAGGTCGATGAATCTCAGGCGAGGCGATTGCACGCTTAGGCGCGAAGAGGAGCGATGGCGCGATCGACAATAGATGCGATTGTGCTCAGTGTTAGGAGCCAAACTAAAATTTTGCCGCAGATCTCTACGGCAGCAGTGAGCGATGTAGGCAACCAGGTTAGCGCTGCAATGGAGAAAGCGACCAGCGGAAAAAAATACAGCACACCATTCCAACGTCCCAAAATGCTCATGCGCAAGCTTTTCTGCTTAAATAAAAAGTAAGAATCGAGCACGTACTGTGAGAAGGCTGCAGCGATTAAAAGTGGCAGTAGCGGGCTGATACTCCCGGCGATCACAAGACCCGCCAGACCTGAGGTGACGAAAATAAAATCTGTGACATGGTCAAACAGCATACCCCGACTAGATGCTGTTCCGAATCTACGTGCGGCTTGACCATCAGCAACATCCGTTGCCATAGCGAGTAATATAAGACTGAGCAGGGTGTTCGCAGTCATCACGCTGGGAAACGCGAAAGCTAGAGCTACCGGCGCTGCCAATGAGAGGCGCAGCGCCGTGAGAAGGTTAGCAATCACGAGCCGAACAGGTCGCGTTGAGCTTTGCGCCAGAAGAGCAAACCAATCGCTGCGTTAAACAAGATGAAGAAGTTGTGTTGCACAAAACCGAAAGCGGCCAGCTGCCCTTCGTTTTCCGGAAACAAGAACACCCAGAACGTAATTGCGCCCGCGCGCATCGGAGTTGGCGCCGCAGCGGCAAAGAAAATGACCGGCAGTAGGGGGAGCAGGGTCATTATCGACACATCAACGCCAAACAGATTGAGCGCTAGGGTATAGACGATGATGGCTGCAATAAGTGCGGGTGAGCGGAGCAGAAAGAACCCGAGGTAATGAATAGGCGTTGCTGAGCGGAACGCGTGAAAGAGTCGGCGATCACGGAAACCGTGCGAGGGGAGGATGAGGCCACGGAAATAAGCAATCCATACCACCAAGAACACGGCGGCTCCGCTAGCTATGTAGGGAATAAGACCGAATTCACTCGGCAGCGCGTCACCGCCGACGCTGTATCCTATAGTAGCCCAAATCAATAGATAGAATACTTCGCAGAACATGATGAAAATCATCACCGAGCCTACTTCCCAGCTCGGGATTTGGTGGCGCTTGTTGAGATAGAGCGCCATCGCGCCTTTTCCTATTTGTTCATTAAAAATCGAAATAATGTACGCACTGGCTCTCACGGGGGCGATGTCTTTGTATTTGATGTCAGAGATAAACCAATTGAGTGCCTTAGTAACGACAAGCGTGTCAATGGCAAAGTAAAAAAGAGAGTAGCAGATCATCAGTCCTAGCCACGGAACCCAATTAACCGAAGCAAAAACTTGCGCCATATAGTCGATAAGCGCTAGTCCTTCGCGCGCCGCTGCACCATTGAGTCGCATGTAAAGATAGTAAAAACAGGCAGCGGTAATGAGTAGAAATATTATTCGCCCGATACCGTTTTTCTTTTTTCCCGGTGGCATTGTTTGCTCGTCAGGTTTTTGATTGTCGTGTTCGCTATGCGAGTCAGTCATTGTTTATAGCTCCAGTATTTTTTCTATCGTGCGGTCGAGCGATGTTAGCGTCACACCTAGTTCGGCAAAGCCGTTATGACTAACTTCTTCATCTTGAGTGATGACCTCGATCACGGTCGGGGTAAACCCGCCGCCTTTGAGTGTGCTGGTGATTGCAGCCATTAATTTTGTGAAGCCGATTGGAATTGAGCCGACAGTAAGTGTCGATTCTGGATCAATTTTGCGCGCTGTTCTTTTAATCAGATCACAATAGGCAATCGCTTCAGGACCGACTAGTTCGTAGCTCGAAAATCCCGGCGCCTGCAATTTACAGGCATTAAAAATGGCGGAGTTAAGATCGTCGATGTCGAGCGGTCGCATTTTGTAATGCCCTCCGCCTAAAGCCTTAGCATTGGGATTGCGTGCCGCGCTTACGAGCGCAGTAGCCCCAGCTGTGCCCGGTCCGAGCAGTATGGGTGTACGAATCACCGTCGCGCTCAAACCCGAGGCGGCAACAATATCCTCAGCTTCCCCTTTGGAACGAAAATAGGCATTGCTTGACTTTGAGTCGGCACCGACCACCGAGATAAACACGACATGTTTGGCGCCAATTCGCTTGGCTGCGTCGATAACCGAGCGGGTAGCTTCGACATTCGCCTCGCGGTATTTGCTTTTTTTTCCTTCGATTAATATGCCAGCGAGATGTACGACGCAGTCTGCGCCGTCTAAGGATTCAGCAAGCGCGTTGACATCGTCGTAACGTATGCAGGCCGATACAATTTGCGGGGAGACCGGGAGTGCTTGACGCGCGCTCTCTGAGCGAACCCCTGCGATAAAGTGTAGGTCAGGCTGTTGATCAACTTGCGCAAGTAGATTCATGCCGACGCTGCTGTTCGCGCCAGTTATAGCGATTTTCATTTTCGTATCCTAAAGTGTCTGCGGTAAGGTTGTTGGCGAATGCTTGAGTTTGCTCCGCTGGACTCGCATCGCGGGGTCTAATGTTATTTGCGTAAGGCCAGCAGCTATTTGCGCAGTTTCTCGGCGCTCTGTAGGTGCTTCTCCATAGAGAGTGGTGCGCATCCTCGGCTGGCGTCCTAGCCGGAGGATAGTTGTTTCTATCTCGGCTGGAGACCATTCCTCGCCATGTTCCGCCCCAGCGGCACGGGTAATACTTTCATTCATAAGCGAACCACCGACGTCATTGGCACCGGCATTGAGGCATGCCGCGACTCCCTCGCGCCCCATTTTGACCCATGACGCTTGAATGTTGTCTATTAAGCCATTGAAAACTAGGCGCGGGACTGCATGCATTAGCAGCGCCTCACGGTAACTAGGGCCGCGTCGAGCATTGCCTTTTTTATACATCGGTGCCTCATGCGCGACAAAGGGCAAGGGGACGAATTCGGTGAAACCGCCCGTTTTGCGCTGCAGCTCTGCTATGGCATAAAGATGTCGCGCACAGTGCTCGGGGCGCTCGATGTGTCCGAACATCATAGTTGCCGTAGTCTTGAAGCCTACTGAGTGGGCTCGTTCCATGACTTCGAGCCATTGAGCAGAGTTGAGCTTGTCCGGGCATAGGTGCGCGCGTACATCGTCGTGCAGGATTTCGGCGGCAGTGCCGGGCAATGTATCGAGTCCGGCACTCTTCAGGCGGGTGAGAAATTCAGTCAATGATATCTCAAGCGTCTCAGCGCCTTGCCAGACTTCGAGCGGCGAAAAGGCATGAATATGCATTTGTGGGGTGGCTTGCTTCACGGTCGTAATGATGTCGAGGTAGGTCTGGCCCGTGTAGCTAGGGTGAATTCCGCCCTGCATGCAAACCTCGGTTGCACCGCGCGCCCACGCTTCGACACAGCGTCTGCTTATTTCTTCGGCGCTGATATCGTAGGGTTTGCCGCGCAAATTCTCGCTCGCGCTGCCTTTCGAAAAGGCGCAGAACTGGCATTTGAAGTAACAAACATTGGTGTAATTAATATTGCGGTTAACTACATAGCTGACAGTGTTTCCGCAAACCGCATGGCGCAAGGTGTCGGCAGCAGCGATTACCGCGTCATAGTCATCGCCGCGGCTGCGAAGCAGCGAGGCGATTTCGGATTCTGTAATAAGGGATTTATTTAAACAACGCGCAATGATCTTAGCAATTTCAGGGCTTGCCTCTGCCGATCGATTGGATGATTCGGAGGAGGGTGCATGCTCGCTTAAGCCAGCAACCCAGTCGTCGCGCTTGGCATAGCCCTCTGCATCGCTTTGCTTAAGCGCTGCTGGCCTGACCTTCGACGAAAGCCAAATCTCTGCTGCAATGAGATAGCGCGGGTAGATTGTTAATCGTTGGTCTAAGAATTTGCCTGCGCTGCCAGTATCGCGCGCGAGCTGCGCGAGATGCGGCCACGGCGCTTCTGGATTGACATGATCGGGGGTTAAGGGTGAAACCCCTCCCCAGTCATTAATGCCCGCGGCTATCAATTGCTCCAACACGCCCGGACTTAAGTTGGGTGGCGCCTGGATAGACATCTCGCTGCCAAAAATCAATCGAGCGACGGAGAGGGTCCAGATCAGGTCGTCGAGATTTGGTTCTGGTGCTTGGGCCATTTTAGTGTGCGGCTTGGCCCGAAAATTCTGCACGATGATTTCTTGCAAGTGCCCGAATCGTTGATGGGAGTCTCTAAGCGCAAGAAGCGACTCAATGCGTTCTAACCGAGTCTCGCCGATGCCAATTAAAATTCCCGAGGTAAAAGGTATGCGCAGCTCACCAGCAAGATCGAGCGTGGCGAGCCTAGTCGCAGGGTCTTTGTCGGGCGAGCCATAATGCGGCATGCCTTTCTCGCAAAGTCGCGAGGAAGCAGACTCAAGCATAATGCCCATCGATGCGCTGACGTCACGTAATGCCAACATCTCATCGCGAGTTAAATTGCCTGCGTTAATATGCGGCAGAAGCCCTGTTTCGGTGAGAACTCGTCGAGCGGCTTCGACTACGTAATCGATTGTGGTGGCGAAGCCCATTTCGGCGAGACTTTCGCGCGCTGCACGGTACCGTAACTCAGGTTTTTCCCCAAGAGTGAAGAGCGCTTCCTGACAACCCATTTCAGCGCCGGCAAGACAGGTTGCAATAACCTCATCGATAGGCATGTAAGCCTGAGGGATATGCTTAGGCGTTTGCGCGAAAGTGCAGTAGTGGCAGACGTCGCGGCACAACTGAGTGAGGGGGATAAACACTTTGCGCGAATAAGTGACGATTTTACCGAAACCAAGATCTCTGAGTTGTGCCGCTTCCTGCGCTAGGTTTGCTGTATCCGTTCGATTTGCGAGCGCGAGTGCGTCATCTCTACTCAATTCACTACCACCAGAAATGCCTTGGATATAAGCAAAAGGTGCTAGCCCACTGCGAACTCGTTCGCAATCGTTTTGCTCCTTCTGCACCTTAGGGATGGTAGGGTCGAGCGCTGTGTCTTCGGGCACGCTTTTACTCACTCAATGATTAATTGATTCGACGCCATGTTTTAACAATTTAGCTTACTAATCTACCCTACGCGAGGCAGCTCGTACAGTGGGGTCGAGGGGACTAATCGCTTGTGAGCAGGTGATAGCGCGTTTGTCTAGGTTGAATATAACTGAATGTCTCTCCGTCGAAAAAACCATTCTGCTCGAGTTTCATTTTCATGGGGGCGTCACCCCATTCAGCAAGATTCACCTCGGCGGTGAGTTCTATGGAGTAGGCGGTGTTGGGCTGCATCGCATAATCTCCGCTGCCAGGGACGCCCCCTTGTTTATCCCACATACCAATGGTCGTCCCTGCGGCGTGTCCGTGCAAGCCAATGGGGTGGGTATAGATTATTGGAGACAGGCCTCGGGCGATTGCCTGCGCTCTGCTGCGGGCGAGTATCTCGTTGCCCGTGCGACCTAGCTTAAAATTCGACGTCAGAATATCCTGTAGCGCATTGCCTTCAGCAAGCGCCCGCTGCAGATACTCAGGCGCCTCGTTCTCCCCTGGTCTCAAAATGTACGCGTTTTGTTGTGTGTCTGTTTGCAAATTCAAATAGCTAATACCGAAATCGATATGTACATGATCGCCAGGATAGATAATATCGAGTGCCGCCCCTTGTGCGATAAGTGCATCGGTAGCGCTTTGAGGACGTTCGATCTCTATGCTGTTGTGGAACCAAGTGGTGAGTCCTAAGTCATTCACTCGCTGTCGAAACCACCATTCGAGATCTTCCGAGCTGGTTTTGCCAGGCGTGATCGCCGTGGCAGAAAAACCTTCGGCGATAATATCATGCGCAATCGCCATCACGTCGGCGTAAACGGCCATTTCTCTTTCGGTGCGCGTCTCAAGCCAGGCGACTGCGAGTGGTTCGGAGGACACTATTCTTTCGCGCAGATATGCCGGCAATGCGGCGCTGAAATCGCGCTGCTCAGAATAGGTTAGCCCATCGGCGAGTGCGTAGTCGTTCGAAAAATTAAGTGCAATATTTTTAGGGTTTGCAGCGCTGAGTATTTCGGCAATTTTCGCGTATTGGTCGGGCTGCTCTTCCGGGTTCCATACCCCGGAAAAGAGGTCGCCTACCGCATAGCGCGCAACAGCCATACGTTCGACCCCAAGTTCCTCGCCTCGATCTATGAATAAAAGCACCGTTCTGCGGCGAGCATTAAGCCAGGTGGCCGGTAACATAGTTTTGACTATGGGGTCTTCATTGTATTCGCGAGCAATTAATACCCAAGCGCCGATTCCTTCGCGCCGCATGAGTATCGGGATCAGGGTGTCAAGGCGGTCGGCGATGATATCGTCCTGCAGCGCAGCACGATCGCGCAGGGGGAGGATTCGGTCTGCAATGCTGTCTGCACCTTGTGTGACAGTGCTCATTAAGGACAGTGCGGTGAACAGCATTATTACGAGGGTATTACCTGCCCGCGGGCACATCGATTGAAAGTGAACGGTGAGTGTTCGAGTAGAAAGACTCAACATGAATATTTCCTTAATAAAATCCGGACAGGGGAGGCAGCGCTGACAACGCGCGATTTAAGTGACTCATAAGCTCTTTCTTAGCTTGTTACTTAGCTATTTTTGAGCAATTTTAAAAATAGCGGTGTGGTCAGCTTCAAAGACCAAGTCATTGCCAGAAAACATCGTAATGTATAGCCGAATAAATTGATGTCCTTTGTGCTCCCAACGGTCAGTGGGTTGGCAATCAACAGCGATTTCCTCATTTATCTTGATTGCACGAAGCATGCTGCCTACAGTGCCAACATGAATCCATG
>Ga0181571_10003785_pt1 | contig 11378 bp, 13 predicted proteins | sample 101ome_17_FD_132440 | JGI IMG/M metagenome (GOLD analysis project Ga0181571, IMG submission 132440) | Coastal salt marsh microbial communities from the Groves Creek Marsh, Skidaway Island, Georgia - 101407AT metaG (megahit assembly) | ecosystem: Environmental > Aquatic > Marine > Intertidal...
CGTGATCAACGTGACCAATTGTTCCAATGTTTAAGTGGGGTTTCGACCGGTCAAATGTTTCTTTAGCCATAATTATTGTTGTTTCAATGTTATTTTTAGGAGCGCAAATTTATTAATTTTTTTGATTTCCTAGTTTCTTTTACACTTTTTTTTATGCAAGATTCTCTTTTTTAATGCGATAGATCTCTGGGAAACAAAAAGAAATTCATGCTCTTGGATTTTAAACGGAGGTTTAGAATTAAAAATAAGTAGAGATTAAGACAGATCAAAAACTGAAGTCAAATACAGTTTTTGTTTCTTTGCAGTATAAAAATGAACTTTCTATCACGATGAGACTAGGTATAGTGATTCCCTGTTTTAACGAAGCAAAAAAACTGAATCCTATCGTTTTTCAAAATTTCCTTGACACAAATCAAAAGGGTCAAATCTGTTTTGTAAATGACGGCTCTACAGACGCTACCTACAACATACTTGAAAATCTCAAAAAAAAACATCCCAACCGCATACATCTCATCCATTTGGAACAAAACAAAGGAAAAGCTTCCGCAGTTCAAACGGGTATTCATTTTTTTCAAAGCAACTGCGATTGTGATCGAGTAGCTTTTCTCGATGGTGACCTATCCACATCTTTGGAAGAATGTTATGAACTTGCTGCAGGTGTAAATGCAAAAACAAAATTTGTTTTCGGATCACGAATAAAAAAAATGGACAACCAAATTGACCGACAATGGCATCGCTTTATTATCGGTCGTATACTCGCCACATTTATTTCCAAAATACTACAACTACCCATATACGACACCCAATGTGGTTGTAAAATATTTAGTTTAGGACTTCTTACCGTTGCTTTTGAAAAACCTTTTCTTTCTCGTTGGCTTTTTGATGTGGAAGTCTTCTTCAGATTGAAGAATCATTATGGATCAGAGCAATTAATCCTTTTTTCTAAAGAAATAGCTTTAAAAAAATGGGAAGACAAAGGAGATTCTAAAATCCCCTGGAGTTATGGTCTTTCTGTTTGGAGCGACCTTTATGTAATTTATAAAAACTACAAATGACGAAGAATCTTTCTTATCTATTGAAGGAGGAACGCTATCCTTTTTATTTTTGGATGTTGGTCATCTTAAGGGGAATTTTCAACTTCAGTCTCCCTCTAATGGACAAAACTGAAGCACGCTATGGAGAAATTGCACGAATTATGGCGGAAACTTCCAATTGGGTTGTACCTCAGATCGACTACGGGATTCCCTTTTGGGCTAAACCCCCACTATCTACTTGGGCAAGCGCGTTGAGTATTTCCTTATTTGGTACTCATGCTTTTTTTGTTCGTTTACCTTATTTATTGTTGGCTATAGGTATAGGGCTTTTTTTAAGTCGATATAAAAAAGACAACTCATTTTATCTTCCGGGTATCGTTTTATTATGTCTTCCAGAGTTTTATTTGCATGCGGGTGTCGTTTCCACAGATCTTTTTTTAAGTGTCAGTGTTGGGGTGATGATGTTGAGCTTTTGGGAAGCTCTTCAAGAGCAGTCGAAAAAATATTGGGGGTATTTGTTTTTTATCGGTTTAGGTCTTGGTTTGCTTGCTAAAGGCCCCATTATAATTCTACTAACTCTCCCCCCCATTGGATTATGGTGTTTGCTTACTCATAACATAAGAAAAGCCCTAGAAAAGGCACCCTGGGTGGGTGGTTTGCTTCTTTGTATCGGCTTAGCATTTCCATGGTACCTACTTGCAGAACATCAGTCTCCTGGATTTTGGAATTATTTTTTTGTAGGCGAGCACTTTGAACGTTATTTAAACTCTGGTTGGCAAGGAGACAAATACGGTTTTCCTAAACAACAACCCTTAGGAATAGTTTGGGTCTTTTTACTTCTTTTCTTGCTCCCTTGGTCTATTCTTTTGATTCGTTTGATTTACAAAAAATGGACTCTTTTGAGGATGGATTCTTGGGCCTTGTTTCTTTTGCTATGGATGTTATGGACACCAGTATTTTTTACAGCTTCAAAAAGCCTGATTCATCCCTATATTTTGCCCTGCACAATTCCAGCTTCTTTATTTATCGTTCACTTTTGGAAGGGGCTAAAAGCTAAAAACATTTATTTGACTATTAGCTTATTACTTCCCGTACTTCTCTTATTCGTTTTACTATCGGGTTGGGCCAAACCCCTTTATGAAAACAAGACAGACCAACAACTGGTCATAAGTGTAAATTCAAGCTTACCTATCTACTCTCTTGATCACAAAACCTACTCAAGTCAGTTTTACACCCAGGGAAAGATCAAGCAGATTAATCAAAAAGAATTACAACAAAAAATAGGGGGAACTGCTTCATCTTTTGCCATCCGTATCGCATCAAAACGATGGGAAGAATTACCAAAAGAAATTCAAAGCAAACTTATCCTTGTAAAGAAGCACGAAAAAGGAGGCATGTACGTATTTGAAGGAAAAAAATAAGATGTGCGTTGTGAAGAGCCGATGAGCAGACTTGAACTGCCGACCTCTTCCTTACCAAGGAAACGCTCTACCCCTGAGCTACATCGGCAAAAAAAAGAGCGAGAGACCGGGTTCGAACCGGCGACATTCAGCTTGGAAGGCTGACGCTCTACCAACTGAGCTACTCTCGCATTGAACTGATTGTTGAAAATCAGTGTTGGTATCGGAATGTAAAGATACTGTTTTTTACAAAACCGCTGAGTGGGGAGAGCAGGATTCGAACCTGCGAAGTTAAAAAACAACAGATTTACAGTCTGTCCTCGTTGGCCGCTTGAGTATCTCCCCTATTTTTTCAATGAACTTAAATCAGAAAGAGCTTATTATAGTCTCTTTAAATTATTGAGCCGATAGAGGGACTCGAACCCACGACCTGCTGATTACAAATCAGCTGCTCTAGCCAGCTGAGCTATATCGGCTTTTACAACTTTACCTCAGTAAAATCGACTGCAAATTAAATGCTAATTTTTATGCTATCAAAAGAAAAAAATAAAATTTTTACAGGATTCGTTCTTTTTCTTTTCTGCGTTTTAAAATTCGTTCTGCGCTAGCGGCGGCGGCGTCAATAGATTCCTCAAAAGATTTAGAAATTTTCTTTACTATGATATCATCTCCAGGTATACTGATTTTTAATTCTGCCCATTTGTTCACACCATCTGAACTGTTTTCCACTTTGGTAAACACAAAAACCTCGATGATTTGTTTGTGAAACAAGGTTAGTTTCTCTACTCTTTTTGTTGTAAACTCTTTCAATTTGATGTCCGCTTTGTAGTTTACGGCTCTGAAGTGTGTTGTGACCATAATGTGTGTGTTTTTAGTTGTTTTCTTTTTCTCTGGGATGCGCCTTTTGATAAACTTGCTGAATCTTAGTCATACTGCTATGCGTGTAGTGTTGTGTTGCTGCAACACTCGAATGACCTAAAAGATCCTTAATCGCATTCAAGTCAGCTCCCTGGTCCAATAAATGAGTAGCAAAGCTGTGCCTGAGCACGTGTGGACTTCGCTTTGTCTTAGTGGACACTTTCCCAAGGTACGATTTTACGGTATCATAAACAAAGGCTGAAGTAAGCTTTTTTCCTTTTTCATTGACATACAAATAAGGCAACTCCTTTTTGATTTTTAAGTTCTTTTGTTCTCCTAAAAGCTTTTTTATCTGAATAGCCATTTCAGGCATTAGGGGCAACAAACGCTCTTTATTTCTTTTACCCAAAACCTTAATCAGCCCACTTGAAAAATCAACATCTCCTTCCTGCAACGCAATGAGTTCACTCCTACGCATGCCTGTGTAATAAAGGAGTTGGATAATAGTTCGTTTTAAAACACCTTGATAGTCTTCTGAAAAAAGGTCTTGTGTGAACAGCTGTTTGATCTCTTCCTGAGAAAAGGGAAGAGCAACTTTAGATTCGATCTTTAAAGCTTTGTGTTCCTTAAGGGGAGAGACTGCTATAGTTCCTGTTTGAACTAAAAACTTGTAGTATGAACGCAGTACCGAGATTTTTCTGTTTACGGTCCGCTTGCTGTTTCCCGAATCGATCAAAAAAACAATCCAAGATCTTATTTCACTGTAAGACACCTCCTCAAGAAAAAAATCTTGTTGCTCTTGCTTTACAAAAGCAGCAAAACCTTCCAAGTTTGCTTTGTAGGCAGTAATTGTATGAGGAGAACATTTTTTTTCTAAAAGAAGATAATCGATAAAGGCAGCAATAGGCATAAAAAAAAACGTTACAATATAAAGTTAAAAAACTTCATAAAATAACGTTTGTAATGTGCGTGTAAACTTAAATGTTTTCACTGTCGCGCAACCGTTGAATGTACTGCGCTTTTTGTATTTTTTGTCGATTTAAAACGGAGGGCTTGGTAAACTGCTTTCTAGTTCTAAGCTGACGCATTGCTCCTGTCTTATCAAATTTTCTTTTGAAACGCTTTAACGCGCGGTCGATATTTTCACCGTCTTTGATGGGAATGATTAACATAATATGGCACCTCCTTTCATAATGGTTGCAAATATAGACAAAAGAATCACCTAACTGCCAAATTTGGAAGCAAACTTTTATTGTCCCAAAATTTTTCTTGCGATGACAAGTTTTTGTATCTCACTTGTCCCCTCTCCAATAGTACAGAGTTTAGAATCTCTTAAGAATTTTTCTACTGGGTAGTCCTTGGTAAAACCATAACCCCCATGGATTTGAACGGCTTCATTAGCTACTTTAACACAGGTTTCTGAGGCAAAGAGTTTTGCCATGGCCCCTGCTTGTGTCACATTGAGGCTTTGATTTTTCATTTCTGCCGCCTTTTGCGTAAGTAAAGAGGCCGCTTCAATTTCAGTTACCATATCAGCCAACTTAAATGAAATACCCTGAAAACTACTGATGGATTTTCCGAATTGTTTGCGTTCTTTTGAGTAATTCAACGCAGCATTATAGGCTCCTTTAGCTACACCTAATGAAAGTGCAGCAATGGAAATTCTTCCTCCATCGAGAATTTTCATGGATTGTATAAAACCATCTCCTACTGGTCCCAATCTGTTTTCATCTGGAATGATACAGTTGTCAAAAACCATTTCCGCGGTTTCGGAAGCTCGCATTCCTAGTTTGTTTTCTTTTTTTCCTGCAGTAAAGCCGGAAGTTCCTCTTTCTACCACAAAAGCTGTCATTCCCCTATTATCTCCCTTTTCACCATTTCGTGCAATCACGACGGCGAGGTCACCGGAGATACCGTGAGTGATGAAATTTTTGGTGCCATTGAGCACCCAATGCGCGCCTTGTTTTTTAGCGGTGGTTGACATCCCTTTGGCATCAGAACCTGTGTTGTGCTCTGTTAGCCCCCAGGCACCTAAAAAAGTGCCGTCACAAAGTTTAGGTAACCATTTACGACGCTGTTCTTCAGTTCCAAAAGAATAAATATGATTGACGCATAGAGAGTTATGGGCAGCGATGGAAAGTCCTATGGAAGGATCTACTGCTGCTATTGTTTCGATTAGAGTAACATATTCATGATACCCCATGCCTGATCCCCCGTAAGCCTCAGGAATTAACATCCCCATAAACCCTAAGGAACCCGCTTGTTCAAAAAGCTCTACAGGAAAATACTGTGCTTCATCCCAGTCCATAATATTGGGCTTGATGAATTGAACAGCAAAATCACGTGCCGCTTCGTAAACCATTCTTTGGGTTTCCGTGGTTTTAATTTCGGGACGTAATTCGAAATCAATCATAGGTAATTTTTAATGCAAATATAGTTTTAATCTTTCGAGTTTGTTTGGGGAATTTAAAAAAAGTTCAGACAAAAATGCCCATTCTATATGACTATTTTTTGTTCGATATGCTATTAATTGCTCGGCCTCTTTCTTATTTAAGTAGGGGATTTTCTCTAGCTCAGAAAGACTCGCAGTTTCCAAATCAAGTTTTTCTATTTGGGCGGGGCTTTGAATTTCGAAATAATTAAAAAGTCGCTTTACAACGATACTATCCAAGCCGTATACCTCGTAACACTAATCCAATACAGAAAAACCAGAGAGATAGGTACGATATTTCACCAATCGCTCAGAAAGCACTTTCCTAACTCCAGAAACTAGGGTAAACTCCTCTGCAGTTGCCGTATTGATGTCCTTCTTTTGTATCGCTTTTTTAGCTGTTTTTTTAAAACGAGTCGTAAATTTTAGCTGCTTTTCTATCGCCTTGAATTGTGCATCAGAAAGCTGAGTTATCAGTTAAAACTCTTCGGGATTTTTAATGAATTGATTGGTTTGACGATAGATTTTGAGTCGATCATAGGCTTCTGTTGGAAGACCTAATAGATACGCTTGGTAATCGGTTAAAAAATTGGGATTGTATTGAAAAGACGGTGTACTCTTAGGTTCATTAGAAGCCTTACTGCGTTCTAATTACTTTTGAAGATCTAAACTAGTGGTTAGATCTAGAGGATTTGAATGATAGGACATTAGAGTCAAGCGATAGATCTGAACTCCTAACAATAAAAAAAGTAAGATGACAACTGCGCCACGTTGTGATTTAGACAGCACAAAACGTGAGCGCTTAGATACCATTTTAGCCTTTTTTAACCCCTGAGATTGCGGCTAAATATCGATTCAATTCTTCACGCACTCTTGGGAAAAGCAATAACAAGCCTACCATATTTGGGAAAACCAATGCAAGGATCATCGCGTCTGAAAAGGCCCAAACCGCTGACATATCTCCAGCAGCTCCGATCACTATAAAAATCAAGAACAATGATTTGTACGTCAACTCAGAGGCTTTACTCTTCCCAAAAATATACATCCAAGACTGCAGCCCATAATAAGACCAAGAAATCATTGTAGATACAGCAAACAATACTACCGCTATAGTCAAGAAAGGTCCGGAAAATGAAATGTATTTTGAAAATGCGGCAGCTGTTATTCCAGCTCCTTCAGCAGGAACACCATCTATCATTACAACGCCTCCTACTCCTCCGTAGTTAAATACCGTATTATCTCCATTAAAAATAATAATGACTAGGGCCGTCATCGTACAGATTACAACAGTATCGATAAAAGGCTCCAATAAGGCTACCAGTCCCTCAGAAGCGGCATAGTTGGTTTTAACAGCAGAGTGAGCAATCGATGCAGACCCTGCTCCGGCCTCGTTTGAAAAAGCAGCTCTACGAAAACCAGTAATCAACACTCCAAGTAGACCTCCCAGTCCGGCCTGGGGGTTAAAAGCCTGACTGAAAATCATGCCAAAAGCATCATCTACTAAACTGAAATTTGTCGCGATTATGTAGACACAAGCAAGGATGTACATCAGTGCCATGAGGGGAACTACCTTTTCAGTAACAGAAGCAATGCGTTTGATTCCTCCTATGATGATAATTCCTACCAAAACCATCATAATTATACCAATAATAGTACGTGCACTTCCTCCAGACATTCCAAAAGAACTCACCAATTGCATAGCTGCTTGATTGGATTGTGCGGCGTTCCCACCACCAAAAGAAGCTCCTATACACAAGAAAGCAAAGATACCTGCCAGGACTTTACCTAAGGTTACAAATCCTTTCTCCTGTAACCCCTTAGTGAGATAATACATCGGACCTCCATATACCGTTCCGTCCTCGCCTACATCACGGTATTTTACTCCTAAAGTACATTCTACAAATTTGGTTGACATTCCTAATAATCCACATAATATCATCCAAAAAGTAGCTCCAGGACCTCCAACTGCTATAGCCAAAGCCACCCCAGCTATATTTCCATTTCCAACCGTTCCAGAGACAGCAGTTGCCAAGGCTTGAAAATGACTTACTTCACCTTCCTTACTTTCGTCTGCTATAGTCCCTTTAATATCTCCATCTATTGCCAATTCTTTATTTGCAGAACTGTGGTGATCTACACTGTCATATTTACCACGAACCGTATTGATCGCTGTTGAAAAATGTCGGATGTTGACAAAACCAAAATAAACCGTAAAAAACAAGGCACCCCCAACCAATAAAAATATTATAGTTGGTATTTCTGTACCAGGAAAGTTATGCAACACCAAACCCTCCCACCAATTGGCAACGGGGGTAAATGCATCGTTAATGCGTTCGTCTAAACCGCGCTCTTGAGAAAAAACAGGAGTTAAAGAAAGAAAAAATAGGATTGTAGAAAAAACAATTCTTGATGTTTTGGAAAGCTTCATAAATTAGGTTCTAAGGTTTCAAGGGTTCAATATCATAAAAAGGAAGGGAATATCAAACTAATCGAGCTGAAAGATGCGGTTTAATTTTTTAATGTTCTCTCGAGTGCCCAATACAATGAGCTTTCCATTAGCAGAAAGTTCACGCCTTGCCTCGGGATTAATGTATTGTTTGCCTTTATCATCTCGATAACCGATTATATTACATCCGGTTTTTTCTCTGATTTGCAACTCTTCCAACGTCTTGTTTTGTAATTTTTTTAGCAACTTATTCAATTCTATTTCCTCTACATTTGGACTTGTTTCGTAGTTCCACCAATCGAGATTTCCTAAAAACTCTATCAAATAGGGAACAGTTAATAAAGAGGCCATATAGTCTCCTCCTATTTTATCAGGCATGATGACGTGATCAGCCCCAGCCCATTTGAGTTTGGACTGATTGTATTCCTCTGATACTCTACTGACGATAACTATCTCGGGCTGTAATTTTCTTGCTGTTAAGACCACAAAAAGATTATCGGAATCATCTGGTAAAGCACAAATCAGATTTTTTGCTTTTTTGATTCCCGCTTCTAACAAAATCTCATCAGACAGTGCGGTACCTCGTTGGAAAAGGACCTGTTTTTCATTCGCTTCTACTATTTTAGGGTCATGTTCAATGACAACATAGGGTTCTTTATGATGTTTTAAGCGGCTCACAGCTTGTCTTCCGTTTCGTCCAAATCCGCAAACAATCGTGTGTTGGTTTAATTTTTTTATCATCTTTTTGTTCTTTTTCTTTTTAATAAAATTTGGACTCCATTGATTCAAAAGTGCTTCTACAATGTAACGAATCGAGAGGGTTACCACCAAAAATGCAAGAAGTATGTATAAAATCGCAAAACGTCTTCCTAGAGCAGTAAATCCCTCAAGTTCAGTAAAGCCAACTGTACTGAGGGTTATGACCGTCATATAAACCGCGTCAAAAAAAGAAAAGTCCGGTGAAGTTTAATAAAAACCTAGGGCTCCCAAGAGAAATATAGAAAACAACAACAGAAAAGCCCGGAAAAGAGGGGACTGTAGAAACTTCATATCACAAGTCAAATACGGAAGTGCGTTTGGTGTAGATCATATCTTTTAGCTTCAACCAAAAGGCCAGTATCAAATACAAAATAAAACCACCAACCAAAGTAGTGAATGAAGCATAAATAAAAAACAATCGGACGCTTTTTACTTTCATACCCAACAATTCCGCCAAACGAGTAGATACAGCAAAACCATTGCGTTCAAAGTAAATACGAAGTCGGTGGGTTAATGCCATGGAAACAAAGTTAATATTCTAATAAAAACTTTCAAGTTTTCATTAATTGAAATCCTACATTACAGTGAAGACAACGTTTTTTTTCACAGTAATTTTTATACAAATGCAGCAGTCCTTGACTGTTTGCTGCATTGCGGTTGGGTACCGAAAATGATGCGAATTTTTTGAGTATATTGTTTTGTTCACTTGGAAGCTGCTGGGCCCATAGGAACAAATCTTCTTCTCCTGATTTTCCCAAGTAGCGCGAATAGGCAAACGGCATAGGTAGTAGCGTATTTATAGCAATTAAATTGAAAAAAGAACGGCTGATCTTTTTTTCCCTTACCGGACTAATCGCACCAAAATTATAGTGCGTTTTCCAGTAGAGGCTCGGTATACATTTTAAGGTGCGAAAGGACTGATCCAAATGGTTGTGATGCAACAATTCTTGAAAAAGGTTTGTTTTTTCGCTATATAATGCTGCCAGTTGCCCCAAGCGGATTGTAGGAAAATTTGAAGGTCGCAATTGAGCAAATTGAACTTTGTGATTCGTGTTGGAAAGTTTGAATTTGTTTTTCAAATAGGTGTAGCGCTGTTGTACTTCCTTGTGATACCCATCTACGGCTGTTGTAGTCAGCATATTGGCCTGTCCCATAAACAAAGTTTCCATTTCTGTGAGTCTCCCTTGCAGTTTGCGAACACAATGAAAAGGAGTGTGTCGTGCCGCTTCGAAAAAAGCAAAGCCATTACTATTCAATCCAAAAGTTTTGAAAAGAAGGACAAACAAAACAGCTTCCCAATCATTTTTAAAAGTGCTTAATAATTGCTGTATTTCTTCGATCCGCTTCTCCATTCGTTCTACAAAAAGACGATCTAAATAATGTTCCCATTGAAAAATTGAAAAGTGATGAATTGCCGATTCACAGGCTAAAAATTTTGGCGCTTTATTGAAAACCTCTTGGTGTTTTAGAAGTGTTTCAGGACTCACAAAATCTGCCAACTGTAAAGTGGGCAATTTACCTCCTAGAGGACAAGTAACATCTGTATCGTGCTGCCACACCACATGAAGGATGACATTGTCGTATTGGGGATCTAAATGGTGCCCATGACGGTACCAATCTGATGCGAGAAGGTGCACCTCTACAGGTCCATTCCACAACAAACCGTCAAAATACAATTGCGCAGCAACAAAGTCTGGCCCTCCCCTAGGATTAGGGTTTCCAGAATGAATGAGCTTGATCTCTTTCCCTTCCAAAGAACACAAAGGTCTCTTCGAAAATTTTTGAAAACGCCATATGTAATGCAGTAAGGACTCTTGCATGGTAAATTTTTGGGACGTTAAATTTAAGAGGTTCTTAACGAGTGACTTCTCCCTGCCACTCCATAATTCCTCCTAGTAAATTATAACAAGCTTCAATGCCTTGTTGTTTGATGAGCTGACACGCTTGGGCACTTCGAGCGCCCGAGCGGCAATAAACGAAATAAGTCTTCGATCGATCTAAATTCGCCAAACCTTCCATAAAACCATGTGGATCACGGATGTCCAGTAAGGAAGCGCCCGGAATATGCCCTTGCTCGTACTCTTCCTGAGTTCTTACATCCAGCAGAATACTTTCCGCTGTTGACTTCTGATTTTCAGCCCACTCTTTTTGTGATAAATCCATTTTTTATTTTTTGTAAAAATACAACAGCTCCAAGCAGCAAACAAATTCATTAAAAAATTTTGAGAAATAAATTTTATTTTATATTTGTACCTACAAATATTGTAAGTACATATGTTATCAGATTCAAAGCTCTGCATCATAACGTTGCTCAAAACAAACGGTCGGGTGTTGGAGGTGTTAGGAAAAGTTTTAAAACAACAGGATCTATCGCTCCAGCAGTTTAATGTACTGCGAATTTTGAGAGGACAAAAAGGTGAAGCTGCTAATCTTTGTACTGTTCAAGAACG
>Ga0181571_10003793_pt1 | contig 11366 bp, 5 predicted proteins | sample 101ome_17_FD_132440 | JGI IMG/M metagenome (GOLD analysis project Ga0181571, IMG submission 132440) | Coastal salt marsh microbial communities from the Groves Creek Marsh, Skidaway Island, Georgia - 101407AT metaG (megahit assembly) | ecosystem: Environmental > Aquatic > Marine > Intertidal zone...
CGATCGCGATCGATTCATGTATGGACTCGGCTTCGTTGGCCATTAACGCGCGCCAAAGCAGCGCAGCACAGGTCTTCGCCTTCACCGGACGAGGCGAGTTTCGCCGGAAAAGTACTTTTGCTTTTAAGGGTTCGCAGCGCTCGCGAAGGGCACCCGCGACGGCAGCCATGGGGAAGATGAACGACAGCGGACCGGTCGTCAAGGATCTCGTTCTTATCGGCGGTGGTCACAGCCACGTCTACGTTCTGAAAATGCTCGGTATGAACAAGCTGCCGGGCGTGCGCGTTACCCTCGTGGCCAAGGAGGTTAACACTCCCTACAGCGGAATGCTCCCTGGGCACATTGCCGGCCACTACACCTGGGACGAATGTCACGTCGACCTGAGGCCCCTGTGCACTTTTGCTGGGCATCGATTGATCCACGACGAGGCCGTGAGCATTGATCTGGAGAACAAACGAGTCATCCTGAAGGGCCGCCCTTCGATATCCTACGACGCACTCTCCATCGACATCGGCATCACGCCTGCCAAGGCTGTTCAGGGAGCTTCCGACTACACAACACCCGTCAAACCCATCTACGGGTTCGGAGAGCGTTGGGAAGCGCTATTGGACAGAGTTCTGTCGTCGCCCGCGCAGACCAGAGTTGCCGTGGTTGGGGGCGGAGCCGGCGGAGTCGAACTCGCTCTTGCAATGCAGCACCGGCTGCAGGTGGAGCTCGAAAAGGCGGGACAGTCAGCCGACCGCGCCAATTTTAAGCTGATCACTCGCGGGAAGCTCATGCCGACACATGCGAGTTCGATTCGTAAAACTTTCCTGGACATATTTCACGATAGGGGCATCGAAGTTATCGAGGAGGACGGCGTGGAGTCCGTCTTGAAGAGTGAAGTGGTTCTCTCGAGTGGTCGAAAAGTTCCTGCGGATGAGTGCATCTGGTGTACCCAAGCGGCACCCCAAAGTTGGCCCGGAGAGGCTGGCCTTGAGACTGACAACGGGTTTATCAAGGTATCTGCAACTCTGGAATCGACCAGCCATTCTGGGGTTTTTGCCGCGGGAGATGTCGCCTCTGTGGTTGGTCATCCGCGCCCAAAAGCAGGAGTGTTTGCAGTGCGCCAGGGCCCTCCACTGCACGATAACCTCCGCCGCTATTTACTCGGAGAGAAACTGGTAGACTTCAGTCCCCAGAAGGTGTTTCTCGGACTCATAAGCACCGGTTCGAAACATGCCGTGGCTTCGTACGGTTCCGTAAGCTTTGGTGGGGCGTCATCAACGGGGGCAATGCTCTGGAAGTGGAAGGACCACATCGATAGGAAGTGGATGAAGATGTATCAAGAGATGCCAGTGATGGCATCCCCAGAGCCTGATGTATCGGAGGTTGCGCTCGCGGCTGGTCCTGCAACCATCGCCGCCCTGCAGGCTGTCCCCATGCGTTGTGGTGGTTGTGGAGCGAAGGTTGGGGCCAGCGTACTTAGCCGAGTGATGGCCCGCCTTAACATTCCGACTCGCCCTGAGGTTGAAGTCGGACTTGACCAGCCGGACGATGCGGCCGTCATTACGGTTCCACCAGGAATGGTCGCTGTGCACACCGTCGACTTTTTTCGTTCTTTCGTAGATGATCCGTACATCTTCGGTCAAATTGCGGTTGTGCACGCGTTGGGTGACTGCTGGGCCATGGGAGCTGAGCCACACGCCGTCCTCGCGATCGCGCAGGTGCCGTACGGTCTTGAGTCTCAGGTTGAGGACGAGCTGTGGCAGATGATGTCTGGAGCCACGGCGGTCCTCGAGGAAGTTGGATGCGCTCTGGCGGGAGGACACAGCTGTGAAGGTGCAGAGCTGGCCTTGGGATTTTCAGTGCACGGAGTGGCCAAGCGAGAAAAACTGATGAAAAAGGGAGGTATGAAACCAGGCCAAGTTCTGATTGTCACCAAACCTATCGGCACGGGCACGCTGTTTGCTGCAGATATGCGTGCGAAAGCTGAGGGAAGATGGGTGACCAAAGCACTGGACAGTATGCGAAAACCCAGTGCGGTTGCTGCTCAATTACTGGTCGAGCATGGCGCCAAGGCATGCACCGATGTCACTGGATTTGGCCTGCTCGGACACCTTGTAGAAATGTGCAAAGGTGCAAACTTGGCTGCAGTTTTGGACCTTGACGAAATTCCGGTGTTGGATGGAGCGGAAGAATGCTTGAAAATGGGAATAACCTCATCGCTTCAACCTGCAAATGTTCGATTGTCGAGGGCTGTTGCTAATCAAGATGGAATCGCGAATAATCCCAGATATCCGCTGATTTACGATCCACAAACCGCAGGCGGTATGCTAGCTTCAGTGCCGAAAGAAAATGCGGAAGCTTGTATCGAGGCTCTTCGTCAGGCTGGTTATCCTTCAACATGCAGGATTGGCGAAATCATCGAGCATTTACCCGCGGTAGCCACCGCGCCAGAACAGGTCGTTTTTGTTCAAGATGCACAGAATCAGTTCTCCGCCTCCGGAGAAAGCAAGGAGCGAGTTCGTCCCATCGATTTGAACAACTGCGAGACCGGAACATGCGAGATTCCGATAAGCAAAAAGCAAAAGGCAAAGTAGGTCGAGCAACTCGCTTGTCGCTCATGCGCGATAGAGAAGACTCGATTCACTACGATTTTTAATGAAAGCTACGCAGGTGCTGCTACTGTCAAGAGCTAGCTCTAGACCATCTCATCCGAAATCATCAGTTCCTGCATGAGTTTGATGTCATTTGTATCGACCGGATTCTGCATCAACGAGGTTGGAATATTCCGTACGAGGATATTTGTCAACGCCTGTTGATTGAGCGGCTTCGCGACATAGTCGTCCATTCCGGCATCCATGCAGTCCTTCTCGTTCATAGATTTGATTCCCGACGACACCGCTATGATTGGCACCCGAGAAAGTATAGGATCGTCAAGCTTTCGGATCTCCCTGGTTGCCTGTAAGCCATCCATGACAGGCATTTGGCAGTCCATCAGAATAATGTCTGGACTCTTGTTTCCGTCCTTTGCGTTTATGCAATAATCCAGTGCGGCCTTGCCATCATTGACGCACACGAGCTCTATGTCGTGGATGCGATTGACAAGTCGTTTGATGATGAACTGCGTGGGAACGCTGTCTTCGGCGTATAACACATGGATCATTCTTCTGGGAGAAAACGTGTCAACAACTGGATGCAAACTGTCCTTCTTCGACTCCGCAATTTGCAGAAGAACTTCTGTATTCTGTTCGAGCCTGTCATTTGCAGTACGGAAGAGGCGATCTTTTCCTTCTTCATCTTGTTCTAACGCGGCGAAGAGCTCCTCGACGGTGACGGACAAACATTCAACGTTTCCACGGGCCCTTACAGAGGCAGTCCTTCTCCCATGAAATTGTTTGTCGCCATCAGATTGCATCCTAAGAATGGTCTCAAGAACTGCAATTTCTCCCACAACCACGCCCTCACCTCGCACCGCAAGAACACCGAGATGTTCTGCTTCATCTTGCGAAGTGATATCACTGGTTTGTTCAGCGATTTCATCGTGAAGTGCATCGACAAGAACTTCACATTCTCCGACGTTGATGAAATACAGAGTGTCGCCAATTTCTCCTTTGCGCATAATAACTTCTCCTGCGCCAAATTTCTCCGTTTTGAAATTTGGACGTAGAAGCGCAGCAAGTGGGTCCATGCGAACAGCATCGGCGATCTCTTCTTCGGTGACCGTAAGCTTGGCGGATTGCTTGAGAGAGGGCGGTAATGGATCTGAACCGTTCTTTGTCGTCCAAGCATGAGTCATCACATCCTCTAATGAAGCACGTTCTTCAGGCTCCGTTTTGAGGACGATCATCAGCAAGTCTTTCAACTCGGCTGATAAATCTGGCTTTTCAGGAAATTGCAAGCCCTGCCGCTTCGCCATGGCGATGATCTGGAAAATTGTTCGTCCTGTGAAGGGCAGTCTTGCTGTCGCCATATGAAAAATGCAAACTCCGAGAGACCAAATATCCGCGGCAAATGGATCATAGCCATCTTCACCCAACATTTCAGGGGCGATGAAAGCTGGAGTTCCGACAATCCGTTTGTTGGAATTCTTTGTATTCGCCTTTCCGATGAAAGAAACCCCAAAATCAGCGATCTTCACCGTACCATCGCCAGACTTCAAAAGGTTTTCTGGTTTCAAGTCCATGTGTGCGATTCCCGCCACGTGGTGAAGGTAATCCAGACCTTGAATTATGTCTCGGATGTAGGACAGCAATCTATTTTCTTTCACTGGGACCATGTTGTACCTCGTGAAGATAGGACCAGCACTAGCAAATTCCAGCACCAAGAGAAGCTCGTTGGTCTTCGCATCATCGATGACCTCGAAGAGCTTCAGCACATTTGGATGCTTCAGCTTTTTCAGCACGGCGATCTCCTTCCTCACCGCCGTCTCGGCGACGGCTGCATTGCTGTTCGTGGCCTTGATCGCATACAGGAGGTTGTCGGCGGCGTTCAGGCCGAGCATGACTTTGGCGTGAACACCGCGGCCGAGGTCCTTGACGATGATGTACTGATTGAGCTGTTTGTACTCCTGCTCCCCCATCTTCACGGATGACTTAACAACGGAGTCCGTGAGCTTCGTCGGCTCATCCATACGTGTTGCTGTTGACGCCTCTGATGCAAAAGAGTCACCAGAAAGCCTGCTGAGTCGTCGCCCAGTCTGCTCGTCGACCTCCAGATGAATCTGTCCCATTACCGATGTCGCCTCTTTCATTCCACCTTCGTTCTTGGTCTGAGCATTTGACTCGATCGTGTTTGCTTGCCCGTCGCCGCGAGGTTCCCGACCTGCCTTTTGTGAGTCATCTGCAGGGCTGATCACCGCCTGGTCGCCGGCCTTCTCTGCGGGAATTCCCGTAGATCCACCAGTCATCTCAGCCGATCTCGTTGTATTCGCCACGATGTCGTTCCGAACGTCATCCCCTGGTGCCGTGCGATAGGCTTTACCGGCTGTTGAAGCGTCATCAGCTCCATCCCTGCGGGGAAACATACGGGCGGAAACCGTGAGTTTGCGTTTGAAGCGTCTTTCGGGTCACGTGCACGAGCACGACAGAACAGAAGACACGAGGCGAATGAGACTCGCAGAGAACATGCGGAGGCGCCTGAACGATATAACTCCTGAACCGCCGCGAATCCTCGCCTTAAGTTGCCACCAGCGAGGCACGACCACATTTCCGGAAACCTGAAACATCGGGGCTGGAGACGCGCTTACCCTGCTTTGCTCAGGCACGGTCCCATGACTGCGGGCTGATTCCCGCAATCCTCTGCGGGGTACGTATGCCGCCCTCAGTCTATGCACACCTATCTAGCACACTTTCACGAAACGTCCCGTGCCCAGGCGCGCGCGTGGCTGCGAGGGAAGCCGGAACCTGACTCAGCTTTATCTGGGCTGACAGGCAGACATTTTCCGCGAATGGCTCCAGGAAGTCTAAAAACGCTTTCCTCAGACTGATTCTCTGTGACAACTTGATTTCGCACATTTTTTCTCCAGGCGAAATTCAAGCATGGATGAAAGATGATGGAAAAAATTGGCCAGGGGAGATTGACAGAAGCCCATTGACACCACAGAAGAGTTACACGCAAAAATCCACTATAGACTAGCTAGATTCATCACTGCCTGGCCCCAGACAAGGGTCCAGCCTCGATATCGCCCACTCTTCTCGTCTCGTTGTTTCCATCCCTATCCTTCAGCGGCGGCGCCCCGAGACAGCCGAGGTTTCCCCCGCACCTCAGTCCACCCTCGTCGTCGTTGATCCAAAATGTGACCACCGTGCTGATGACCACGAAAACAAGGGACGCCAGGAAACAAGCAGCGAGTCCATCGTTGACGTTCGATCCGACGTATGAGTAAAGCGCTCCGGATATTATCGTACCCGTGAGTCGTCCGAAAGCGTTGGCCATGTAGTAGAAACCCACGTTTATCGCAACCTTGTTGCCCTCTGCATACTTCACAACCAGATACGAGTGCACAGCGCTGTTGACAGCGAATATGATGGCGAAACTAAAAACGCCAATCATGAGGGTGACAACCTTCCCCGTGTTCGAGTCTCCCTGCTCGTCGTACATGGAAGTTAGTGCCATCGCGCCCATAAATATTGGGCAAACGGCGAGCACGGCGTTCCAAAGGATGCACACCCACTTGTTCGGTGGCGACTGCTTCAGAGGCACAAGCACCAGCTGGGGCGAGTACGACTGGCACTGGCCGTACATTATGATATAACCCGCGAGAAGCGCACCGACAGCCGCTCGTGGCCAGCCCAGTCCCTCCGCCGATCGCAGATAGAAAGGCAGAGGCACCTCAAACCAGAGATCACGACTGCCAAACAGGAACAAGCGCGCAAGGCTGAGGTAGTTGATGTTGCCTGACTGCTTGAAGACTGCCTCAAGCGTGATGTTCTTCGACGCCACGCGGCCGAGCTGGGTCGTGAGACCAAAGATGGCGAACGGCAGTGCAACTATGATGAATCCAATATTCACCGATATCGCTGCGAAGTAACTCCAGTCCAGAAGCGCGGCTCCCATGAAATAACCGACACCCTTCAGAGAGTTTTTGTATCCCGTCAGCGCAGACACCAACTTGAATAGCCTCTCCTGCTTCTCCTCCGGCGTTACGAGCTTCGTGACAGTCTTGCCGCCAAGTTTAGTGAGATCCTTGGCGATTCCGCACATGGCTTGTGCGATGGTTACGTACACGATGGCCTCATCTTTCGACCAGTCGTCGCTCCAACCGTAGAGCATCCCAAGTCCAACGATCTGGAGAAGAAGACCGCTGATTAGCGTGGCGCGAATGCCCCATTTCGCCCCAGCAACCCCCGCTGCAAGGTTCGTCACTGCACCCATGAGTTCGTAAAGCGTGAACATGACAGCCACCTCCATCGCGGTGAAGCCCTTGTTGTACGCGTGTAGCAGGACCAGCATGCGAACTGCACCGTCGGTGACGGTGAACAGCAGGTACGTGATGCTGATAATGATGAACGGCCATAGCGCCTTGAGTTCGCTCTTGGATCCGGCGGACGCCTTCCCTCCCGCCTCCGCATTTGCGGAAGAAGAAGAAGAAGGCGCGTTCGTATCCTCACCGACGGAAGCCATCTGATCCGCGCCCCGGGGTTGTGACGAGACCGCCGCTTGCAAAAGGAATATTTCGACGGTTGAGATGCTAACGCAGTGGGCACTCCTCGCGCTCACTCGTCTGCCAGTCTGCAGGCAGCACTCACGGACTCAGCAGTCGAAATAACTTGCCGGATAGGCTCACCCAGGCCCGCAAAGAGCCCCACGAACACTCAAGCGGAGAGATGAGGGTTTGGTCGCGTGTGCTCGTAGTATGCTTCCTTTGTCTCTGCCTCGTCGTCGGCGAGGTCGCTTCGCTCGATCCAGCGCGCCCTGCACGGGGGGGCGTGGGCGTAGCACCTCGACGCTTGAAACTTGCGCCCCTCGGAAGTTCGGGGGATGGCGCGCAACTCCCGAAGTATCGAGTCGACCTGGACCAACCCCCGGGGGTTCGCTGGAACGATGTTATGAAAGATAAGCGAGCCGCGGCGCATAAGACGATCACCAGTCTATTCGCACTGCTTCCAGAGGAGGTTCACACGGAGGTCGACAAGCTCGTCTTGCACGTCGAGGAGCGTCTGCCAGTTTGGGCGAGGGAGGAGATGCAGGGGATAGCCGCCGCTTTGAACGTCACCTTCGGAGATATCCTGTTGGTGAACTTCTTTTTCGAGATCACACCTTTCTGCACCTCAGTAATTGCTCGGAGCTCGAGCACTGGTCACCTGTACCACGCCCGGAACCTGGACTTTGGTTTCGGCATGCCATCATTCTCGGAAAACCTGCGGGACCTTGCGATGGACGTGGAGTTCATCAAGGGCGGGGAACCGGCGTTTATGGTAACGACCTTTGCCGGTTACGTGGGTGCGGCCACCGGCATGCGATCTGGTGTGTTCTCGGTGACCGTGAACGAGCGAGAGATGACAGGCCCGCTCCCCATCCCAAACTTGCTAAAAGGCGTGTTGAACCTCTTCAACGCAATTTTGACGACTGACGCGTACCCGGTGACCTGGGCAACAAGGGAGGCTCTCGAGGACGATGCATCAACGTTCAACTCTGTTGTCAAAATGTTCAGCGAACGCTCGCTAGCGACACAGATATATTTGATTATCGGAGGAGCTTCCGAGGGCGACGGCGTGGTCCTGACCCGGGATCACAACTCCTTGTTGGATGCGTGGAAGATGGATGCAGCATCCGGGGAATGGTTTCTCGTGCAGACTAATTACGACCACTGGTTGCCGATGCCAATATGGGATAACAGGAGAAAGCCAGCGGAGAAAGCTCTTTCGAAGGTGGGGGCTGATGCGATTCTGCCGTCGTCCATATATTCGAACGTCCTCTCTCTAGATCCAATCCTGAACCAGTTGACTGTGTATTCGACAATCATGTCCTGTGCGGAGGGGAAGTACGAATCATTTCTTCGAAAGTGTGAGGGCTGCTCTCCCATCTGATCAGCGAGGACGAAAGCGTAACTTAGATAGCTAGCTACTAATAGGATCATGAGTAGTCTATGATTTTAGATTACACTCTTGTTGTACATTACAACCATTAAGGTCTGATGTTGATGTCTAGAATTTCGTTTGCCAACCAAGCCAGCGAAAGGGCGATGATAAGCGGCATCCCGTAAAGCGTTGGTGCTCCAGCAAAAGTGAAAAACACATCGCCACAATCTGCAACCCATATGGGCTCACACTCTGGCAAAGCAGGTCTTCCCGAGATAGGATCTGCCGGTTTTGGTCCGCGAAACGCTTCGCTGTACGCATTTTTTTCTTCATCGTAGCCGCAGCCTGGTATTGGGGTACCGTCCCAATCTGTTGGAATCCTGATGCCGTACAACCCACCATCTGGTGCACTCAGTTCCATGTGGACGAAACTGTCTCCGTATCCTGGATGACACACGCACGTTCCGTTCACGCAGATACCTCGATCATAACACGTCAAGTTCTTGTCATTCGCAGGATTCCAAGGACACACTGGAATGGAGCAATCTAAGCCTTCGTATGCTGGTCTGCCATCTTTCGTGAAACATTCACAGACACCATACCCCAGGGAGTTGTTGCGCGCATGATCGCAGATACCGTTGCCATTGCAGTCGTTCAAGCAATCGTATTCACGACAGGACTCTCCCGACGCGGGAAACTGACAGTCGCACTGTCCCGTGTATCCATTACATGTTCCGCGGTTGTTGCACTGTTCGCAAACTTGTCTGTGTCCCAGGTAATCAAAGAAGCAGGAATCGTCAGGGCAAGAGACGTTGGAGCAGTCAACTCCAGTGAATCCATCATCACAGACGCAAAAGTTGTACTCGCAGACCCCGCGTCGCGAGCAATCTTTCGGGCAGGACGTGGGGAAATACTGCCACAGATCATCCAGCTCTTCGTAGCAATACTTCTCACCGTAGTCGTTTGGAGTCTGGATCCAAAGGTCTGGATTGGTACTGAGAATTGGGTCGCCGTACTCGTTCACATCTATGCCACGAACCGTGATCTTGCCGTTACCGGTGGCGTCGTACTGAGTGTCCCATTGCCTATCGATGTTGTTGATACGGTCCATATTCGACACTACCTTGCTCTTTGTCGCTTCGATGTAACTTGCACCTTTCAGACACCCGTGTCCTCCAAAAACAAGGGCACGACCAGCCTGTTGCGTGGAGCCAGTGCGGAGCTGAGATGTGTGGCCAATGGGAACCATAGTGGACCTGTATCGCCGCGAAGGATATTCACCCTCGCCTTCAACTTTGATCCAGGTGTCGCCTGAGATATTGTAGTACCAAAGATCGCCAATCTCATCGTCCCACGTGTATCCACCGAACACAAGCATGACAACGTGGTCGCCTTTGATGCTGATTGCGGCTGAGTGCCCAAACCTCGGGCTCGGCCTGATAGGGTACCTAGGATGGGGAAACAACTCTTCCCATTCGTTCACGGTGATGTTGTACTTCCACATGTCGTTGAGGTAGTACTTTGAGTTCAACGATGGATAGTCAGTCGCCGTGCCAGTGGGGTAGATACCAACAAAGTTTGTCACGCCTCCAAATGCATATCCTCCAAAAAGGTACACTGAGTCGTCGTAATTCGCGAGCGAAGGGCTGTGGCGACCTCTTGGTCCGAATACATCGCGCTCTGCTGTCCCGTCAACCTCCGACTGGTTCTGGCATGTCGTGCAGAACGGCTTGAGTTGTTCCCACTCTCGCTCGGTAACGTTATATGCCCACAGGTCGTCATAGTACAGTGGGTTGGTGGGCTCGTACTTGCTCTGGGTATCGTAAATCTCGTGAGCTATGCGGGGCTGACCAGGGGGCGGCGGCTGTAACCTCTGACCATGGCCGCCGAACATGAAAACTACGTCTTTGTAGTTCACCATCGCGTGCTTCCATCGTCTGGCAGGGATCGGTTTGGTGAAGTTTGAAATCTTCACCCACTTGCTCCTCGGTACGTTGTAGTGCCACAGGTCGTCGCAATAGTCGATGCAGTCAACGCTGTAACCTCCGAAGAGCACGACAGTATCGCGCTCTCCTGTCAGCCTATTGAGCACGAGCGCCGTCTGGTGCTCCCATCGGCCGCTCGGAAGGTCACGGTACGCGCGGTTCACCCCACTCTCCAAGTTGGGCTCCGCGTATGGCCTCAGCCCGGTCCAGTCAAAGCACGTCGTGTGGTATTCGCACGTGGCACCAAACTTGCGCGATGTCACAGACAGGGCCTCCCACTCCGCCCTGAGCTCTTCCGGGCACGGTATGAAAGAACCGTCGTCCGCTTTGATGTACCTGTGGCCGTCCGCCTGATTCGCGCGCTCGCTGGCGCACACCGAGCACTCCTCGCAAACGAGCTCGTTGGGATTGTACGCGGTCCAGTTGCCTGTGTTCCAGTCGTACAGCCACATGTCGTTGAGGTAGTCACCGTTTGGTACCCTCACCTTGCCCCCGAACACGAACATCCTGGACTCGTCGGACACCATTGCGGTGTGGCCGCTTCGACCCGGGGGGCCGTAGTCCCCGTGAAAACCACGATCGCCGAGTGGTTCCACCCTAGCCCAGACGTTCGAAGCTAGCGCGGGCCTGGGCACCTGCACGCCGGGGAGGAGGAGCGCTAGCAAGAAACATAGCGCAAGGTGGCACACGGCCCTCCCGGTTCGCGGAAAGGGAATCCCCGCTCCCATGACGTTCCAGCGCGCCCGTGTATGACGCCGTTGTTACACTTGATATTTTGTTTACCGGTCAGGAGTCAAGAGTCAGGAGGAGCCGCGCGGGGTGGTGCTACAGGTATGGGGCGGCTAAGTGTGGCTGCATCTGTCAGGGATTGGGTGAG
>Ga0181571_10003794_pt1 | contig 11364 bp, 8 predicted proteins | sample 101ome_17_FD_132440 | JGI IMG/M metagenome (GOLD analysis project Ga0181571, IMG submission 132440) | Coastal salt marsh microbial communities from the Groves Creek Marsh, Skidaway Island, Georgia - 101407AT metaG (megahit assembly) | ecosystem: Environmental > Aquatic > Marine > Intertidal zone...
AGGTAATCATCGACCTGATCCATTCTGCCGTCGGGATCCTGGTTCATGAGGGGCAAAAAACTGAGGTTGCCGGATGCGGTGTCCTTGGAATTTTTGTCAGCGAATTCTACATCAACTAAAATCTCGTCACTTTTGCTTTCTTCGCACATCGCTATCTTTTCCGCGATGAGAGGGTTTCGCGGAAAAAAGAAGTCCCTTGCATTGACGCCAACAATTTCATTTGAGCCTACGCGTAACATCTTTAATCCCGCTTTGTTGCAGGTTCGAATTTCCCCTCCGGCGTCTACAGTGATGACTGCGTTTGACATGCTCGTTAACATGCTGTGGTTGTATGCTCTCTCTTTGGAGACGTCCTCAAACAGCTTTGCATTTTCAAGCGCAATAGAGACCTGTTGAGTAAATGCTTTGAGGCGAGCCTCATCTTCGCTGGTGAAAGCCCCCCCACTTTTATTAAGAACCTGCGTACAACCGATACAATCGCCATTTTTATTCGTAACAGGCACACAGAGAATAGAATTAGTGAAGTAACCCGTCTGCCGATCAAAACTTGGATTGAAACGCAAATCTGCGTATGCATGAGGTATATTTATGGTTTTCCTGGATTGAAAAACGGCGCCCGCAATACCAGCGTCGTTAGGGAGACGTATCTCTCCAAGACCGTCGCCCATTGCAACCCTTGAGAATAACTCATCGGTTTTGGTATCGTTCAAAAATAAGGTTGCTCTGTCAGCGTTGAGCATATTGCAAGCCTCCTGCATCACTCGTTGCAGCAGGTTGGCCAACTCAATTTCCGCGGTAACGTCCGACACTACATCTAAAAATTTGAGTTCCTTGTCGCGGGACCGCTCCATCTCTTCGATTCCCTGCGCATTCTGCAGAGACACTGACGCCTGGGTACAAATTGCTTCAAGGATCTCAAGATCGATTTTCTTAAATCGCCCTTTTTTCTTATTCAGGATTTGAATTACGCCGAGGATCTCCCGCCTCGCATTAACAATCGGAGCACACAGGATATTTTTTGTGACATAACCCGTTTGTTGATCAATTTCAGAGTTAAAGCGTTCATCCTCGTAGGGTTTGTGGATTATCTCACCTAGACCACTCTGAAAAACAGCTCCCGCAATACCTGTTGTGTTCAACAAACGAATTTCCCGCGTCAAATCACCTTGAGCAATTCGGGAGTAGAGTTCGCCGGATGAAGGGTCATTTAGAAAAAGGCTGCCCCTCTCCGCATCGAGCTCTTTGACCGTCAGATCCACTAAAAGCCACAGTATTTCTGTAAGGCTCTCCTTACCTGCAACGCGCTGACCGATCGTTAACGTTACTTCTGCGCGCCGGAGTTGCTCCTGTGTTTTTTCCAGCTGCCGGCGAAGACTTGCGACTTCCCCTTTTACAGGTCTATGTCTTTCATTCATTTTCGCAATCATTTCCTTGGCGCGTATTGGTGTTACAATCGGTCTTCATATTTTTGCCGAAGACTACTGATCGCTCCCTGAAGAGCTTCTATCTCCTTAGAGTTTTCCACCGTTATGCGCTGTATGTCCTCTCTCGCATCTGCCTTCACAAACTCTATTTTATCGCGGAGACTTGATACGGTTTTCTTTAACTGTTCAATTTCGTCAGACGATTTCCTAACAACATTTTGAACTGCAACCACTTTTTCGTGGTCTTTTTCGTCGAGCGCAGCCCGCAGGTTAATAATGGTCTCTTTTAGGTTTCTGATTTCGTCGGTAGTTGACGCTACCGTATTCTGAACCGCCTCCTTTGTATTGAGGTCGGTTTTCTCGAGCTCGTTTCTGATGAGAGCTATGGTCTTTTTGAGTTGATCGATCTCACCTGACGTCTCTCTCCTCACGGTCTGAATGGCTACTTCATGTTCAAGACGCTGTTTTTCTAGTTCAGCCTGAAGTCGAGCAATGACAACTTCGTCAGATTTATCTGATGAGTCTGAATAACGCTCGGGAACACCCGGCTCCCCACTTTTTTTATAGAGATTGTTCAAATCAGTGAAACTCGCGATGTTTTGTCTGAATGTGGAATGCTAAAATAGACGCCTTTACCGTCGCTGCAAATGATGCGGGTCTTCCTGCGACCCTCGCGAACTAACAAGAAAAACGCAGATGTAAGATATAATTGTGCAAATAGCCTAACCCAAAAACTCTCAACTTTGATGACCACAATTCCACAAAAATAACAAGCTTTGGAAGGAGGAAGTATGGATAACAGCTACGTTTGGGTGATTGGACATCTAGCCTTTCTACTGACAGCCGTATCTTTCCTTCTAAAAGATATAATTCTGCTGCGAACCACGGCTGTCATCAGCTCTATAGTTGGCATCGGTTATAATTATTTTTCTGTTTCAGGGCCAAACTGGTTACCAATTTTCTGGCTATCGATATTCGCAATCATCAACGCGATTAGAATAATCGGGATTTTGAGAGAGAAACTCTCGATTAACTTTTCCGAAGAGGAGAAGGAACTCTTTGAAACGGTTTTCAGCAATTTCAACGCCGTCGAATACATGAAATTGTTTCGAACCGCTGATTGGAAGAATATCCCTGCAGGATCCGTGATAGCCAGAGAAGGCGAACAACTGGACGGTGTTTACATGCTCTACAATGGCGAGGTGAGCGTCAAAAGAAGTGGCACAGAGATAGGCAGATCAAGGGATGGCGCCCTGATCGGGGAGATGTCTTTTATAAAGGGAGGGAATGCGCCTGCATCGGCCACAGTTGTTTCAACCAAACCTTGCAAATGCGTTTTTTGGCCAAAAGCGGAATTAAGAGCCCTCCTTCGCAGGAATCCATCAATAGACGTCGCTCTCAAACACGTGTTTAGCGTTGACCTGGCCAAGAAACTGGAAACCTCATAGAGATACCTTGGTAACTGTCTGTTACTGGCTATGCGAGGTCTGAGCCGTCGGCTCTTTTCTATTTCCGCGCCGCTGCCCTCACCTGCTTGGCTATTTCCGGCGCAACCGTTCTATCTAAAGGGTGAGGCAAAATCATTTCTGCCGATGGTTTGTCGACGGTTCCCGCAAGGGCAAGAGCCGCGGCTATCTTCATCCCAGATGTGATCGCAGGGGCCCTCGCATCCAAAGCACCACGAAATATTCCAGGGAAAACCAAAACGTTATTAACCTGATTTGGAAAATCGCTGCGGCCTGTTCCGACTACCGCAGCCCCTCCTTTGAAAGCTTCGTCGGGCATAATTTCAGGAACAGGGTTAGCCATTCCAAAGATGATGGCGTTATCAGCCATAGCCGAAATGTCCGTCGCCGTTAAAAGGTTCCCCTTCGAGACGCCTATGAAAACATCAGCGTCGTTAAGGGCATCTTTCACCGAACCGGAGACGTTGTTGGCATTTGAGAATGTTAAAAGCTTCTCTTTCTCCTCGTTCAGATCTCCTCGATCCCTACTAATTATTCCTCTCGAGTCACACAAAAGAACATCCTGAACAGGTTCGACAGAGGCCTCCTCCACCCCTACCCCAGCTATTAGTTTTGCGATCGCCGTGCCAGCGGCGCCGGCTCCGTTAATCACGACTCGCAAGTCTCCAAGGTTTTTATTGACCACTTTGGCTGCATTGATGAGACCCGCAAGCAAGACAATGGCCGTTCCATGTTGATCATCGTGAAAAACCGGTATTCCCAGATCTTGCAGCGCCTCCTCTATCTGGAAGCACCGCGGCGCTGAAATATCTTCAAGATTTATTCCACCAAAAGATGGAGCGATCAGCCGGCAAGTCTCAATAATTTTATCTGGATCTTTGGTATCAAGACATATAGGCCACGCATCAATTTTCGCAAATTCGCGAAATAACAGCGCTTTGCCCTCCATTACCGGCAGAGATGCCAATGGCCCGATGTCTCCAAGTCCCAAAACCGCCGAGCCATCCGATATTACCGCAACCGAATTCCCCTTAATTGTAAGCTTGAATGCTTCCTCAGGATCTTCGGCAATAACTTCGCAAGGTCGGGCAACGCCGGGGGTATACGCAACTGACAGATCATCTCTGCTCCCAATGGGGAGTTTGTTGTGTATCCCCACCTTGCCTTTCAATTGCTGGTGCATAATCAACGATTTTTCGAAATAGTCTGTCACTGTTTTTTCTTCTCTTTTGGTTGGTGGATTATAGGTCAGGCGCTGAATCCGAAACTAATTTCGCAACTTGGACAGTCCGACTATCACGACGTCTCGTTAGCTTCGACGTCTCAATAACATTCGATCCATCATCCTGCCAAATTCCAATTGGGATTAATAAGCCAAATCCGTCCCTCTCTCAAACTCGCTCTCTTTTCAGAGAAACCCAAAATTCTCAAAAAAAGCAAAAAAATCAAAGACAACTGGGTCCTAGGAGAGGGCTTTGTGATCTTCCGGCAGTGAAATAGCGTAACCTTGTTAGGAGAAAACAGATGAAAATTCACCATACCGCTATCTGTGTCGATGATATCAGAACGGCGATAGACTGGTATTGTCAGAAACTAAATTTCGAAATCGAGTATCAGGACGATAGCTGGGCGTTACTATCATTTGAAAACTCACGCGTTGCGCTTGTTTTACCTGAACAACACCCCCCTCACCTAGCATTTGAGGTGAATAACGCATCATCGTTTGGGGAATTGACAAAACACAGAGACGGAACAGCGAGCATTTATATTAACGATCCGTTCGGTAACACGATAGAACTCGTTGAGGTACCAAGTACCTGATGCTGGTCGAGATTGGGAGCCCCCTCCTTCGCAAAATCATTGGGGTGCCGGTATTCAAGGGCAGTCGTCCCTGGTCGCATACCTAATATCGAGTCCTAGGCACAACACATCAGGCGACCGGATTTAACGAAAGCACCTTCGTTCAATGAAAGCTGATCCTATCAACGTCATACCAAAATCGGCATTGGTGCCAGGGGTACTTGGCCTTATGCCGGTAGTTTTTCTTACAGCAGTGATTATTCATCAGGCGCCCAAAGTTCACGCTGAAACCTTAACGGCCCTTCTAGCTTATGGGGCGGTGATATTGTCATTTTTGGCTGGTGTCAGATGGGGTCTGGTCATTAGTGGGTCTTCTCAACTGCCATTCGTGTTTGAGTTTGGTATCGTCGTATTACCTCCGCTCGCGGGCTGGGGCTCGATCTTGATTGAAAAACCTGCGGGATTTTTAGTTCTCAGCATCTCTTTTTCCTTATTGTTGTTAATGGATTGCATAATCTCGGGCGCTCCCCGTTGGTATTTGCGTCTGAGGGTAATCCTCAGCTTGCCGGTAATTACCTGTCTCTTGATCGTTTTGTCAGTGCAATGAATAAAAAGAATGGATGACGCGTGGCGCAATCTTCAAAACACCACAATTTAATAGCCGTTTTTGGCGATCAGCTCTCTGAAGATATACATGCGCTCAGACTTGGTGACCGTGACAAAGATCTGATTTTAATGGCGGAGGTGATGGATGAAGCGACCTACGCCCATCACCACAAAAAAAAATTAGCCTTCGTTTTTTCGGCGATGCGCCATTTCGCGGAAAAACTCTCAGCCGATGGATGGACTGTTCGATACATCAAACTGGATAACCCAAAAAACACCGGAAGCCTCGCTGGCGAAATAGAAAGAGCGCTGACAGAGCTCAAAATCTCGTCCCTTCTATACACTGAAGCGTCCGAATACCGAGTGACGTCTGAGCTAAATAAATGGGCTACGACGTTCGGCTTGACCCCAAAGATCCTGCCAGACGACCGCTTTATTGTGAGTAAAGAAGAATTCAGCGTATGGGCAAGTGGCCGAAAACAGCTTCGAATGGAGCACTTTTATCGGGAAGTCAGGCGCAAAACCAATATCTTAATGGACGACGGGGCACCGGTTGGAGGAAAGTGGAATTTTGATACCGAAAACCGTTCGCGCGCGCCGAATGAACTAACTTTTAGGGGGCCGCGGCCAGTCCAGCCAGACCACATTACTCAGGAGGTACTAGAGCTAGTTGAGAGGGTTTTCCCACGTAATATTGGAATTTTGACACCATTTTCTTACGCCGTGACACGAAATGACGCCCTACAAGCGTTAGACGATTTCGTAAAATACTCGCTTCCGAATTTTGGAACCTACCAAGACGCAATGCTCGAGGGTGAAGCATTTTTATTCCACTCCGTACTGTCACAATACATTAATTTCGGTCTGCTTCAGCCTTTGGAGGTTTGCCTGGCCGCAGAGGCAGCTTGGCGATCTGGGGAAGCACCGATTAATTCTGTGGAGGGATTTATCCGCCAGATTATTGGTTGGCGAGAGTTTATCCGGGGAATTTATTGGATAAAAATGCCCGGATATACGGACAATAACTTCTTGGACGCAACTCGATCACTTCCCAATTTTTACTGGGACGGCAACACCGAAATGTCGTGTTTAAGGGCAGCCATTAGCCAAACACTGGAACACTCTTACGCGCATCACATACAACGGCTGATGGTTACAGGTAATTTCGCAATGCTTGCCGGTATCAACCCAGTAGAGGTGCATCATTGGTATCTCTCAGTTTACGCTGATGCGTTAGAGTGGGTCGAGGCTCCAAATGTGATAGGCATGAGCCAATTTGCAGATGGAGGCGTTTTTGCGACAAAGCCATATGCCGCCAGCGGGAATTACATCAACAAAATGTCCAATCACTGCGCCGACTGTCGGTTCAACGTCAAGATCAAGACAGGTGATGGAGCTTGCCCTTTTAACTCCCTGTATTGGGACTTCATCCAACGCAACACCGAAAAGCTTACAGGCAACGCCCGTCTGGGCAACGTGTATCGGACTTGGTCAAAAATGAGTGCTGAAAAGCAGAATGCGTACATCGACACCGCTGGCGATTTTTTGGACAAACTCTAACTAGGTAAACGTTACCGGTAGGCTCGTAGATCCGAGCATTCAGATTTTTTGCTTCAGCTCTCACCGATCCAGTAAAATCTGACTACGCAGGACCGCCGGCCAAAGAAGCTTAGTTGGGCTTAAGGGTCGACAAAAACTCTGGCAGCTTTTTCTTCACTTTAAAAAATCCACGGCTGGCATGTGGCCACACCAAGCTGTCATAATTGCGCCTAATCAAAAGAAGGTTAATCCCTTCCCTAGATAAGGTTTCCTTTAATTCCATCAGGCAGGTTTTAATCGGCCCGGTCGTCGGTTCCATTGCTACGATTTCAGATATCCCGCTTGAAGCACGTTTCCCTTGCAGTAAATCAACAAGCTCCTCGTAATCCTGAGCCAAACAGGTTTCTGCCGCGCCTAACGAATTAAGCGCATCTAGAACAGCCGCCGTCGTGAAGTCTTTGACCTTATCCGAAACATTCAGCTGCGACCTTAGCCCTGGCGCCGCAAAGCCAATGGCACCCGAACAATTACTTTCCAAGAAATTCAGCCCACCGAGACAATCATCCTCCGTAATCAAAAGAATGAATTCTCTCTCTGGTATCTTATCGGGCGTCGATAGCGGTACTGTAGGATGTAAGGATGTTTCATTTAAGGGATTGTAAACCTTGCAGAGGTTCTCTGGATCAAAACGGCCTTCAGTAAATTTATAAATATTTTCTCGTCGAGCGAGATACATTTTACCCTTTGTGTGCAGACCTGCGACCCACCGCCAACCAAGTGTGTTGGAAGCGACATCACCATCGATCAGATGTCGTAAAAAAAAGTCAGCACCTAAAACCCAGGGCAGTTTGAGAGAAAAAATCCAGATCGACGCAAACCACATTCTCGCGTGATTATGCAGATACCCTGTGTCTGATAATTCTCTCACCCAGGAGTTGAAGCATTCGAAGTCCGTATTTCCATTAACAGCAGCCTCATAATTCATGAGCAGGCCTTTATCGTGCTGGAGTTCATCGATAAATCGCCCGACATCATTTCGATAATGCTCCCAAACGCTCGGGTGTTGCTCAAGCCACCCTTTAAAGTACGAACGCCAAAAGACCTCCTGTACAAATTTTTCTGCCGTTGAAAAGGAGAAACGCGCAAGCACCGCTTTAACAACCTCCTCTTCAGAGAGGAGCCTGTGTCGGATCCAAGGCGAGAGCGAGGAGACATTATCTCTCGCATTCGGACCGCGATCATAATTTCTCTCATTCGAATATTTTCGACCTGCACGGGGAAGAAATTCCTCTAACTGTCGGAGACCACAATCGCGTGATGGTATCCATAGCTCACTCCATTCCTCTTTGAAGAGATCCGCGGCTGCTCCTCTGATGTGTTTTTCTTTCACGCTTGAGTACACTCGTTGAATGCTAGGATTAGAACGCGAGGAAAAAATTCCTCAGCCGCAATTGTTATAGGAGGGTCAAATCGGCAGAGTTAGTTGCTTTTTGTTGTGCTTGGCAGGTCTTCTTCTGGACGGTTTTTTAACACCGCTTTTCCTGCTTCCATGTCTGTCTTGTATTTTTTCAGCCTCTCTACGAAAAGTATCTGACTTCCTGACAGCCCACATTCTATATCGCGCCGCTTTAGCAACATCTAAATGGTCAACGATGGGGTACGGATAGGCTCTTCCTAATACTTGAGCCGAGTTTTCTGCCTTCCAAGGCTCATGCAGAAACTCGTCGGGGATAACCGACAATTCTGGTACCCATTTTCGGATAAAAACACCGGTCGGGTCATGATCTTTCCCCTGTTTAATTGGATTGTAAATCCGGATTGCATTTATGCCTGTGGTGCCAGACTGCATTTGAACTTGGTTCCAGTGAATCCCCGGCTCGTAATCAGTAAATAAACGGGCCAATTCGAGTCCGGGCTCCCTCCAATGCAACCAAAAGTGATAGCTAGCAACCGCCATCAGCATCGCTCTCATCCTGAAATTTAGCCAGCCGTTCTCTCTCAAATACCGCATGCAAGCATCGACAAACGGTAGCCCTGTCTCGCCCGCTGACCAAGCCGTCAAAGCGTCCCCGTTCTCCCCCACTTTCCTGACAGCATCGTAGGCTGAGTGCAGATTTTTAAACTCGATCTGGGGTTCATCTTCGAGTTTTTGAATAAAATGGCAGTGCCAATGCAACCGACTATTGAAAGACTTCAGAGATTGCCTCCACATCATTGATTCTGTCGGCGCATTTTTTAGTGCAATCTGTCGGGACTTGACTGCTGAGTTTACCTCTCGCACCGAAATAGTGCCCCAAGAAATATGAGGAGATAGCCTCGAGCATGCTATTTCAGCGCTTAGGGGGGACGACATAGATCTGTTGTACGTCTCTCCCCTGTCAAAAAGAAAACTGTTCAGGAGGTTCTTTGCAGCCCAACTCCCACCGCTCTGCCGGGCAGGACAGAAACCTTCTGTTATCCCCAACTTGGAGCTAGTTGGAATTATTCCCAAGTCGATGTCCACAGGCGCGAGGTTTGGTGGCTTTGCCACCTCCTCGCCCATGTGTTTATCCCACCTCTTTGACCATCCATTCCGTGATAGATATGGCCGGCTAACGCCATGGTTCTGGATTTCATGCCATTTGATGTTGTGTTCCCGGCACCAAGCTCCAACCTTCAAATCTCTCTGGTAGGTCCAGTTGTTACCTGTTTCCTGATGCGACCACAGACCCGAGATAAAACCACGCGCACGAAGATCATCAAGAACATCGACCACATCACCGGTTCTCACTACTAGAGGCTGCCCGCACTCCTTGAGGTTTTCTCGAAGCTCAACCAGAGATTCGGCGATAAAGTCCCAGTGCCGAACCGACATGTCAGCCTGCTGCCACAGTTCAGTTTCGACAATGTAAAGAGGGAGCACCAGGCCGGCCGCTGCCGCCGAAACTAGGGGACGGTGATCTGTCACCCTTAGATCTCTCTTAAACCAAACAACTTCATGCATGTGGTTTTTACGTCGGCAAGAACGGCGCCGATTTCATCCATCGACCTAAATTCAATAAATATTAGGCGCAGGACATAACCGCTCTGAAGTGTCGGTCAGGATGCAATCGTCTTTTAGCGAATGTCTGTTCGCAAAAATTTAAATGCTACTACTCTAGTGCCAAATGTTTTGGCATGAGTACACCCATCGCTGAAAGCAATGCCAATGCAGACGAAACTCTCGCACCATCGGCCTCAGCACTGTCTGACCTGGAGTTAATCTCGGCAGTTTCTCCGGATAAAATCTCCAAAAGAGAACGCTTTCCCAACTTTCTCTCTTTCCGAGCTAGTTCGAGAAATGCTTTCGATAAGTCGGCCTGCTCTCTCAGCAGAATGGCATTTTGCAGCGCTTGCTTATAAGCAACAAAGGCGTTTCGGACTGCCTCATCAATCAGACGCCTTGCATCATCAAGTTGTTTTTGAGCTGCTATATAGTTTGCCCTAGCCGCGCCAATATTGTTTACCGCCGAGAACCCGAGGTTAAAGTTGTATGTGAATTGTAATTTTGCGACGTATTCCTGCGCCTTTCCGCGCGTGCCGCCGACATTTTCTTTAAAACTTTTATCAACGGTAAAGTCAATTTTTGGCCAGATCTGATCGGCCTTTATCTGCGATAAAGACGCCTTGCTCAAAGACACAGCATCTGCAAGCGTTTGGAGCTGCAAATTATTTTTCCTGGCAATTTCCAGCGCCTCTTCGACATCCTCAGGGAGATCCTCAGCTGGTAATCGAAGTTTTCGGGACTTAAGAAACTCATTCTGCAATTCACCAAAGACCGCAAGATATCGATTTTCTTGGGTATTTAGTTGCCCCTCAGCAGCGACTAGGCGCGCCTTCGCGCCAGCCAATTGGACTTTTGCCTGGAGAACATCTGTTGACACTCCGGCGCCACTTTTTACGCGTATGCCCTCCAGCTTAGTTTGCTTTTGCAAGTTCGCCAGTGATCTCTTGGCATATCGCAATTTCTCTATTGCAGTTGCCACGCCCATCTGAGCAACACCGATTTCAAGAATGAGGGATTGCCGTGTTAGCTCGAGGGTTTTTTCTGCTTGTGCGAGCGACAGACGCGCAATTTGAGTTGCCGCAGACTTTGAACCAAAGTGATAAACAGGCTGGGTTAGTGTCAGTTTCAGTTCATTAGACTTGATATTAACATCATCTGTGCCACTGACGTTATTGCGATCTTCTTTTGCTCGGTTCCCGGTAACCGTTAACGCCGGAAACCAAGACTTTTTCGAGACCCTTAGCCCTTCCTCTAACGACTTCAACGTTTGTTTTGCGGCTTCGATCCTTGGATGTTTTTCAAGAATTTGCTCAACCTGGTCATCAAAAGAGAGGCCTTGCGCAATAACGGACGGTGCATGCAATATCAAAAACGCGCAAAGCAACATAAAATACAAGTTTTTAATTTTATAAATTAAGACCTGATTACGTACAGTTTTTACCATTTGCGTTATGTTGTTCCAGTACCTAAAAAATTCAGGATAGAACTCAGCCCCCCAAACATA
>Ga0181571_10003797_pt1 | contig 11355 bp, 10 predicted proteins | sample 101ome_17_FD_132440 | JGI IMG/M metagenome (GOLD analysis project Ga0181571, IMG submission 132440) | Coastal salt marsh microbial communities from the Groves Creek Marsh, Skidaway Island, Georgia - 101407AT metaG (megahit assembly) | ecosystem: Environmental > Aquatic > Marine > Intertidal...
CCCGAGACGCCGCCAAATTTAAATATGGCCTGACTTTTAGAGGTCCTGGATCCGTCTGGGTGAATTCGCTTGATATCGAAGTGCTCGGGGAGAGCGAGTTGGATATGAATCGATCCGGCAGGTTCTCAGAAGCGCCTTTGGACGAAGCTCTGGATGCACTGGGTTTAAGCGTACTTAAGTTTTAGTTACAAGGATTCGACAAATCGAATCAAGTTAGCTCGAGCTTGTTCATTGAGAAGTGTAAAGAGCCGTTTGCTTTCTTCGCCTTCACCCCCATGCCAAAGGATTGCTTCTTCAATGTTTCTCGCCCGCCCGTCGTGAAGCAGGCTTGTATGGCCATTTACCTTGGGTATCAGTCCGATGCCCCATAAGGGGGGGGTTCGCCATTCGCTTCCTGTGGCCTCAAAATCGGGACGGTTGTCTGCCAAGCCTTTTCCCATATCGTGAAGAAGGAAATCCGTATAGGGATGAATGGTTTGTCCGGAAAGGGCAGGTATAAGGGCTTGTTTCGCTGTCCTAAACTCGGGAGTGTGGCAACTCGCGCATTTAGTCTGTGTGAACAGTTCATATCCCTTTTTGTAATCGGCTTCCGTTTTGAATCGGCTTGCTGGAGGCGCTAGCGACTGAAGGTAGAAAACGACGTCCTCTAGATCCAGTTCGCCAATTTCAGGGTTTCCTCCGCTGGGTGATTCAGTCGGTGCGGTCTGCTGGACGGTGTGGTTTTCTGAAGGAAAGAGTTTGGAAGTGATGCCGATATCGCCCTGGAAGGCGGCGGCAGCTTGGTCAAGTAGAGTCGCCTTGTTCGCTTTCCAACCGTATTTCCCAAGTAATTTGGTGGATTGACTAGAGCTCCATACCCAGTTGGGACGACCTGAGATTCCGTCGTTGTCAGCGTCTTCCGGATCGGATTGTTTCAGTAGGACTTCATCAGGGATCGAGTCGAGCAGTCCCAATCCAAAAACGCTCGGCGCGACACGCGGGGAAAAATGGAATTCGCCCAGCGTTCCGTATTCGAGCTCCTTAAAGGAGTAGCTTGGTTTTTGGATACGAAATTTGCTTCCATCTGGGTAGCTACCGACAATTTCCTCGTAGGAAACGAGAACCTCTGCCTCGGGTTCAATTCCTGGAAGAGAACGAACGCTTAGCTGATTCCCATAAACGGGATGAGGGGAGGGGGCTCCATTCGCTTGTTTCCCGGGAGAGCTGACTCGGATTAGCAATCCATTCGGAATTTCTCCTGTGGCAGGAGGACTCCCTCTTCCATCTTTGAAGTGGCAGGCTGAACAAGATCGCGTATTGAAAAGTGGACCGAGCCCATCCCGACTCGTGACGACCGACGAAGCGTGCACCCAATTTGTATTGAACAAAGTATCACCGGAAAAGAACTTTGCCAGGGAACTAGGATCTAGATTTTCTAGGGGCTGGGTGAATGCTTCGCGAGATGCTTCAAATACGGTTGTGGCACCCCCAGGCAGTCGATAGTCGGCACGCGCCAACGTCGCGAAAATTGACGCGGCTATTAGGCAACGAATAGGGCTAGCCCTCATCGAAACCTTACGTCGAGACCCATGACTTCCTCTGCATCTGACATTGAGTAGACGAATTCCCAGAGTGCTTGGACCGCATTTCGAATGGATTGATGCTCTTGGCTCCCTTCGGGCGCGATGATAGCCTGATCGAAGGGTATTGGTATGGCTTCTATATATTCTTTGGCTGCGTAAAATTGGGATTTGATCGTCTCCGCCAGCGTCGTGTCAGCTGAAGCGATGATGTCGATTATTCCCTTCTCGTCTATGGTCACTTTCCCCGAGGAGCTCGTGTATTTCCCAAATAGCACAGACTCGAGCCCTTCCATATTTGCGACTAGGTCGTTGTGAGTGGTGTCACTAAAGCAGGAATGCTCGTCTTCCTGGGATCGGCTGCGCAGCGCAGCCGCCAAGCGTTCACTAGCGATTTCCCTTCCCGCGAGAGAGGCGAGGCCGCGCATAGCGGTTCGAATGATTCGAGAGGGACGTCTCAAGAAAAACTCCCCAGGATGCCCATCATAGTTGAAGGGGCTCCACTCGTCCGAAATAAGCACTAAATGACTGCGAAGGATCTCAATCGCTGTAACCAAGTACTTCATACGACGGTCTGCATTCTTACCCGTAGTATAGTCGGTCCATGAACGCGTGCCCGGGCCGTCATCATTAAAATCCTGACCCCAAAGGAGGAACTCGATGACATGCCATCCGGTAGACACATTCGCCTCGCCTCCTTTTTCATTCAACCTAGGAAGCGTCACGCTGTTGATTTTAGGGTAAGTATCGGGTTGGTTGATGATACCGGAATTTGGATCATCTCGAGTGTAATCGATATAGGACTCGTCGACTGGCCAAGCATTGATCAGTATCTCAAGCTCCAGTTCGTCGATTGGTGTATCTGAAAAGCGGAATGCTTCAGTGCGGCCGTAAGTTTTGCGTGCTTCGATCCAAAGGCGTTTCGCATTCTCAAAGGTATCGGGACCAGGGTCCTTGCGAAAAGCGTACACCGCCATGTTGAAGCGAATCACCTCCCTAACCGAATCGGAATACATCTCCCAGGCGAGATCCGCGTAATTTGAAAGCGCCTGAAAAGCGACTTCGTTGGAATAAGGCTGCCCCTCTGGAGTCGGCGGAAAAGGTTCGAAATCTGCCAGCAGCGGAGAGAATCCAATAAGAAGGTTGGAGATCAGTCTTTTTGTAAACTGTCGCATGATGTTAGATTAGGTCCCCGCAATGTCATATCGGTAGCGAATGTCATTTTTGGTCAATTGTCGATCTATCGCGTGATTATGACTCCACAAACGTGAAGAACGCGATAAGAGCTAAGCTTGCTATGGGTTCCCAGTGGCCTGTGAGTAATTGGACAATCGCTTAAAGAGCGGCCAAGAATTCTTCCGGGGAGAAGGTGCGGGGCAAATTCTTTAGCTTGTTTCCTTGGCCGTCTATCACGAGGAGATTTGGAAACCCGGAAACTTGGTACTTTTCCATGAATTCCGCACCCTCATCGCTTTCATATTCGATTCGAGCGAAAATATAGTCACTTTCGATCTTCGACTTAACCATCTCGTTGGCGAGGACTTCTGTATCGAGTCGGCGACAAGACGGACACCAGATGGCCGAAAGGTCGGCCAGTACGGGTTTCCCGGTTTTACTGGATTCAACGAGAGCATCCTGGAAGGCGAGCACTTCAAGACCGGTCGCATCGATCGCTTTTTGCCCAAGGTGGGATTGGTACTCTACATTGAGAAAGTAAGCGGCGAGAGCAACGATCGCGATGATGACGAGTGAGCGGAGGGTAGATTTCGTTTTTCGGTTCATGGTAGCGTATGAAATTGACGTTTGGCGAGCGGCCTTGGCTGCGTAGCTAGTCGGTGGAAATTTCTCGGTCCTCCCATTCATTGCAACAAGAGCCATAGATGCTGTAGCACTCATCGCATATTCTTGGAAAATTCGGATGGGTCTCGATGGGCGTACCGCAACGTTGGCACTCTTGATTAGTAGTGGGGGCAGTGCTGCTATCGGATTCTGTCATGGGGTGGGAATTGACTAGCCGTCTTGGAATTGGATCTAGATTGAAGAAGAGAGTTGCATTCGCAAGTCCGTACAGACTTGAAAACGGCTGGGAAAGGGTCAGCTTGTTTACTCTTGTTAGAAAATGGCCCTGCTCTCAATACGCGATCTAGTCAAAGCTTACCCTTCTGAAGGGGAAGGCTTAGTCGAAGTTGTAAACGTCGCCGCGTTTGAACTGCAACCGGGAGAACAGGTCTTGCTTCAGGGGGAGAGTGGTTCGGGAAAGTCTACTTTGTTGAACCTGATCGCGGGAATCGTGGTTGCGGATTCGGGAGAGATTCTTTTAAGTGGCGAGAATGTTAGCTCGCTCTCGGAATCGGCCCGAGATGCCCATCGGGCGCGATCACTAGGCTATGTATTCCAGAACTTTAATCTGCTAAATGCCTACACCTGTTTGGAAAACGTAGAGTTGGGCATGAGCTTTGGGGCAGGTGCAGATCGTGAGTTTGCCCTCCAGCTTCTAGCGCGTGTCGGTCTTGCAAATCGCCAGAGTTACCGCCCCGACCAGCTTTCGCAGGGCCAGAAGCAACGAGTCGCGATTGCCCGGGCCCTGGCGAACCGGCCTAAATTGGTCTTAGCAGACGAGCCGACAGGGAATTTGGACCCATCCAACGCGGCAATCGCTCTGGAACTCATTCAATCACTTTGCCGGGAAAATGGCGCGGCCCTTCTTTTCGTCAGTCACGACCCTCAATTGGTATCGAAGTTCGAGCGAGTCATTAATTTGGCGGAATTGAATCAAGCCGCCTGTTTGAGCAGCGGCGGGGGAGGTGCTGAATGAGCCCGGTTGCGATGGCGTTTAGGGGCGTGCGGGAACGCAGAGTCTCTAGCATCATCACTATTCTGGCGGTCGCGCTGGCCTGCAGTTTGCTGATGCTAGTTTGGGCATTTAAGAAAGAAGCCGAGCAATCCTTTGCCGGCGCAAATGGCGGTTTTGACGCGGTATTGGGCCCACGCGGCTCGAAACTCCAAATTGTACTGAACGCCCTCTACCACCTCGACGAGTCACCGGGCTTGATGAAGTGTGAGGATTTTGAACAGGTGACTAAATATCCCGCGATCGAAGCGGCCTATCCTATCGCAGTCGGCGACAATTATCGCGGGTACCGCTTGGTGGGTACCGTTTCTGACTACCTGTCAAAACACAGCTATGCCGAGGGCCGTGGTTTCGAGCTAGAGGAAGGGGGAACGCTCTTTGAGGAAAAGTCGATGAATGCGGTCGTCGGCAATTTGGCAGCCCGCAGACTGGGAATGGAAGTGGGAGATACCTTTCATCCCTATCACGGGTTGATCTACAACGAGAGCGCAAAGCACGAGGAGATCTATACCGTTACCGGAATCCTTAAGCCGACCGGTACCCCTGCAGACAAAGTTATTTGGATACCGATTAGCGGGATCCAGACTATGAGTGGCCACAACCCTAAAGCAGCTACCGACATAAGCGCGGCTTTACTGAAGTTTAAGCAAGGAGCGAATATGGCGGGTTTTCAGTTGGACATGCTCTACAATAAGCAAGGCAATCGCTTGACTCTGGCATGGCCCGTAAATCGCACCATCGTGCAATTTTTCGACAAGATCAGCTGGTTCGACAAGATCCTGCAGGCCGTGGCCGCACTCGTTGCGATTATCGCTGGAGGCTCCATCCTCGCAATTCTCTATAATACGATGAACGAACGTAAGCGAGATATAGCCGTGCTAAGGGCATTGGGCGCGAAGCGACTTAAGGTATTTACCATATCACTACTCGAAGCGGTTGGGATGACCTTGGCAGGCGTGGTGACCGGATTTGTGGTGTATGCGGTACTTGGATTCGCAATTGGTGAGATCGTGCAACGGGAAACTGGAGTCTTGCTGAATCCTTTTACTGGCAACGCGGCTATGATTTGGGCTCCTTTGGGAATGCTGGGTATCGGGGTCCTTTCGGGTTTGTTGCCTGCCCTAAAGGCCTATCGCACGGATGTATCGAAGAATTTATCATGAATGACAAAAAAGGTATCAAGAATTTGGGGGTATTTATTGCCCTACTAGGCTCATTGCTGCTATGGACAGGATGTTCGCAGCAGAGCGAACCTAGTGGGGGCTCAAATGGCGGTCACTACCACGCGGCTCCTCATGGGGGTAGCTTGGTCATGCTGGGAAATCACATCGCCCAACTTGAGCTGGTCCCCGGTGAGCGACCGGGAGAGTGGATCTTCTACATTCTTGATGGCGGAGCGGAGCGATTTGTGCGGATCGAGCAAGAGACGATCGAAGTGACCATGGATGGCATAGAGGCCGTTTTTCAGGCTACGGCTAATTCAGCCACAGGAGAAACCGTGGGGGATACCGCTCAGTTCACGGCAAAAGTGGAGGGTTTAAGCGGCAAGAGTCGTTTTCCTGTCCGAATCGATGAAATCGTCGTGTTCCGCCAGCCGTTTTCCCAGGTGGAGTTTAATTTCCCGGAAGGGAAGCATTGAGTTCTCAGGAAACTTCACTAGCGTCTTGAAGTCGTTGAATCTACGTTTGTTATGAAAAGAGGAATTTTTACTGTTTTGGCGCTTTTGGTTTGCGGGATCATCGCCCCCCTCGCTGTCGCTGAGGACCTCACTTTGAGTCTGGCCGATTTGAGCGCGTTTGATTATCAGCCGGAGGTACCCGAATCGGGAGACAAAGTGGTTCGAGCGGATAAGGACTATCTGATGAGCTTCCTCCCGGAGGAGGTTTACAAGCTAGACAAGAAGAGTATTTCGATAACCGGCTACATGATGCCGATAAAGTCCGACGGCCAGGTCGTGCAGGAGTTTCTCTTGGTCGCCAATACCATGGCTTGCTGCTATGGGGTCATGCCCTCTTACAATGAGTTCATCTATGTGAAGATGTCCGGCTCCGGCGCTCTCGCCGTGGACAATGTACCGATTACTCTCCATGGCAGGCTATCGATCGAGGAGACCTGGGAAAACGGGTTTTTCAGCCACCTGTATGCGGTTCGTGGCCAGAAGGTGGAAATCGGAAAGTTCTAGCCTCAGGTAGCTCACTTACTTGAACGTGAGGCGTAATTCGCGTAGGTATGGCGGCGCCTGATTGGAATTCCTTTGAGTCCAAGGTTTGCGTTTTCAGAGTAATTAGTGGTAGTCTCAAAATTCTCAACGCCCCATGAAGCTCAACCTTTCTAGACGTCATTTTTTAAGAGCGGTCGGAATGACCCTCGCGCTTCCGGCTCTGGAGTCGGTTCCATTAGCTTCTGCGGTTCAAAAGACTCTCGGTGCTTCGGGGAAGGCGAGAAGACTCGTTTGTGTGGGCGCCAACCTCGGTCTGCACGCTCCCTCGTTTTTTCCAGGCGAGACGGGTTCTAATTTTGGCGTAACCCCACTCTTGAAGCCGTTGATGAGGCACAAAGAGGATTTTACGCTTTTCTCGGGATTGGATCACCGGTCTGGAAACGGACACAATAACTGGGATAATTTCCTTTGCGGAAAAAACGTGGGGGAGGTCACGCTTGACCAGATCGCCGCCGAGCGATTGGGAGCGGAGAGCAGAATCGCATCCCTGCAACTGAGTGCCGGACGCGGAAGCTTTCGCCAAAAGATGGTTTACAATCGGCAAGGGGTCCCACTGCCGATGATTGAAAGGCCCAGCGTCGTTTACCAGACCCTCTTCGGGCTTCCAGACGATGTTGAGCGGACGGAGTACTTGATCAAGAGCGGTAAAAGCTCGTTAGACAAAGTGACGGGCGAGGCGAGGCATCTGCAAAATATGGTGAGTGCTAACGATCGCACTAAGCTGGACGAGTATTTCCAATCCGTGCGCGATCTCGAAAATCGAATGGAGCGCCAATTGAAAGGCTTGAATGAACCGAGACCTCGAGTTGATTACCAACTCCCTGAATTCGACCCCATCGCTCCCACTCTAATGCTGGAAAACCAGGCTCTCATGTATGATCTGATGGCATTGGCTCTGGAAACGGATTCGACCCGAGTGATTACGATGTTCCTGCCTGGATTGGGTGAAGTGTTTACGATCAATGGCGAGGTCCTTTCGGCCGGTTACCACGCGCTCTCGCATCACGGTAACAATCCTGGTCTTATTGCGGACTTGATCAAGGTCGAGAGTGAACACATGCGCCTGCTGTCGGGTTTCCTGGACCAGCTAAAGACGAAGACGGATGCCAATGGCGCGCCACTACTTGATTCAACCTTAGTTCTTTGGGGTGCCGGCATGGGTGACGCTAGCCGCCACTCAAACGCGAACCTCCCTGTGTTTTTAGCCGGCGGCGGCTTGAAGCATGGGTCTCATATCGCGATCGATCGGGATCGTTCCGACGCGCCATTGCTAGGCGATCTTTATATTACCATGCTCCAGCAGATGGGAATCGAGCGGGACCAGTTTTCCAATGCTAAGCGGAACATGAACCAGTACTTGGTTTAGGCATGTTCGAAATGAGGTTGTGGAGTTGCTCTCGTAGGGCCGGCGCATGGGCCGCGCTGCGTGGCTGGAGAACAAGTTGCCACTGGGAAACGGTGCAAGCACCGGTCCTGCTGACATCATTTTCGATTTTAGTTACGATTTTCTTGGCACCCAGCCGATTGATTGGAAATACTCTAGAACCTGTTCCAGATATTGAATACTCCCTGCTCGAAACCTACTGCCTCGATTGCCACGATGACATCGAGAGAAAAGGGGAGATCAGTCTCGAGGAGCTCGCGATCGACTGGCAGCAAAAGGAAAGGCTCGATATTTGGGAACGTGCCCTCGGTATGCTTAGGTCAGGTGAGATGCCTCCCAAGAAAAAGCGTCAGCCATCCGCTGAAGAAAGAGACCGACTCATCGGCTGGCTAGACGCATCACTGTCTAAGCACTCGCCTATTGGTGGCACCGTGATCCGGCGACTCAATCGGAGAGAGTACGTCAATAGTATCAACTCCTTACTAGATATTGAATACGTACTTCCAGATAGCTTTCCGATCGATAGCGAATCACATGGCTTCGATAATCAAAGTGAAGCGCTCCCCTTGTCGGGCGCGCTGATGCAGTCGTATTCAGAAGTTGCGACCGATTTGGCTGAAAAGCTTTTCCCCCCATTGCGAAAACCGATAGAGCCATCCGAGTCTTACTTGACTGCGGCAGATTTCACCTATGCCTACTCATCGGGCCTTCTTGTCGACGAAGTGATGAGATTGGTGTCTAGTTCGGAAGCTATAGCGGCTAGCGCAAGTTGGCCAAGCAAATTTGAGGCGAGTGCAACCGGCATCTATCGCGTCAATTTGGGGCTTTCAGCCTTTAATCCCACAAAAGGGGATTCGATTATTTGCAGCGTTCACGCGGTTGATGCGGTTGAAGCTCCTGGTCAACGAATAGGCTCGATTCGGTTGTTGGGCGAATTCGAGATCATAGGATCACACGGCAGGGAGTATACAATGGAGGTGCTCCTCGAAAAAGGTGAGACCATTGCGCTACGGTACGGAAATTCTTTGTTGGCTGAGGATGGGGAAAAGCTCCGAGCTCATGTGAAAAAGCTTTTTCTTGAGGAACCACTCCTTGCCGCAGCCTATAAGCAATCCGATGGAGTGGTCGAACGAGGTCGCATTGGTTGGGAGCGTTTGAAAACTCTGATGAAATCAGACCTGCTTCCAGAACCCCCTGAAGAAGAGGCATTGGATGAGCTGGTCAAGCTCGTGACAAAGAACCTTCGCCTGACGACCGAAGTCCTGCAGTACAAGCATTTCGAGGAAGGTCCTGCACTGGACATTCACAAAGCAACAGCGCACGGTCCAATTGAATTAGCGGACGGAGCGGACGATCTCTACTGGAAAGGTCGATCAAGTCAGCTCACGGCATCCTTGAAAGGCAGAACGGATCAGGTCGCGGTAGAAGAATTTTTGCGGGAGTTTCTCCCCAGAGTATTTCGTCGCCCGGTTGAAAAGTCAGTTGTCGATGAATACGTAGCTATGGTTGAGGCGGAGCGTAAATCATCGGGTAGGCTGGAGGATGGATTGCATTTTGCCTTTCGAACGGCTCTGACATCGCCTTACTTTTTGTATAGAGATTTTGAATCAGGACCGCTAGATTCTTTTGATTTAGCGTCGCGGTTGTCCTATTTTTTGAATTCAGGTCCTCCTGATGCTGAACTCTACAAATTAGCTCGGAGTGGAGAGCTTTTAGAGTCTTCGAAGCTACGTGACCAGACTAGCCGATTAATGGGTAAAAGTGAATTGGATACTTTTATCGAGAGCTTTCTCGACCAATGGCTGGACTTGGCAGCCTTAGACCAGCTCGTTCCAGACAAGACGCTTTTCCCAAACCCCAAGAAGTTCAAATACGGGGATGATGAAAAGAGATCGCTTATAGCCGAGCCCAACCTCTTCTTCACAGAGATGCTCGCTTCCAATCGACCGGTAGTAGATTTTATCGATCCTGGTTTTACTTACACGAATGAATCGATCGGCACCTATGTATACGAGCTTCCGATGAGAAAGAACAGAGACCGGAAGGATCTTCAGAGGGTGGAGTTTGAAAAGGGGGGTCGGTACGGAGGAATCCTTGGGATGGCAGGGATCATGACCGCAACGGCGAATGGAGTTGATACCCAACCGGTTGTTCGCGGCGTATGGATGTTAGAGAATATTCTAGGGGATCCGCCTCGGGATCCACCCGATGCGGTTCCCGCTTTAACCCCTGATACTTCCAAGGCGGAAACTCCACGTGAGATGCTTGCGGCCCATATGTCAGATGACTCGTGCGCGGGGTGCCACAAGAGAATCGATCCGATAGGATTTGTTTTTGAGTCATTCGATCCGATCGGCCGTTGGCGTACCCACTATCCAAACTTGTCGGGAAAATCTAAGGACAGGTCGAATGACGGCCTTCCCGTCGAGACGGACGGCGTTTTACCCGATGGCTCTATCCTGCGGGATATCAGAGACCTTAAAGCCTATCTCGTGAACGACATAAGACCCTTCGCCGAGTGCCTTTCTGAAAAGCTCCTCACCTATGCCACCGGGCGTTCCATGAACTACAGTGACCGGAAGCTGATTGGGAAGATTGTTGATGCGAATATTGAGAACGAGGAAGGCTTCAAGGATTTGCTCTTAGATCTGATTGATTCAGAGAGTTTCCGGACGAGATAGTTTGCCTCGTCTTGGCATAGACCGTTTAGTTTTCAGGACGGTGTAATTATTGAATGACCCATTTTTGTATTGCCAGTAAAGTTGCCTTCACGGTCTTGGCCCTGGTCTTGGCCAAATTTGCCTTTGCGGAACCGATAAATGTAAATCTTGCGACGACGGCGGGAGAGATCCGTTTTGAGCTCTTTCCTGACAAGGCCCCATTGACGGTCGCGAACTTCCTAAAGTATGTCGAAGGAGGGCATTTTACTGGAGGCAGTTTTTATCGAGTGGTTCGTATGGATAACCAAGAACAGAATACGGTGAAAATTGAAGTGATCCAAGGAGGATTGGCGGGGAAGGAAGGGGCTGTATCGTTTAATCCCATTGTCTTGGAAAGGACGAATGAAACGGGACTCAAGAATCTTCATGGAACCTTGTCCATGGCTCGTAGCGAGCCCGATTCAGGGACTTCGGAATTTTTTATCTGCATCAACGATCAGCCAAGTCTCGATTTCGGCGGTGAGCGTAATCCCGATGGTCAGGGATTCGCAGCGTTTGGAAGAGTAGTTGAGGGGATGGACGTCGTGCTGCGGATCCAGGAAATGAAGACGATTCCATCGGATCCGGACAAATTGGAGTACACCAGTGGTCAATCACTCGTCGAGCCAGTAAGATTTGTC
>Ga0181571_10003800_pt1 | contig 11354 bp, 5 predicted proteins | sample 101ome_17_FD_132440 | JGI IMG/M metagenome (GOLD analysis project Ga0181571, IMG submission 132440) | Coastal salt marsh microbial communities from the Groves Creek Marsh, Skidaway Island, Georgia - 101407AT metaG (megahit assembly) | ecosystem: Environmental > Aquatic > Marine > Intertidal zone...
AGCATCCGGTAATCAGTCAGAGCAGCATCCAAATTTTCGAGCCGAAGATGGCTGATGGCGCGATTCATGATGAAGATCTGATTGTCCGGGTAAGTTTTCAATGCCACATCCAGCACAGGCAGCGCCAAGTCAAATTGCTCCTTGCGCATCAAGGCCACTGCCTTGGTCTGGAGCGCACTGGAGGATTTGCCATCGATCCTCAGCCAGTCATCACACAATTGGATAGTTTCATCGTATCGCTCAGAGAAAAAGTAGACTTGAGCCAGTGTATCTAGCATCAGCTCGGACTTGGGAAAAGCCTTACGACCCTCTTTAAGAATGCTTTCTGCCTCCAAATGTGCTTGTTTGCCTGCTTGTTCCTGACCTGTGGAGAGCATCCTGTTGCCCTGTCCATAAAGGGCTAGGGCTTTGAGTCTTATCAATTCCGCCTCTTGGGTTGCTTCCAGGGTAATTGAGGAAGCTTGTATGGCTTCCACTTGCTCAAGCACCACCTCAGGAAAGCCTAGGTTGATGGTGGCATTGGCCCGAGCCAGCAGGTAGCGAGCATTCTCAGGGCTCAGCGAGCTGGCTGCGTCGAATCGATCAATCGCCTGCCGGAAATTACCCCCAGCAAACAGCTGAGCACCCAGATTATAGAGAAAACGCGGCGCGTTGACTTCGCCGATGGACTTGAGCATGAGATCAACCGAGCGGTAGGTGGTGATGAGTTCTTTCCACTGCGTGTCAGAAATCAACTCCTCCACCGATCCGCCAGCTTCGAGCAAGGCCTGAGCCTTGAGGTTATACTCCAAGGAAGCCAGTTTAGGGGCGTATCGAGCGGCTTGTTTGAGCAGCGAAGCCGACGCTTCCAAATAACCCTGGCGCTGCAAGGTCGTGGCGCGGTTGTTGATTTCCACAGCCAGCATGCCCCCGAGCACCTCAGCAGTGCTTTCTCCTTGATCGACTCCTTCGGCAATACTGGGAATATCCTTGTCCAGATCCTCCCAGAAGCCCACGACCTTGGCAACCTGCTCATCAGTCACTTTTGGTGGCAAGGGGTTCGTGTCCCCAGGCTGGAAAGCCCTGAGGCGCGCGCACAAACCTAGCGATTCAGGATAAAGATATTCGAAATAAACCCCGAAACTGGATTGCATGTAGTAAACGGGGTGGGACTTGATCAGGACAGCCACGACATTGAGAATCGAACCGATATCAATCGTCTGAGGCATTTGTGCCTGCCCCAGCTCCCCGGACCAAGCACGCTGGAGCGAGCCTCGAATCCAACCCTGGTAAAAGGTATTACTCAGGGCTGAAGTATCCACAACACTGTAATCAGCTGCATTGTGTTGAGGGGACAGAGACAGCCCAAGGTTCGTCAACAGCCCACGGAAACTGTCGTCAACAAATAGCACGGCTTTGCCCGGGGCCACAGACTCCACCTGCTTCAGTGCGAGCTTTTCCAAAGCAGGTCCGTTGCGGAGTTTGAGAGTGGCTCCATTCTGCACAAATAAGCCCACCGGCACCGCCAGAGTAGCTAAATAAAGAAGCCCTCTGAATAAAGGATTAAGCCCGCTTGATCGATTCGATCGATGGCGCCCCCTGGAACCAGCTCGTTCAGGTGCAGGTCCAAAAACCAACAACACATAGCCCGAATAGTAGCCCACAGAAAGAGCACTCAAGTAGTAAAAGGATAAGAATGGAAGGCCCAGACCGCGTTCACGGGGGCTGAAGGCAGGGTCGAAGCAAACCCAGATACAAACGGTAAGAAAAACCAGATGCATCACCTTGAACATCAGGTTTTGCAACAAAGCCCCTGCTGCGCTGGTGTCCCCCATGGTTGAGGGCCAACGTATCCCAGCAGCCACCACAGGCACGAGGGAAGTCAGACTGAGCACCACGACCAAGGGCTTAGGGAAATTGACCAGAACGGATTTTTGGTTACCCAGCTGCAACTGCAGGTAATCAAAGAATGTGGCCGACTGGTCGTAATGGGAAGTGATCCATAGAGGGAGCACCAAGTAAAGAGAGAGCCCGGCCAGACCCAATCCCATCATGCGGAGCAAGAATCGCCCCTGGAGTTCGGAGAGACCACGGATCCATATCAAGGATACGGCAAAAACCGGGAAATAGGCAATCATCGCCCAATTGTTGGTCACCGATACCCCATAAAGGAGGGCGAAGATGTTGAGCCAACGATCTTGCCTGCTGAGGCGGAATTCCAGAAGGCACCGAATAAGTATCGAAAACAAAAGCAAATCAATCATTTCCCCGGTGGCTGCTGTGGCGTGCTCCCAAAAGGTCGATTGAAGCAGGCAGACCAGGCCAGCAAACACTGGCGGCAACCAAGCACTTTTCAGGCTCAGCAGGGAATAATCACTCTGCTCCCTGATCCGTTGATCGCGGGTTCGATCTTGAGGCAACAGGGCAACAGATCTCGCAAGCTGATAAATCACCCCGGCTGCCATCAACAGGGTCAGGTAATTGAGTGCGATAGCCTGATTGGAAACATCCACCCATAGGGCTATGGGGAGGGTCACCAGAAACATGAGCGGACCAGATACTTTGGGGGACCAATCCCAACCAGTCACCTTGCTAACCACCCCGAGGCTATCCAGCGTCACCGATTGGCTCATCGTCATGAGGCCAACCACCAAAGCAAGCATCAGCATCAGCCAGGGAAGGCCTTTCTGGGGAAACCCCAAACCGGATGACTCGTCATGGGCATTCATAGCCCTGTAGCAGAAACGATGTCACGATACTTGGCAAGGCTATCTTCAATTCAGGCATGTCGAAAAAATTTCTCTCAAGAAAAGCCCATGATTTAACGGGAGCCTTGATTGGATCCCCCGCACCATCCAAGCAAAAAGGCTTCAACAAGCTGCCCCAGATCTTCGCTGTAGCCCCCCTCCAGCACCCCAAAAACGGGCCTGGAGAGGGCTTTAATCTGGGTTCCAATCCAATGATAATCATCCTTTTCAAGATGCTGCTGTGCCAAAGGATCCAGGCGATAAGCATCAAAACCAGCCGACACGCCCACCAAATCGGGATCAAATGCTGTCAATCGCGCCAATGCCTCAGCGAATGCTTCTCGATAGACAGCAGGCATGGATTCCGTTGGCACAGGATAGTTGAAAATATTTGGAGAGCGATGTGCCAGCCCCGAGCCTGGATAACAAGGTGATTGATGCACGGAGGCAAACATGACTCCTGGACACCCATGCAGTATGGCTTCGGTCCCATTGCCATGGTGCACATCAAAATCAATAACCGCCACTTTCTTTGCCCCGAGCCTGAGGGCCTCCAGCACAGCGATGGCCATGGAGTTGAGGTAACAGAAGCCCATGGCCCGTTCAGGCAGGGCATGATGTCCCGGAGGCCTCATCAAGCTGAAAGCCGGTTTCCCGCTTAATGCCACCTTCATAGCCCCTAAAGCGCCACCAGCCGCCCGCAGTGCATGATCATGAATCCCCGGATAGTATGGTGTGTCCTCATCAAAATCGGAAGTGCTCGAGGATAGGGCCTCATAATAAGACTGATGATGAGCCCTGATTGAAGCCGTTTTGCTGACCGAATCTGGCTGCTGCCAGATGATGGGTAAGTGCTGCTGTCGAGACAACCTCTCTACAGTCAGGATGACTCGCTCAGGCCGTTCAGGATGACCTGGATGACTGTAGGTGCTGCACCGCGGATCAAAAAACACAGTCAAGGTTTGTATTTTCGATTCTAAGATATTCATGGTTCCAAAACATTCTGGAATCCAAGCCCGACTGGCTGGGACAATGATGCGTATTTTCCTGCTGGAAGTTCCAGCAGATAAGGGATTAACTCAGGCTGTTCATGATGGTTCCAGACAAAGAACAATTTATTCAACTGGCAAGCAAAGGAAACCTCATTCCCGTGACCAAGACGATCCTGGCAGATTTTGAGACGCCAGTCTCGGCCTACCAGAAATTGCGAGGGAGAGGAGAGTCCTTTCTATTCGAATCGGTTGAGGGGGGCGAGCATCTGGGCCGGTATTCTTTTGTCGGCTGTCATCCAAGGTCCATCATCCGCCAGACCCAAGACAAGGTGGCAATCATCGAACAAGGAAGGGTCACCCAAGAGTTCAAGGTTGTGGGGGCGCTTGCAACCCCTGGTGAAGGGGAAGTCCGCGATGGTTTGGAGGCTGTTGAGAAGGTCATGCAGGGCTTCAACCCAGTGCCGACAAACACCCCAGCTGACACACGTTTTAATGGAGGAGCCGTCGGTTTTCTGGGCTACGAATTCATCCATGACGTGGAACCGGTGGTTCCGCGGCCTGAAAAAGATGATCTCGGGACACCGGTGATGTATTTCATGATTGCCGACCAGCTGCTTTGCTTCGACCGGGTGTCGCAAACCATCACTGTGATTGTCAACGTCTTGTTGGAAACGCCCGATCAAGCTGAGGCTCGTTACCTCGAAGCCTGCGAGGAAATCGATCGCCTAGTGACTCTGCTTGCTCAGCCATGCCAATATCAGCCGGCTCATTTTGCTGAACCACCTGCCTCCATGCCCTTCAAGTCCAACATGGAAAAAGAGACATTCCTTGGTCATGTTCACCGCTCAAAAGATTACATTCAGGCAGGAGATATCATCCAAGTTGTCGGCTCACAGCGCTTTAGCGCACCCATCAGTGCTTCCCCCCTGGACGTCTACCGAGCGGCTCGCTCCATCAACCCTTCCCCGTATATGTTCCTTCTGGAACTTGATGGATTTTCCTTGGTTGGAGCCTCACCTGAAATTCACGTCAGATGCGAGGACAGGCGAGTAGAAATTCGCCCTATTGCTGGGACCCGCCCTCGAGGTGCCGACAAGGCAACCGATCAGGCTAATGAAAAGGAACTCCTAGCAGACCCCAAGGAGCGGGCCGAACATGTCATGCTGGTCGACCTAGCCCGAAATGATATAGGCAGGGTCTGCGACTACCAGAGCGTGGAAGTCAAGGACCTCATGATCATCGAGCGCTACAGTCATGTCATGCACATTGTTTCCCAGGTAGAGGGTCATCTCAGTAACGCCCATTCTCCCTATGATTTAATCCGAGCAACCTTTCCGGCAGGCACCTTAAGTGGAGCCCCCAAAATCAGGGCGATGCAAATCATCAGTGAGTTAGAACAAACCGCTCGCGGTCCCTACGGCGGTTGCGTGGGGTATTTCTCCTTCAATGGGAATCTGGACTGCTGCATTACCATTCGAACGGCCCTGATCAAGGACGGTGAAGTGCACGTGCAGGCAGGTGGCGGTTGGGTCAGTGACTCGATTCCTGAGGATGAGTTCATGGAAACAGTCAACAAGTCCAAAGCCATGATCAAGGCCATCACCTTAGCAGAGTCTTGGAAAAAGTGAATCAAGATACCCCTCCCAACAAACGCACAGGATGGCTGAGTTTTGGAGTCATTGCGGCCGGTGCTGCCCTAGCCTATCTCCTTTACAGCACTGGCCCCGGTATTGCCATAGAGGAAGAGATTCGGGCTGCCAAAATCGTCAAGGTTAAGGCAATCAGCCCAGATCGCTACCCTATTTATGTATCGGCCTACGGCATCATCATCCCCGCACGTGAGGTGACCATAGAGCCCGAGGTTGCGGGTCGCGTCGTGACACAACACCCACAACTCAAACCAGGTGGGAAGATCAACCAAGGGGAACCCCTCTTTGCTATGGAAACCACGCTGGCAAGCATTGCTGTTGAGGAGGCCTCTGCGTCAATGCTGCAAGCTGAAATCAACCTCGAGGAAGCCAGAAGGCGGCACAATGAGGCAAGCAAGCTGGCATCGGACTCTTTAATACCTGATACTGAGTTGGCCTCAACCCTTGCGGACCTAAAGCTCAGGGAAGCTGGCTACAGAAGACAAAAGGCACTCTTGGAACGGTCTCAGGTGATATTGGCTCGTCACGAAATCACGTCGCCTTTCAATGCATGGGTCCTGGAGGAGAATGTTGAAACGGGCCAACAGGTTGACCCGGGTTTTTCAGCAGCCACCTTGGTCAGCGCCGACGAATATTGGGTCAGGGTTTCTCTGAGCGTTGATCAGATCAAGCATATTGCATTACCTGGCCAAGGTAATCCGGGCGCCAAGGCAAGCATTTTCATTGAGTCAGCTGCAGGGAAATCCTTGGCCGCCCATGGCGAGGTCATGACACTACTCAATGACCTAGAACCAGAGGGGAGGATGGCCCGGATGATCATCCGCATCCAAAATCCATCTCAGCCAAGGGATCTTCCCCTGCTTCTAGGTAGCTACGTCAAAGTGGAGATTGCTGCAGGGGAACTAGATCATTGCCTTGCGATCCCCGAATCAGCCCTTCGCAATGACCAAACCCTGTGGGTAGCTGATGCCCAGAACACCCTGCAAATACGAGAAACCAAAGTAAGATGGAGCCTGGAGAACCTGGTTTATGTCGACCAGACGCTTCTTGATGGAGACAGGCTCATCGTGAGTCCCATGAAGTCCGCTGTCCCTGGCACAGCACTCAGCCCGCAAGTAGCGGTCACACCATGACTTCATCCGGACAAACCGAAAGCGTGAGTAGCGGGTTCCATGCCCTCATTGTCTGGTTTGCCCGCAATCATGTAGCTGCCAACCTACTCATGCTTGCAGTCATCGCCTCGGGCTTGTTGGTTTCAAGGCAAATACGGCAGGAAATATATCCCACTTTCACCTTGGATGTGGTCGAAATCAGCATGGAATATCGAGGGGCTTCTCCAGAAGATATTGAAAAATCGATCCTGCTGCCGATTGAGTCCGAACTCAGAACCATGGAAATCATCCGTGAGATCACGGCCACCGCTAGCGAGGGCAGTGCCCGGGTGCAGGCTGAACTGGTTCCGGGTTCGGATCGTAATCGCGGATTGCAGGAAATCACCGCTGCCATCCAACGCATCAACCTTTTCCCTGACGAGGCTGAGCCGCCCATCATCGCCCTGGACAATGGGAGACGCCGTGGGGTGATGTATCTTTCTATCTACGGGGACCTAAGCACTCGCGGGCTGGTTCAGTTTGCGCGTGAAATGGAAGAAAGGTTACTGTCGCTTCCTGACATTTCGCTAGTGGAGCTTCGAGGAATCAGAAAACCTGAAATCCACATCGAGGTACCGCAGGCAAACTTAAGGTCTCTGGGACTGAGGCTTTCAGATATCGCCACCGCTGTCGACAACGCCGCCCTGGATGTTCCCGCTGGATCCATCAAAACAGAGGCTGGCGACTACCTCCTCAAAACGAGGGAGCGAAAAGACATTGCCCGGCAGTATGAGGCCATCCCGATTATCAGCAAATCAGACGGCACTAAAGTGCGCCTTCGAGACATCGCCATCTTAAAAGATGACTTCGAAGAAACACAGCGAGAATCCTATTTTGATGGGAAACCCTCGGTCTGGATGGCTGTTTACAGTTCGGAATCTCAATCTCCCATGACGGTGGCCAAGGCCGTGCGCCGTTTCATTGACAAAGAACTCAAGGACTTACCTGAAAGCGTTGGCATCACGATCACTTTTGATCGTTCGGATGATTACGAGGAGCGCATCAACATGCTCCTGACCAATGGTGCTCTGGGGCTCCTGCTGGTTATCATGGCTCTTGGCCTTTTCTTGGAACTCAGGGTTGCTTTCTGGACGGCAGCCGGCATCCCTGTGTCAGTCCTTGGGTCCCTTTTCCTCCTGCCCGCCATGGATGCCAGCATCAATATGATTTCGCTCTTCGGCTTTATCGTGACCTTGGGCATTGTGGTGGATGACGCAGTCGTGGTGGGCGAGGAGATTTTTTATCGCATGTCTGAAGGCATGGGACGACTGGAAGCGGCCATCAAAGGGGTCAGTCTCATGGCCACACCTGTCCTATTTGCCGTTGCCACCAACATCATCGCTTTCCTGCCGCTTTTGTTCGTCCCCGGTGAGACTGGGCAATTCTTTTATGTCCTACCTGCGGTCGTCATCGCTGTATTCACCGTGTCGCTAATCGAGTGCTTATTCATCCTTCCAGCTCACCTGGCGCACCATGGAAAAGGCACCTCCAGCAATTGGCTCTCTCGTATGCAGGCACGGCAAACGAGGATTCGCCTCAAGATGGATGCGCTGATTGATCGATCCTACCAACCAATCATCAAGTGGGTGTTACAACACCGCACCCTCACCTGCTCTGCTTGCTTGGCGATCTTCTTCATCATTCTGGGTTACACCTTCAGCGGCCGAGTGAATTTCACGTTTCGCCCTTCCATCGAAACTCCCTTCGTCCAAGCTGAGATTGAAATGCCGGCAGGCACGCCTACCCAACGCACTCGGGAGGTGGCCTTTCAAATCGAGCAAGCAGCCAGAACAGCCATTGCGGCTACCGGGGAGGCCGATATCCTTATCGGCATTACCTCTTCGATCGCTGAACGAAGCAGCAACGGAGCCGAAGTCTCGGTCAGATTGGTCCCCCAGAGCGAACGCAAGATCACCGCAGCGGCCTTTGCTCAGCTTTGGCGCGAATCCTTCCCTGAGTTACCCGATGTGGAATCGATTTTTTTCGATTATCTCATTGGGCCAGGAGGCTCAGCTGAGATCGATATTCAGATCTCCCATCCAGAAGTGGAAGTCCTTCGGCAGGCTGCCACAGAAGTGGCTGAAGCCGTAGGCAAATATCCCGGGGTGGAGGATGTGCGCAAGGGATTTGGCAGGGAAATGCCGGAATATGATTTTGATCTAACTCCCGAAGGCCAGAGCCTGGGGATCACCGCTCGTGAACTCGGGCAACAGATTCGCCATGCTTTTTATGGAGCAGAAGCCCTGCGCCAGCCTCTAGACCGTGATGAATTAAGGGTCATGGTCAAACTACCGGAAAGAGAACGCAATAGCCTGAGCAGCATGCAAAACATGCTCATTCGGGTACCCGGTGGCGGTGAGATCCCCCTCAATCAGGCAGCCAGGATCCAGCTTACCGATGCGCCGGCTCGCATCACACGCGTCAATGGCGCCAGAGTCATCAATGTCACAGCCAACGTTGTCCCGGGAATCACCAGCGGCAACAAGGTTCTCGGCTCTTTTCAAAAAAAGGAGTTACCCACTATCCTCACCAAGTATCCTGAGTTGCGTTACAGTTTTGAGGGAGAACAACGAGAACAGAGAGAGGCCATGCACGATTTATCATGGGGCCTCCTGGCGGCACTTTTTGCCATCTATGCCATCATGGCTTCCATCCTCCGAAGCTACCTCAAAGCCCTTATCATCCTGTTAATGCTCCCCTTGAGTCTGGCCGGAGCCGTGATGGGGCATGTCCTCATGGGCTTTGATCTGAGTGTGTTCAGCATATTTGGCATGATCGCCCTTTGTGGCATGGTCGTTAATGGTGCGCTGGTCTTGGAACTCACCAGAGCCCAATATGTGAAGGAGGGCAAAACACCGATCGAAGCCATCCAACTTGCCGCCCAACGCAGGTTTCGTCCCATTCTCCTGACTGCTGTGACGACTTTCCTTGGGCTAGGCCCCATGATATTCGAAACAAGCATTCAGGCATTATTCCTGGTACCCATGGCTATCGCCCTGGGTGTCGGCACCCTCGTTGCCGCCATCCTTGTGTTGACTTTCATCCCTGCAGTCATGGCACTCAGTGATGAAGGATCATCGCCAAGGCACCCTTTATAAAGTCTTCAAACCCGTATCCAGACCGATTTGAGGTGTGCAGGGCTATGGGGATGGGAAGGAAAATCAGCAGGTTGCCCCAAGCTACAAAGTTGATAAGCCGACCCACGAACCTCCTGAAGTGTTTGATGAATCATCCGAAGGAATGAAGCTGTGCTCCATCCTGCCGTGTTGTTACATGCCAACAGGTGGCCACCGCTTTCTAGGCAATCCAGAGCAGCTTTCAGGAGGAGAGGGTAATCCGCCATGGCGCGGAAGGAGCGTCGAGACTTAGCCGCCTTGGAAAAAGTAGGAGGGTCGAGGATCACCCCTGCAAAACGTCGACCACGCTTGTGAAATCGTCTCAACCAATCAAAGACATCACCATAGATGAAATCATGCCCAGCCAGTGGGATTTGATTCATTTCAAAATGCTTCCTCCCCCAGTCCAAATATTTGCGTGACAGGTCCAAGCTACAGGTCTGCATGCCACCCAGGGCAGCACAGACTGAAAATCCGCAAGTGTAGGCAAAAGTATTAAGACATTCACCTGATGCTTTGGAAGGCAAGGCAGGCGAATCAAGGCCCTGAACAGGTAAGCCTCGCCAAAGCCTTCGATTGAGACGCTGATCCAGAAAAAGCCCTACTGAGTAGCCTTCCTCAAACCTAGCCTCATAATGCACGCCATGTTCCTGAAAAGGGACCATCGCCGGCAGGTTGGTGCCCAACCAGGGTTTAGGCGAAGCGTCGTCTGGATGGGTTTGTCGCACCGCTCTATTCCACTGTTTGAGGTAGACTCCCTTGCAACCCAATCGATCCATCCATTGCTGCGTGATGGCTCGTTCAGCTGAGGAAGGTCTATTTTGGGCGGTAGCCAACAAGCAGGGGCCAAATCGATCCAGATAAAACCCAGGTAACCCATCGGCAATACCATGAATCAAGCGAACAGCATTGGTGCTTTCCTTGACCATCCAGCTTGGTTGGCGCAAAGCAATCATCGGAGAAACAGTTCCACTCATCAGTGATATCAGCTTTGATTTTTGAACGAATAAACTCTTTGAGTTGGCTGCATGATGCCTTGGATCAGAACTCATTCATGCCACACCAGAACAGATCAAGGCATGACCGCAAACTTGCCTTGGCTTCCAATTTTAATAAGTTTTCTTAGTGCAATTCCTAACGGCCGCTATAGCAATGGACTGTAGTCTTATTCAAAGACTTAACCAGCACGCCTGAGATTTGATCCCATGATGGAATGGAACCCACATGTTACCATTATCACCCGACTCCCCAATCAGAATGCTTCCTGATTGATCCCAGAACAAGTCCTGACGATGGCAAGCACCACTCAATCACCAAAAAGCTTCAGGCCACAAAGCCTGCACCACATTGATTCAGTGGCTAAAAACAGGTGGAAGCGTGGCTCGGTGGCCTGGCTGGTATGGCTCCTGACTCAACAAGCCTGGTCCCAAAGCTCAGAAGAAACGGCGAGGCTTTTTGCCCAACAAGTCTATCCCACCCTGGAACAACGCTGCTTCCCCTGCCATGGAGGAGGGGCAAATCAATTGAAAGGCGGACTCGATCTGACCTCCAGAGAGGCCATTATCCGAGGAGGTGACTCTGCAACCTCTGCAATCATTCCTGGAGCAGCTGAGCAAAGCCCGCTCTACCAAGCCATTTTAGGGAAAGAACCTTCTAAGGCGATGCCCCCCAAAGAGCAGGATCGCCTGACCGAGCCTCAAATCGAAGCCATCGCGCAATG
>Ga0181571_10003801_pt1 | contig 11353 bp, 4 predicted proteins | sample 101ome_17_FD_132440 | JGI IMG/M metagenome (GOLD analysis project Ga0181571, IMG submission 132440) | Coastal salt marsh microbial communities from the Groves Creek Marsh, Skidaway Island, Georgia - 101407AT metaG (megahit assembly) | ecosystem: Environmental > Aquatic > Marine > Intertidal zone...
CCACGTGGAGTACTGGCGCAAACACCTCGTCCTCCAGGAGGTTAAGACCCGCGACGGGATCGGAACCGGGCTGCGGGTTGAGGTCGTACACCCTGGGATGGAACAGGGCGCCATCGTCCTCGCCGATCGTGCGAGCGAGCATCTTGGCGCCGCCGGACTCGAGCGCGTCACAGTGCGCCCTCGCCTTGTCGGCGGCGATCTCCGAGATGAGCGGGCCGACGTCGGTGGAGAGGTCGAAATTGTTCTTGGAGACACGCATGGCGGACAGGCCGCCCTGGATAATCCTGGTCAGCTCGTTCTTGCACCCGTTATCCACCACGAGGATCCTCGCGGATGAACACCTCTGCCCCGCGGACTGGGCGAAGGACGCGAGCACCGCGTCGCACACCTGCTCGGGGAGCGCTGATGAGTCAGCGACGAGGACGTTGAGGCCGCCAGTCTCTGCGACGAGCCTGGCGAGCGGCGCCCTCTTCTCCACGGAGTTGAGCGCCAGTGCGTGGTTGATCTTGGCGGCAGTGCGGGTGGAACCCACGAAGGACACTCCCGCGAACTCGCCGGACGACACGAGCGCGGCTCCCGCGTCGGACTGACCCTCTCGCGCGCCCCGCGACTTCTCCGGTAACGGTCCATCGACAACCACTTCGAGCGAACCTTCGGGCGCACCGGCTTCGAGGAGGACGTCCACGAGCGCAGCAGCGCATCTAGGGGTCGATGGATGGGGCTTGATCACCACGGGGTTGCCCGCGACGAACGCCGAGGACGCGAGGCCGCCGACGATGGCGAACGGGAAGTTGAACGGCCCGACGCACAGCCAAGGCCCGCGGGGCTGCGCCTGGAGCAGGCAGGATTCGCCGGTGACGGTCCTGAGGCGCTTGGGGTCGGCCAGATGCGTCTCCGCCTGGTTGGCATAGAAGCGGAAAAAGTCCACGAGTTCGCGCACCTCGTTTACCGCGTCCACGAGGGTCTTACCGGCCTCCTCCATGATCATCTTGGACATGGCGACCGAATCGCGCTCGACGATGTCGGCGGCTTTCCTCAAGACGGCCGCGCGGGACCTGATCGTGTCGCTCGCCTTGGCGGTGTTGGGCCTGAAGGTACCCAGACGAGCCGTCAGCTCGGCGAGACTGTCCTCGCCGGTGCAAACCAGAGGTTTGAACGCGGGACCGTACGCCTTTTGCGCCGCGAACGCCGCCGGGAAGTTGGGGTGCTCAAAGTCGATGCCTCTCGCGCTGAGCCTGGTGTCGCCGTAGATGTTCCTCGGCATCGCGGGGACCCCCGAACTCTCCTCGGCGACGACGACGGGGGTGCCGATCACGGTGGACACCTCGGGCTCCCGCTCGCACAGGACGTCCACGTTCATCAGGTCGTCGCGGCCCTGCGCTAGCCTCTTGAGGAAGCTGGAATTCGCGCCATTCTCGAGGAGCCGCCGCACCAGGTAAGCGAGCAGGTCGTTGGGCGCACCCACGGGCGAGTACACCCGAACGGGCAATCCGCAGTAGTCGAACGACTCGCCCATGCCGTGCAGCCTCTGGAATTCGCACCCGCGTCTGGTGAACTCGTCCATGTCGCCGTCGACCATGGACAGAATATCAGCCACTGTTCGCGCGTTGTGCGTCGCAAAGGCGGGCATGGGGAGCGTGTCGGAGTTTTCCAGGAGGAAGGAGGCGCACGCGAGGTAGCTCACGTCCGTCTGCCTCTTCTCCGTCCAGACCGGGTACGAATCAGCGCCCAGGAGCTGTGCCTGCTTGATCTCTGCGTCCCAGTACGCCCCCTTGACCAGCCGGACGCTGATCTTGGTCTCGGGGTACCTCACAGCCAGCTCGCGCAGGTACTCCAAGGTTTCCATCGCCCTGCGACCGTACGCCTGCACGACGACCCCAATACGCGGAGGCGCGCGCTCCCTGATCACGTTCTCGACGACGGAGAGGGTCAGCTCCAGGCGGTTCTGCTCCTCGGCGTCCACAAACACAGTGAATGCGTTGGGGCCGTCGGCGATTGGGAACAGCGACCCGAGCTTGGAGGACAGATCCGGGACGCACTCGCGCCTGGACAGCTCGTCGAACCTCGGCGACAGCGACGATAGCTTGACGCTCATCTGGGGCGACCTGAACCCTGCCGCCTGGATCGCCTCGGCCGCGTGCGCGTACGATGCCAGGTACCGCGCGCTGTCCTCATACGTCCTGGCGCCCTCGCCCAGCATGTCGAAGGAGTGCGATCGTTGGGGGTTGTACGTCTCCGCACGCATGGCGCGGCGCGCGGCGGCCTCGATGTTGGCACCCATGGTGAACTTGCGGGCCATGAGGCCCAGAGCCCTGGTGACGCCGACCTCGAGGACGGCGTCGCTTCCCTTCCCGGCCAAACCCCTCGTCGACTCGTCGAAGAAGTCGCCGCCCGGGACGTGCTTGGGGAGTATGCCGCGGACGGTGGACAGCGCGACGCTGCTGGCGTTGATGAGCAAGCTCTTATCGCCGCCGAAGTGGGATAAAAAATCGAGGTTCCCGGCGCCGAGCATGTCGCGGATAAGCCGCGCGGGCATGTACCGTCCAGCCTCCTTGGGCGTCCTGATGAGCGCCTCGGCGAGCTGCATGAGGGCGACGCCCTCGGGGGAATCGACCGAGTACTCGCTGATGAGCGGATCGAGGGTGAGGTGCTTCCTGAGTGGGCTGTGGAACGACCTCATCGTCCTTGTGCTGAACTCCTCGCCGAGCTTCTCGGCGACGGCCGAGTCGCGACGCGCCGCGGCCCTGACCCTTAGCCGCTCGTTCTCCGCAGCCTCCAGCGCGGCCGCGGCGGCGCCTGTCGTGATGGGGACTCCTCCGGGCCCGACCGGGTGGCGGAACGATGCCGATTTCGCCTCGTACTCGCGCCACCCCGAATCGGGGCGTCGAAGCCTCCACGTTCTTGGTGAAGGGACGTCCGGGGCTGGGCGCTCGTTTGGCTCTACATTTGATTTTGAAGGGTCGGCAACCTTAGCGTGGAGCGCTCGACCAGATCGCGCGGGCGCGGTCGGCGCGAGTGTGTCGCGAATCCAAGTCGTGAACTCCCTCCGGACCACCGTGCGGTACCGGGGAAGCCGTCGCATGGTTTCCATTCGTGTGTGCGTGCGTTGCGACGCGCTTTCTGGGCGCGCCAAAACGCGTGAAACCAGAAAGTTTTGCCGGGAAACGTGGATGAGCTGTAATCTGGGCCGCTGTTTGTCACTCGTTTTCAGTGTGATCCGCTCTTTCCGGCCGTTTGGTTCGCCGATAAGAAGCCGAAGCAGCCGTACCCGGTCACTAACCCCTAAATTTGGGGTTTATTAGTTGGTCGGGATTCGTGCTCAATAAGTAACTTTTGGTCCGCCGAAGAGCCGCGGGAAATGATGGACCGAGGTCGGAAGGGAAAATTTGGTGCCAAAAAGAGAACGTCCGAGAAACTAGAGCTAGATTTGCCGAGATCCCAGCCCGCACAGCAGTCGGGTTGCCCGCATAACGTTACGGTATAGACTCTAGGAAAACCGAGATCACACATGGGGCATTCGAGGGCACGCCGAGCCCCCGCTTCCACGTGAACCGGACGTGAACCATGGCGGACGTCATCGCCGCCGTCACGGTGGATCTCGCCTACGCGCTCCATGCCATGTGCAAGGAGATCAACGCGAGGATCAGGGCGGCCGAGCACCTTCCATCGACCGCCAAGAGGTGCTCCCGCCTCATCAACCAAATCGATAACATGATCGACGGGTGCTCCATGGAGGACAGGAGGATAACTGTCATACTGGAGAACATCCACATGTGCATGGAGGAGCTCGAGAAATTGGTGGAGAGGCTCATCAGGCTCGGCGGCTCCACCGGTGGCGGCGTGTGTATCTGCCTCACGCTCGCTGGAAGGGGCAAGGATGCGCTCAACGCCGAGGAGGAATTGGAGCGCTGCGAATCCGAGTTGCGGAAGCATCTCGAGTCCCTGGTGCAGGCAACCCAGCTGCACACGTATTCATCGAGGGCATCGAACAAGTTGAAACAGGTCGACTCCCGCAGGTTCTGGGACGAGCACTTCGGCGACCAGAGGGAGGTTTCCGTCACCGCCCTCGCTCAGGCGCTCAGGCATGAATGCGACAACAAAGGCGGCGGGGTCGACGTGGACACAGCCACCGGCATCTGCAAGACGTGCTTCTCCGGGGGCGACGTCGTTACCGTTCTGAGCTTCGGCGAAGTCTTCAACCAGGCGTCCATCCCCGAGACGATGAAGGAACTGGCGAAGAGAGCCAATGCGGCGTCGCACCTGTTCAAGGTGACCGTGTACGACTACGAGGCGAGAAAGCCTGATAGGTCGCTCGACGCCGGTTTCCTGATGTGCAGGGACACCGACTCGCTCAAGGTGCTGAGGTCCCAGGTAATCACGCACGCGCTCACCCTGGGCGAGGAGGAGAGCAGCGACGACGACAGCGAGTTCGACTACGACGACGAGCCCAAGAAGGCGGCACCGCAGCGGGAGAAGCCGAGGCACCGCCGCCAGAGCGCCCTCGACGCCGTGCCCCCGGAGTACCAGTTCCTCGCGTACGGCGACTTCACCTTCTTCCTCGACGAGTGCGAGACGAGGGTGAGACGCAAGCAGGAGCGAGACCTCGCGGGGTTGAGCTACATCGACCGCGTGAGCATCGTCCGCGACGACGACCTCCCGGACTCGCTCAAGCCCAAGAAAAAAGGCGCTTCGAAGGCCCTGGCCGATGCCGACTCCGCGTGGGAGAAGAGCTCACAGGGAACGTCCGTCGGGGACGATGACGAGGATGCCGATCAGGGCACAGGCTCCGAGGACGTCGCCGAGGCCATCATGCGCAAGGCGGCGGAGGCGGCGGCGGCGGCGGCGTGCAAGGACATCGCCACCGCCATTCGAACGGCGTCTGTGTTGATGGGACTTCGCATCGCGGCCAAGAAGTGCAGGATCCCTGAGGAATCCGTCTCGTTCCTGGTGGAGATCGACCAGCTCAGGCAGGCGGCGGAGGCGATCGCGCCCACCTCCGCGGGTGCCGTGTCCATGCCTCGACTTCGCCTGGTCAAGGCGTCTGCCACGAACATCGCCGAGCGCTTCCTCTCCGAAGAGACGCAGTACAAGCTCCCGGTGTCCAAAGAATCCGCTGCGGCCGCGTACAAGACGATTCAGCGTACCGCAACGCTCGCCGACGACCCCGATCCGCTCCCCGGGCTGGACCACGGCATACTGGAGGCGCTTCGCGGACCGTTCGATGAGGTTGAGGCCGCCTTGGCTCCCGCGCTCGCGGTGCTGAAGGAGAAGAACTCGTCTGTGAACCACGTGGTGCGCTCCAAGCAAAACTCCGATGCGCCAAAGCACCGTGTTGTGGTCCTTGGAGGAGGGTTTGCGGGCGCGATGACCGTCTTCAACCTGTGCAATGACCCAGAGGAGCGCTTTCACGTCACCCTGATTGACCCGAAAAATTACTGGGAAGATCCAACTCAGCAGCCCATGACTCTGCCCGATCCCGGCGAGTCGGTCACGCAGGGAAGACTGGCCAACGCCACGGTGCCGTTCAGCAAGATCGTTAACAAGAACGGAAAGCACATTGCGGGTCTTGCAATGTCCATCTCCAAGACACACGTCGAGGTTGGTAGCGAGCGCATGGTGATTCCCTTTGACACCTTGGTCGTCAACACCGGATCAGCTTACAATTCCAACATCAAGGTCGTGAACCCGACCCTCGATTATCGATACCGCCAGATGAAGGCAGAGGCAAACATCATCAAGAATTCAGAGACGATCCTTGTCATTGGCGCCGGCCTGGTTGGAACCGAGATGACCTCAAATGTTGCCACTAAATACCCCGAGAAGAAGGTCATCATCTGCCAGGCTGGGCCGTACATCCTGCCCCGCGTCCCGGAGGCTCACGATAAGGTCACCGCTTTCTGGGAGTCCCTCGGCAACGTCGAAGTACACCTGAATGAACGGGTAATTGAATTCGACGATATGCTGCAGGAATACAAGACGGATAAGGGCAACATCTTCAACGCGGGGAAGGTGATCAGGGCCACCGGTTACAAGCCCAACACGGATTTCTTTAAGGATGCAAACACGGACCCGGCGATCGCCGCGGCACTTGACGAGAAGGGTTTCGTCAAGTGCGACCCGAACTTGCGTCTGCATGGGTTTTCCAACATCTACGTCTCCGGAGATATCGTCGAAGACAAGTACTTTGGCAAAACGGGAGTAACAAGGAGTGGAGAAAGGTTCCCCGAGCGTCTCGCCGCCGTCGCGGGCTCTCATTCCTACGTTGTGACCATCAACATCAAGCGAACTATTACGGGAGAAACCCTCGCTTCTATGGATGCCAGCCGTGATCCATTTGGACAGCCGGTTGAAATCAGTCTCGGACTGGAGAAAGGTCTGGCCGTCGTCCATGGCGACCTCGCACCCTTGTACGTCGGCATGGGCTTCGACTTTGGAGTGGACAACGAGGAGTTTGTCAAGTATGGATGCGCGATCTCGCAGAACGTACCAGGCCTTAAAGATTACATCTCTGACCTCTGTGCCAAAGCAACTTACATCCCCGAAGCACACGAAGGAATGAGGCAGTTTGGGGCCATGGACCCAAAGCTTCTTGACCCGCTCGCGCCACCAATGCCACCCCCGCCCGGAGCGGACGGTGCAGGTGGCGGTGAGGCCGACCAAGCCCCCGCAGACCCAGCTCCCGAGCCGACCGAAGAGGCCAAGGCTGATGTACCCGAAGCTGCACCCGCGGAGGCAGAGGAGTGATGCGATAATTTAATCCGTCTTGTCCTTTCATGTAATAAAGCTATTGTTTAACATCAGAGAGACCATGGGCTTGGACGCCTTGCGCGATGCGAGGAGAAGTATCCGTCGTCCTCGCTGAAATATTCATCTGCCTCAGTCTCGCCGCCGTCGGAGTCATCTTCCGTGTCTCCCGTCCCTGCCCATGGATTGTCATCCGTAGTCACCTTGGTCCAGATCCCGGGGCGGCCTTTCGCGGCTTTTGCAAGCTCGCTACAGCCCGACCTCCCGATGTTCAAGTTCTGTGCGAGATCCAGTCTCCGCAGCTTTGGGCTGGTCGCAACCACCTCGGCAAGGATCTTCGCACCCGCGTCACCGATGCCACATCCCTCCAAATGTATTCGCGTGAGCCAACCACCATCCTTCTTTGCCCTGGCATTGCCCTGAATCCATCGCGCGACCTCGACGCATCCCTCATCTCCGATAGCACTGTTATAGCTCACATCCACAAAGACAAGAGATGGACACTTGAGCACACCTGGGGAGATCTCGCGAAGATCGGACGCCGTCAGGGAGCACGACTCGAGGATGAGCCGTTTCAGTCGACATGATGGTGCCGCGAGCGCGGCAGCAAGTTTCTTGCCGATTGTCTGAAGCTGTGCAGGTGGTGGGAAATCCTCTCCGTCATTTGCCGCCTCAGAGGTTTTAAGCTTTTTCCTCTTCGGCGTCACCCCAGAAATTCCAAACATGTTCACCTGCGTCCCGGAGATGTCAAGAGTATGGAGCCGCGTGAGAAGGGGTAATTTGTCGATAGCTTGAGCAACCTGATCATCCGGAAGACCGCCTACATCGAGATGCAGCATCGTCGAAGCGTTCGCCTCCAGCACAGCAGGCAAATCTTTTCCTCCTGATCCCCCGCGCTCGTTCCCAGACAATATCAAAACTTTGATCCCTTCCCAAACGACACCACCCCGACCCGGCAAAGCGGCGCCTAGAATTTCTCCGAGCGCGTCTCCGTCAAGTAACATGTTGCTGAGGTCAAGATGCGTCACCGAGCTGGTTCGAAGATAATCCGCAAGAATAGACGCTGACGCTTTGCTCATCACGCCATTTGATAGTTGTCTGTTAATCGATCGTGTCTGAAGTCTTGGACGGTTCGCAAACGATAACACCCTTGTGCTTGGACATCGGCTAAGTGCATCCAGAGTGTCGTGTCGAAGACCATGATGTGGCATTTCGAAATGGAGTTTTTGCAGTCCTTCGGGTAGTTTCTTACACCAGACAGCTCGTACATTGGATGTTCCTCCATCTCTGTACGCTCGAAAGAGCGTGAGCCGGCAAAGAGCGTCTCCAATTGCATCAATCATGCCATTGAAGGAGTCCACGGTGCTCTCAAGGAACTCCCAGTGCTCTCTCTCTACAGTAAAAGCTTCGCTGTCAAGATGCAACTCCCTCAGCGTCCTACAGTCCTCTCCCACGGCGTTGAATATCTTTGGCACGCCACGGTGGTCGTTTAGCGACCTCTCGAGAAAATTCAGACGCCGCAGTCCTCTCCCTCCAATCCTCCTGAGAACCTCCACTAGGTCTGTCGCCGTCTTTTCATTCGTCTCACGATGAACATCCTCATCGATGTCGCTTTCGCCGTGTGTCAGGGCGCTGTCCACCACGAAAAGCAGCGATGTTGTGAGGGAGACGACGCAAACCTCAACGCCTCCGATTTGAAGAGAGTCGCCGAAGCTCGACCCTTCCTCGAGCGCTTTCCTAAGCTCCTCGAGCTCCCTGTTCCCCGTCACCTCCACACTGATGTCTATCCTCGGCGTGGATCCCCCGTCGCGTCCACGCGCGGCCATCGTCTCGGCGAGCGCCACTAGATGCCTGGGTCGAAGCTTCAGCCCATAGAGAGATGTCTCCAATTCGCCCTCGTCCATCACGAGCGAAGTGAGTCGAGGGTTGGCCTTCAGGACGTCTATGACTGCTCGCTTGGTGATATCGGCGCACCCGGATGCGTCAAAATGACGTAGCCCACCCTTGGCCTTTGCCGAAGCCACCCGCAGGGTGTCGTCGCGCGCCTCTTCCCTCCACGGCGACCATCCCTCCTGGGTGTTTTCGACAAGGGAGTCGTCCCAAGGGTCTGGCGGCAGCACCAACCTTGTGGTAAATTCCGAGTGGTTGGTCAGAACCCGCCGCCACCGCACGCACACCTCCTCACACCGTAGTCTGTCCCGCGCCGGAACCGCGCGGAAGATCAGCGCCAGGACTTCATCGTCCACCGAGTCCATCCGTCAACCTGACTTGTGAGAAGATTTAACGCCCGAAAAAGTTCATAAGTTCTGGTGCAAGCCAGTAGAAGCGCACAGTGCGCGGCTTCAGACACATACATGCTGGCAGGGTTCGCTCAGCTTTCCACCCGGCCGTTCGCATATTGCGCGCGCCGCGATGTCCGCCGGTCCCGTCCCTTGCGCAGCGCTTCCGACATTCCGCAGAGCGTGAACTTTCCCGAGGAAGACCGGATGGCGAGGAACGCGCTGTTCGACGAGCAACGAAAACACCGGCTAGACTGGATGCACTGGCTCCACGACAAACCCAAACACGCGAGATGGGCGCGCGACTGGCAGGAGTCGCACCAGCGGGAGCTCTCGCGCCTCGAGACGGTGCACTTCGGCAAGGATTGTTTCGTGGCTTCCTCAGTCCACATCTTCGCCGAGCCCACGCGGGACATATCCATCGGCGACGGGTGTCACATCGGGGCGGAGGTGTTCATGCACGGACCGATTACGCTGGGTGACGGCGTGGCGATCAACGCGAGGAGTCACCTGGACGGAGGCAGCGCGGGAATCGTCATCGGAGCGCAGACCCGCATAGCTCCCGGGGTGCAGCTCTTCGCATTCAACCACGGCATCGACGCGGCTGCGTTCGTCAAGGACCAGCCGGTCGTGTCGGACGGAATCGCGATCGGGGAGGACGTGTGGATCGGCGCGAACGTGTGCGTCACGGACGGGGTGAGGATAGGGGATCACGCGGTGGTGGGCATGGGCGCGGTGGTAACGAGGGATGTCCCTGCTTGGGCCGTCGCCGCAGGAAACCCGGCGCGCGTCATCGGGGACAGGCGAGCCTGGAAGCCGGGGAGGAGAGACGTAGACAACGCGATCTCCGTGGGATAGCGCGATGTTAGCGGCGGAGTATTTATTCGACCGCGCGCAGTCGCGGATAGCTAGCAACACCCGATTCACAAGGCACAACACAAAACTAGTTCAACTCACGCAGTCTCTCTGTCTTTCTTCACCGGAATCATCCTCCAGAAGACGGCCATGCTTGAACCCAAGACCGCCATCCACACCACAGACACCGCAGACGGCACGCGAACCAAAAACTCTGGAAAATGCAGAGTCGCAAGCAAAAACCCAAACGCGCTCGACTTCATCGACGTCTCAATCGCGGTTGTCCGGCACACAGTCTCCTCGTACCCGAGCGCTCGCATAACCCAATACCCCACCGCGCCACCGATGGCGTGGAGCAGAAATGCCGCGAACTGAAGCTTGAGACCGGCGTTGAGGATGGGCTCCGCACAGGTCGCAACGGAGGCGCCCACCAGGATGATGGTCATCAGGACGCCAATGATGGGGCAAGCCGGCTCCACCGCGCGGCAAGCCTTGGGCACATACTTGTTCAGGGTGACGCCGAGGACGATAGGCAACAGCACGACCTGGATGGTGGAGATGGCCATGCCGATCGCGTCCACGTCGACGATGGCGCCCAGGCAGAACTTGCAGATGAGCGGCGTCATGAAGATGCAGCCGATGGTGGTCGCAGTGGTCATGAGCACCGAGAGCGCGACATCACCGCGGGCAATGTATGCGCACAAGTTGGAAGCCTGACCGCCGTTTATGCTACCCACGAGGATGAGACCCGCGAGCATGGGACCGGATAAACCCACCATGTTTCCCACGAGCATGGCAGTCAAGGGCATCATGACGTAGCATGCAAGGAACCCGATGCCGATAACGTCCGGCTTGCTGAAGACCCTTTTGAAATCGTCCAGCGTCAAGGTGATGCCCATGGAGAGCATGAGGGTCGCAAGGCAGAGGGTGTACATGTTCGCCTGCATGAATGAGAACGTCGCTGGAGCCTTGATACCCACCACGGCGCTCATGACAGTCCACACCGGGAATAGGGTCGAGAACGCCGAACTGAACTTCTTGAACGCCGATTTTTCCACGGGCGCGGGGCTGGGCGCGGGGGCCGCGGCGTCGGCGGACGCGCGGGTCACCACCGATGCGCGCCGGGCGGTGACGGCCTTCGATTTGACCATTAAGGCGCGATCAGCACCGCGGATGGCTCCCAGGGCGATGCCGACGGCGGATGAAGCGACCATTGTCCGGCGAACATCGTTGGCCCGATGTTGGACGGAAGACAAGGGGACTCCTCGCAGCGAGGTGGAAGATGTTCGCCGCACAGGGGACGGACGCCCCGCGCCCACGATCGCGACGGGCGCGGTGCACGCTGCGAGAATAGACATAAACTCCAATGGAAGATTAAGGGCCTATGTGAAGGCCTTTACGTCGCCCTCTACCTTGTGCCGGTTGGGTCGGCTGATCACTCGCTTTACTATATCCGATGGCCGCGCTTTATATGG
>Ga0181571_10003805_pt1 | contig 11350 bp, 9 predicted proteins | sample 101ome_17_FD_132440 | JGI IMG/M metagenome (GOLD analysis project Ga0181571, IMG submission 132440) | Coastal salt marsh microbial communities from the Groves Creek Marsh, Skidaway Island, Georgia - 101407AT metaG (megahit assembly) | ecosystem: Environmental > Aquatic > Marine > Intertidal zone...
GTCGCCGTGCTCACCGGGGATATTCACTCCTCCTGGGCCATGGACGTGGCCCGGGACCCCTTCGGCGCGGCCTACAACGCCAGCACCGGAAAGGGCAGCCTCGCCGTGGAATTCGTCACCCCCTCGGTCACCTCGCCCTTCCTCACGGATCGGAAGGCCGCGGAAGCGCGGGCGGCTCAGGGCCTTGAGGCCCACCCCCACACGCGGTTTATCGACCTTTTCCATAAGGGCTACGTGCTGCTCGACATCACCCGGGACCGGCTCCAGGGGGAGTTCTGGCACCTCGCGACGATCACGGAAAAGCGCCGCGAAGAGCGACTTGCGGCAGCCTACTTCACGGCCCGGGGAAACAACCACCTTGAGGCCGCTCGGGGCGCCAGCGCCCCCGCCGAGCTCCGGGAACCCGCCGCCTAGGCAGGGTCGCGCCGCGACGTCTACACTCCGGGGAAATGGCGCACAGGGGTGCCGACACCGGGAAGTGGGACTATGACGCTGCGACGACGCGATGTTTTGAAGGGGGGCGCCCTGGGCGCCCTGGCTACGGGGCTTAGCGGAGGCCTTGCGCAAACGGCCCTGGGGGCCGAAGGCCGAGGGCCAACCCTGGCCCCAGCGGGCGTGGGAGAAGCAGGACTGCGAGGGGTGCGCGCGGCCTTCACCTTCGATGAGCGCCACGTGCCCATGAATGCGGCCAATCTCTGTCCCGCCCCGCTCCGCGTAACCCAGCGTCAGCAGGCCCTGGGGGCAGCCATCGACGCCGATTGCTCCTTCCAAAACCGAGGCCCCATCGAAGCCCTGCGGGAGGACGCTAGACGCGCGGTCGCTGCCCTGCTCGGCGCGAAGGCCGATCACCTGGCTCTGGTCCGCAACACCAGCGAAGCCAACAACATCGTCAATGCCGGCCTCGATCTGGGCCCCGGCGATGAGGTGGTGCTTTGGGACCAAAATCACCCCACAAACCTCGTGGCCTGGAAGGTGCGTGCCGCACGCCACGGCTTCGCCCTGAAAATCATCGCCTTTCCGGCCAATCCCTCGGACGAAGAGGAACTCCTCGCGCCCTTGGAGGCGGCCCTAACCCCGCGCACGCGGGTGGTGGCCCTGAGCCATGTCTCCAACGTCAGCGGTCTCGCCCTGCCCCTCCCCGTGATCGGCGCGCGCCTTGCCGCCCGGGGCGTTCCCCACTTTCACGTAGATGGGGCCCAAAGCTTTGGGGCGCTCGCGGTTGATCTTGAGGCGAGCGGCGCCCACAGCTATAGCGGGAGCGCACACAAGTGGTTCATGGGGCCCAAGGAGGTCGGCATCCTGTGGGTGCGGGAAGACCGCATTCAGAGCCTCTGGCCCTCCGTAGTGGCGCCGGGCTGGGGCGATGACGCAGACCCGGACCCGGTGGGCGCGCGAAAGTTTGAATCCCTCGGCCAGCGGGACGACGCCGCCCTTGGCGCCATGGTGGAAGCCGCAGCGCTCCATCGCACGCTGGGGCCCAAGGCCATCGAAGCGCAGCTGAAGGCTCATGTCCGCACGCTTAAGGACGGGCTCCGGGATCTCGGGGCCCCGGTCCTCACCCCCGGGGCGGACCGCTTCAGCGCTGGGGTGTGCATTGTTTCCGTCCCGGGCCCCAACCGTCGGGCCCTGTTCCAGGCGCTTTATGAAAAGCACGGCCTCATTGCCGCACCCACCGGGGGCCTGCGCCTGTCCCCCCACGTGTACAACACGGACGATCACATTCGCCGCGCCCTTGAGGCAGTGGCCGAGGAACGGGCCCTCTGGGCCTAAGCACAGGGGAGAGAACACCATGGCACTGCACGCGCCTACGCAACTGATCACCGTCACTGAGCTTCAAAGGGCTGGCGACGCTCCGCGCATTTTTGACTGCACCGTTCACTTGCGCCCGGACCCACCCCGGGCCTACCGGGTCGAAAGTGGCCTCGCGGACTACGAGGCGGGCCACATTCCTCGCGCCGCCTTCCTCGACCTTCAGGGCACGCTCTCGGACAACGACGCCCCGCACCGCTTCACCCGCTTGGAGGATGAAGCGCTGGGGGCAGCCTTCGCTGCCGAGGGGGTGGTGGATGGCGCAGAACTTGTGCTCTACAGCAGCGGCCATCCCATGTGGGCCACCCGGGTGTGGTGGATGCTCCGGGCCCTGGGCGTCTCGGCCAAGGTACTCGACGGGGGCCTCGCTGCCTGGAAAGCTGCGGGTGCGCCCCTGGCCACGGGGCAGGAGCGCTACGCTCCGGGTACGCTCACCATCGCACCGAAGCCCACGCTTTGGGCCGATCAAGCGGCGGTGCTCGGGGCCATCGACGCGCCTGGCGTCTGCACCATCAACGCGCTGGCGCCCGAGGTCTACCGCGGGGACGGCGGTGCCAACTATGGCCGCCGGGGCCACATCACGGGGTCCGTCAACGTGCCCTTCGCCGCCCTCTTTCAGGGGCCTGCCCTGGAATTTGCCGACGCCGCGACCCTGAAGGGCGCCTTCGAGACGGTGAAGGCCTTCGATCAAGAGGTGATCTGCTACTGCGGTGGGGGCATCTCGGCTACCTGCGACGCCTTCGCCCTCGTGGCCCTGGGCCACGAAAAGGTGGCGGTCTACGACGGTTCCATGAGCGAATGGGTCGCGGACCCGAGCCTCCCCATGCGGGAAGGCGCGGAGCCCTAGGCCAGCCTTAGCCGTCTTCGGATACGAAGCCCTTCCAGGTAGCCATGTAATCGACGAACTTGGGCCCGAGCCCCTCGGCCACGAGGTGCGCTCGGGACACGGGCAGCGTCGCCGCCTGGAAATTTCCATCTTCCGCGAGGCGCTTGGGGAAATCGTGATGGAGAATGGCTGCGCGCCCAAGCAACACGAAGTCCGCCCCCTGCTCGAGGGCAAAACGCACGTCCTCCCCGCTGTTGATCTTCCCCGCCACGCCCACGGCAACCTTCCCCCGAGGCAGCGCCATAAACGGTGCAATGAGGGGCGTTTCCGGGGCATCGAGCGCGTCCTTGCGGATATCCCACAGGGACAGATCGAGGTAATCAATCTTCCCCTCAGCCAGCAAACGGCGGGCAATTTCCGTCGCATCGTCGAGGGTCATGCCGAAGCGTTCCGGGGACAGTCGAACCCCAAGCTGGAACGCAGCGCCGCAGCGCGCACGAATGCCATCGATGATGCGCTGAAGGGGCGCCATGCGGTTCTCAAGGCTGCCCCCAAAGCGGTCATCTCGCCGGTTCGTCTCCGCGCTTAAGAACTGACAGAGCAGATAGCCGTGGGCGCCGTGGAGCTCCACGCCATGAAAACCGGCCTCTTCTGCGCGCTCGGCGCCGCGAATAAAGGCCTCAATCATGGCTTCCACTTCGTCTTCCGTCAGGGCTCGGGCCCCAAACTCCTCCTGCGCAGAAGCGCTTACCGGCGCCTCTCGAATCAGCTCCGCCGGGGACCGCATGCCCGCGTGGTGCAGTTGCACGGAGGAGAGCCCGCCCTGGGCATTCAGGGCGGCGGCGAGGCGCGTTAGCCCCGGCAGGTGATCATCGGAGAAGATGCCTAGCTGCCCGGGAAAGCCCTGGCCGATGGCCTGAACGTGGGCCGCGCAGGTCATGGTGAGCCCAAAGCCCCCCTCCGCCCGCTTCGTCAGCCAGGTGAACTCGTCATCGGAGAGCGTCCCATCGGCATGGCTCTGGAGATTGGTGAGGGGCGCCAGCATGAGCCGGTTAGGCATGGCGGGGCCGCGGGGAAGAGCGAGGGGCGCATGAGCATCGGTCATCAGTACAGTCCTTAGGCGTCTTGGTAAGCGGGATCGCGTTTTTCCAGGAAGGCCCCAATGCCCTCCCGCATATCATCGGTTTGGGCGCAGAGGATCTGCTGCCGGTCCTCCAGGGCGATGGCGGCTTCGAGGCTCTGGGCGTCGATATTCATGTTCAGCGCCTCCTTCGTCAGCCGCACCCCCAGGGGCGAGTTCGCCAGGATCGCATCAACCATGGCCTGGCCCCGAGCCTCAAGCTCGGCCTCCGGGACCACATCGGAAACGAGGCCTACCTTCAGGGCCCGCTCCGCATCGATAAAGGCGCCGGTGAGCAGCAGCTCCGAAGCCAACGCGCTCCCCACGAGCCGCGGGAGGAAATAGGAGACACCCACGTCGCAGGCCGTGAGCCCAATGCGAATAAACGCTGCGTTCATGCGCGCCCGGGGGCCCGCCAAGCGGATATCGGACGCCAGGGCCAGAGCAAAACCGCCGCCGCTCGCGGCGCCGTGAATGAGGGAAATGATGGGCTGGGGCGCCCGGCGCATACGCATGACAATTTCTGACACCCGGCGCTGCACCCGCAGCCCGTTCACGGGGCCGCCCTCCCCCGGCTCCCGCCGCTCCTTCAGATCAAGCCCTGCGCAGAAGGCCTTCCCTGCCCCCCGGAGGACCACGGCGCGGATTTCCGGCCGCGTATAGAGCTCCCCAAAATAATGCTGAAGCTCGAGCATCATGGTGCGGCTCATGGCGTTCAGGCTTTCCGGACGATTTAGGGTGACCCAGTGGGCGCCGCCCCGATGCTCCACCGTGAAGGTTTCATAGGCGCTGTCCTGCGGGGGCTTCGGGCGATAGAGGCTTGGATCGGCCATCAGAAAGTCTCCTGGGTCAGCCAGGGCAGGGGCCTTGGCGGAAGGTCATGGGTGGTTAGGAAGGCCTGCCCCTCGGCTTCGAAGAGCACGAGACCGTCGAGGTAGCGCACCGGCGCCTCGTCCGAAGGCGCGAGGCCTCCTGCCATGGTCCGGAGCAGGTATAGGGTCAGGTCGTGACTCACGTGGACGTCGAGCAACGCCCGCCCGTCTCCCTCCGAGCGCGCCCGCAAGCGCACCCACAGGAGCCGCAGCAGGGTGATCGCCGCCTGCTCGGCGTTCATCATAATGTCCTCGGCCAGGGCACCGGCCTGCCAGGCCTCGACAAAGCTCGGCAGATTCATGCTGATCTCGGTCATGGCCTTGAACATGCGCTGCTGATCGAGGGCGTAGAAAACGCCTAGGGCCTCGACGGGGCGTACGCGCCCCAGGGGAGAGGCATTCTGCCCCTGGCAAATCAATTCAGCGGTTTCTACGCAGCGCCCCGCGGGGGAGCTATAGGCCCGAAGGGCCCAGCCTTGCCCCAGACGCTCCCCGAAGTGGCGCGCATAGGCGCGCCCCGCATCGGTTAAGGGATTCGCAAGGTCGTGGCGCCCGGCCACGTACTCCCGAGCCGAGTGGCGCATGATGAGGGCCGCGCGGGAAACGCCAGCGTTTTCCAGCGCACCCAGCACGGCGAGGGTACGATCCCCGTAAGCGTTTTTGGTCATGAAATCTCTCCCCGGCCCGAAGGCTATAGCAGAGCGCCGGGCCCAGGGAAGGGTCTTTCGGTTATTCGTCGGGCGCATGATCTGCATCAAGAACTTTTATTCGCCTCATGACACGCCCCCAGGCTAGACTCCGCTCGTGCGGTGAGCGATGGGCGCTCCCGCACTCCAGGAGGGATCGGCTCGGCGCCCCGAAGGGCTCGCCGGGCCACCGGAGAGAGGATGTATCGCCATGGATCTTGGAGTATCCGATCACGTCAGGCCCCTGCTTGATGACGTCACCGCTTTCATCAACGAACACATCGTCCCCAACGAAAAGGTCTTTGCCGACCAGGTAGAGGCCGGCGGCCGTTGGTGCGAAACGCCGATCATGGAAGAGCTTAAGGAAAAGGCCCGGGCCAAGGGGCTCTGGAACTTCTTCCTTCCTGAGTCCGAGCGCGGCGCTGGGCTCACCAATGTGGACTACGCGCACCTCGCGGAGCAGATGGGCAAATCCCCCCTGTCCTCCGAGGTATTCAACTGCGCAGCCCCGGATACGGGGAACATGGAAGTCATCGAGCGCTACGGCAGCGAAGAGCAGAAGAAGGAATGGCTCGAGCCCCTCCTCGCCGGCAAAATTCGCAGCGCCTTCTGCATGACCGAACCCTACTCGGCCTCCTCCGACGCCACCCAGATCGCTCTGGAAGCACGCCTCGATGGAGACGAGTGGGTACTCAACGGGGAGAAGTGGTGGTCCTCTGGTATCGGTGACCCCCGCTGCAAAATCCTTATCGTGATGTGCGTCACCGAACCGGATGCACCGAAGCACGCACGGCAGTCGCAGATTCTCGTACCGCGGGATACCCCGGGGATCGAAATCCTGAAGATGCAGCACGTCTTCGGCTACGACGATGCGCCCCACGGCCACGGCCACGTGCGCTTCACCAACGTCCGCGTGCCCAAGGAAAACATGATCCTCGGGTCGGGCCGGGGCTTCGAAATTGCCCAGGGTCGCCTTGGCCCGGGCCGCATTCACCACTGCATGCGGTCCATCGGGGTCGCCGAGCGCGCCCTTGAGCTCATGTGCCGCCGGGGCCTTTCCAAGGAAGCCTTCGGCAAGCGCCTCGCCGACCTTGGCGGCAACTACGACAAGATTGCGGACGCCCGGATCAACATCGAAATGGCGCGCCTTCTGACCCTCAAGGCCGCCTGGATGATGGACACGGTGGGCAACAAGGTCGCCCGCTCGGAAATCGCCCAAATCAAGGTCGCTGTGCCGAACATCGCCCTGCAGGTGATCGACGACGCCATTCAGATCCACGGCGGCGCTGGGGTGTCCCAGGTCTTCCCCCTGGCGAAGATGTACGCCGGGCAGCGGACCCTCCGCCTCGCCGACGGTCCGGATGAGGTGCACCGTCGCACCGTCGCCCGCCTCGAGCTGGGCAAATACCCGGATATCGATCCGGCTGTTCCCGTGGACCATCAGTATGGGAACCCCCTGGGCCTCGGCGCCGCCTAAGCGCCCTCGGCCGATAGCAAAAAGGCCGACCCCTAGGGGTCGGCCTTTTTTTTAGTGCAGCGGCGCCAGTGTTACACTTTACCCCCTTATCCTTGGGGAGCCCGGGCCATGAACCTTCGCCGCCTTTACCGCCTTCGCAGCATCTACACCCTCATCAGCATCGCCGCCCTTGGCTGGGCCAGCCTGGCCCAGGCCGCGGACTTCACCCCCAGCGGGGGCCGGCCCTACTCCGCCGCCGTGCGCCTAACGGTGGGCAGCGATTTTGTGATGACCTCCGGCGGCATCGCCCAGCCCCAGGATCCCCGCCTCTCTGCCGAGGATCCGGCGCGCTACGGGGACACCTACCTGCAAGCCCGCTCCGCCCTTCAGGGTCACGCCCAAACCCTCGCGGCGCTTGGCCTGGGGCGAGAGGACGTGGTCTATGCCCGGGCCTATCTCGTTGCCGATGGCGCCAAGGGCGGAGACTTCGACTGGAGCGGCTGGGATCGCGCCTTCACGGAATTCTTTGCCCTAGGCGATGGCACGCAGCACCGCCCGACTCGGACGACCCTCGGCATTAGCCGCCTCGGCCGCCCCGAACTCCTCATCGAAATCGAGCTCCTCGCGGCCTATCCGGATGGGGAGGCTGCTCCCACCACCCGGGCCCTAAACCCCATGCTGTCCCCGTTGACGCGTCCGGGCAGCCGCATCGCCCAGGCCGTTTCCGTGAACGGCAACGCGCCTCTCTATTTCACCTCCGGCATGCTCGCCGATCCGGCAAACCCCGAGGCGCCGACGAGCGATCCGGCGCACATGGGGCCCATGATCGCGCAGGCGCGCTCGGCGCTGGAAAAGCTCGATGCGAACCTTCGGGCCCAGGGCCTGAGCTTCCGGGACGTCTATTTTCTCCGGGCCATGCTCGCCCCGGATCTGCGTGACGGCGGCGCCGTGGATTTCGCCGCCTGGAACGCAGCCTACGACGCGTTCTTTAACAACGCCGAGAACCCCCATCGTCCGGCGCGCACCACCATGGCCGCGCCAGGGTTCAACAGCTCCAACCGCATCATTGAGATTGAGGCCTATGCCGCCTACCCAGACGCCCGGGGCGCCCATGCTCACGCCTTGAGCACCGGAGCCAATCCGAACCTCCTGGCCCACGGAGACCCCAAGAGCTTCCTCGCTGACAGCATGTCCGTCGCCCGCCACGCCAGCCTGACCCTGGTCTCCGGCAGCATCGCCAAGGCCGGGGTGCCGCGGGAAGCGGGCATGGAAGCGCAAGCGCGCTCTGCCCTGGAAACCCTTGGGGAGCGCCTCGCCTCCCAGGGTCTGGGCTTTGAGGACGTGGTACAGCTCCGGGCCTACCTCGACGTGGGCGACGATTTCCCGGGGCAGTTCCAGGCCTGGAACCGCGCCTATGGAGCCTTCTTCAATAACGAAGCCAATCCTCATCGCCCGGTGCGCACGGCCCTCCCCGTGGTCGCCCTACCGGGGCAAGCCCTTATCGAGATCGAGGCCACGGCGGTGGCGCCGCGCTAGCGGCGAAACCGGGCTGCGCTACCCATGGCTCGCATGCTCCAGCGCTGGGGCTGGCTCCGGCGCCGGAAGGGGCGGAGCGTGCTATGTCTTCGGCTCGGGCCCGAAGAGGCTGAGTCCTGGGGGCCCCTCTTTGAAGCGCTGACGCAGCGCTTCCCCCGCCTTCGCTGCTACTGCTACGGCCTGGGTCAGGGAACGCCGCTCGGCGCCCTCCCCAGGCCCCAGGCCTGGTCCCGGTTGCTCCTGCGGGCCAAGGCCCATGGCGTATTCCTTGCCGGGGGGCCAGCACCCTCGGGGCTGGCGGAGGCCTGCGCGTCCCTCAACCTGCCACTCTTTGAGGCCGCGCCAGAAGGCGCCTGGACCGCCCCGGAGGGGGCCCGGGAAAGCAGCGCCGATGCCCTCCTCGTTCGCTTTGAGCGCGCCCTCGCCCAGGGCCCCGCCCGGAGCGCCCGCGCCCGGCGCGGCGATCGCCTTCTTCGGGCCCTGGCCCGGCGGCGCTTTGAACGGCTCGGGGACTTGCCGGCGCTCCGGGAAGCCCTCGGCCACCCGAAGGTGATCTGGGCCCTGGGCAATGGGCCGTCCAGCGAAGACCCAACCCTGGCATCGGCCGCCTACGACAGCCTATTTAGGGTCAACCACAGCTGGAAAGCCCGGGGCTTTCTAAGCCAGCCGGAGGTGGTATTCACGGGGCTTCGGGGCACGGTGGCCGCCGTGCCTGGTAATACGCTTCTGATCTTCCAGCGCGAAGCCGATTTCGAAGCCCTGCTGCCCCGCTGCGCATTCCTGCCCGGCCGCCGACGATTCATGACGGCAGAGCAGCTGGGGCTCTTCCCGGACACCGGGGGGGTGTTCCGCCCCACAAATGGTGCGATCATGATTGCGGTGGCCGTGGCGCTCGCGCCAAAGCGCTTGCGGATCGCGGGCATGGACCTCTTCGCCCACCCTGCGGGGGCCTACCCCGGGGACGAAGCAACGCCCAACGCCTACACCGTCGCCCACGACCGCCAGGATGAGCTGTCCTTTTTGGCCGCCCAGCTTGCGCATTACGAGGGCACGCTAGAAACCACCAGCCCCGTGCTCAAAACCGCTTTGGCCGAGCTCGGGCTTATCGTTCACGATGTCACGCAAGAAAATGAGGACCCCCGGTGAAAGCAGCGGCAAAAGGCGAATTCAAAACGCGCCCCTACCATAAGACCCTTCGCGGGGCCCTCGGCATGGAGGGCGTACGTCGCCCCGGGGATCGGAAGGCCCCGGTGCTCGTGGCCCTGGACCCGGACCCCGGCGTCACCCGCTCTGAAAAGCCTCCGGTGCGCATCTACCTAGGCTCGGAGCCCGCCCAGTACCGAGCGGAGCGGGTGTTTGTCTGGTCCGTGAAGAAGCACCGCGACCCCAGCCGACGCTACGAGATCTACCTCATGAAGGATCTCGAAGGCTTTGACCGAAGCAAGTGGAAAACTGGCTTCACCAACTACCGCTATGCCATTCCCGCGCTCGCCGGCAACCAAGGGCGCGCGATCTATAACGATGTGGACCAAATCTACCTCGCCGATCCCGCCGAGCTTTTTGATTCGCCCATGGGAGACGCCGCGGTTCTCAGCATCAACGACAAGGAAACGTCCGTGATGCTCCTCGACTGCGAAAAGCTCGCGCCCCTTTGGCGCCTTGAAGAAACGCAGCGGCTGCAAAAACATAAGCACTATCGGGGGCTGGTCCACGATGCCAGGCTCTGGGGCCACATGGCCGGCGTCTGGAACGCCCGGGATCACGAATTCGTAGCCGGGGAGAGCAAGCTGCTCCACTACACCATCTTGCATACCCAGCCCTGGGCCCCCTTCCCGGAGCAGCTTCGCTATGGCGCGAACGCCAACGGCGAGCTGTGGCACGCCCTAGAGCGGGAAGCGGACGAAGCGAACTACACGCTCTTTACGAAGGCCGAGCCTAGCGCCCGCTACCATGAGCTCCTGGCCATGTACGCCTCCATGCATGAGGACGGTCGGCCGGAATCGGGCCATGCGGCCAAGGACACCTTCAAGGGCATTTCCCTCACTGAGCACATCACGCCGGTAGCGAAGCTCCTCAAGCGCACGGAGAGCCAAACGCTTCTGGATTTCGGCGCGGGCAAGGGGCAGCTCTACAAGGACGATCCCGCCCAGCAAGGAACGCGCCATAAGCACATGGACGCCTGGCCCGGCGTTTCCGTGACCTGCTACGACCCGGGCTACGCGCCCTTCTCCGATCCCTACGAAGGGGCCTATGACGGCGTGATCAGCACGGACGTGCTCGAGCATATCCCCGAGGAAGACATCCCCTGGGTCCTAGACGACCTCTTTGCCCAGGCCAAGAAGTTCGTCTATGCCGTGGCCGCCTGCTACCCGGCGAAGAAAATCATGCCCGACGGTACCAATGCGCACTGCACGAACCAGCCCCCGGCCTGGTGGGCAGGGCAAATCGCCCTGGCCGCGCGCCGGAACCCCGGCATTCGCTGGGTGCTCTGCACCCAGGAAAAGAGCCTTTGGAGCTTCGAGCAGCGTAAGAAGCTCACCAAAAAGGGCGTGCGGAGCCGCTATTTCGAAGGGATTGGCTAAGAAGCCCAGTGGCGCGGCATTTGGTCTTCGACCTGGGCAACGTGCTCCTAGCCTGGGATCCGCTAAGCGTCACCCTGCCCCCGACGCTCGCCGGGCGGTGGGACGAGGCCAGGCTAAGCGCCGCCCGGGAGGCCCTCTTCCTGGGCCCCGGGTGGCAAGCCTTCGACGCCGGCGCCCTGTCCGCCGAATCCCTCGCAGCCCAGTGCAGCGAGGACACGGGGCACCCCCAGGCGCTGTTTACGGCCCTAATTGCGGCCATGCCCGCAAGCCTGGTCCCGGTCACGCCCATGCTGGCGTTCCTCGCTCGGGCTTCCGCTCACCATCCCTGCCACCTGCTTTCTAATATCGCGGGCGACACCTGGCGGGCCGTGTGCCAGCGCTACGCTTTCCCCCGCTGCTTCCAAAGTATGACCCTGTCCTACGTCGTGGGCGTGAATAAGCCTGCAGAGCGCATCTACGCCCA
>Ga0181571_10003809_pt1 | contig 11346 bp, 9 predicted proteins | sample 101ome_17_FD_132440 | JGI IMG/M metagenome (GOLD analysis project Ga0181571, IMG submission 132440) | Coastal salt marsh microbial communities from the Groves Creek Marsh, Skidaway Island, Georgia - 101407AT metaG (megahit assembly) | ecosystem: Environmental > Aquatic > Marine > Intertidal zone...
CGACAACCCTATTCCGTGTCGACGACGACGATCGCGCGTCCGTCGTCGTCACACCCGCTCGCGCGCGCGCACCGGGCGCGGCTCGAGCGACGACGCCATGCCGCAGGTGCCGCTCGTCTGTCACGGACACTCCCGACCGATCGTGAACCTCGAATACTCGCGCGTCACCCCGGACGGGGTGTTTCTCATCTCGAGCAGTAAAGATGGGCAACCGATGCTGCGGTGCGGTGACTCCGGCGATTGGGTCGGTACGTTTCAGGGCCACAAGGGATGCGTGTGGGACGCCACGTTGAACGGTGAGGCGACGCACGCGGCGACGGCGAGCGCGGATTTTAGTGCGAGGTTGTGGAACGCGATCACCGGGGACGAGCTCAAGACGTTTCAGCACGGACACATCGTGAAGAGCGTTAATTTCTCGGACGACGGTGGGAAGTTGCTCACGGGTGGAAGCGAAAAGTTGTTGAGGATTTATGATTTGAATAAACCGGAGGCTGAACCGTACACGATGGCGGGAAGCGCGTCGCAGATTAAGACGGCGAGTTTTATAGCGAACGACGAGTTGATTTTGAGCTCGTGCGCCGAGGATAAAGGGATTCGCGTGTGGGACGTGCGAACGAACACGGTCGTAACGACGTTGTCGACGGAATCGCCGGTGATGTCGATCGAGGTGAGCCCGGACGGGAAGAACATGACGACGGCGGACGGTAAGGATGTCACGTTTTGGGACTTGCAAAACTTTTCCAAGGTGCAAAAGTGGACTTTGGATTACGAAGTCGAGAGCGCGTCGGTGAGCTTGAAGCACAAAAAGTTCGTCGCCGGTGGTCCGGACATGTGGGTGCGCTTGCACGACATGGAGACCAAGGCGGAGGAACAGACGAACAAGGGACACCACGGACCCGTGCACACGGTGCGTTTCGCTCCGGACCAAAACTCGTACTGTTCCGGTTCCGAGGACGGCACGATTCGAATCTGGCAAACCATCGAACGGGAGTGAGCGTTGTTGAGTTGAAGGGAGCGTCGATTGAGGGGATTATAACACACGTAGCTAGTCTTTTCTAGAAATCTTGACTCTTGTATCATCACATCACTTCACCGATTGAACAGTCGTCTCTTCACCCTACGCGCGAGCGCTTCGACCCAATCTAACGCGGTGATGACGAACCAACCGATGGCGATGATGAGCAACGAGTGCAACACGCTCAACATCTCCGGGTTCGCGTCCAAGAGTGGCTTTACGTACTTCAATCCGATGAAGAGCCACGCCAACGCCGTCGTCGATCCTACCCCGTAGCCGACGATAACCTGCGGAGGCGTGTGATAACCCGTGCTCACGCGCAGATAACTCAGGAACACCCCGAGCACAACCAATGCAGCGCTCACGACGAGCTGTCCACCGTATCCTATCGCCGGAATCACGTCCCGAAAGTGCGTCAACGCCGCCGCCCCGTAGACGCTCAGGTACGACAGCGACGTCGCGTGCGAGCTCGGCATCCCCGGATCCGCCTTCACCGCCCCATCCGGTCGCTTATGGTTCAAAATCCGTTTCAAAATCTTCCCATTGACGCTGTTCACGATCGATCCCAACAGCGCCCAGCACGTCTCCACGCTCGGGTCGCGCAGGAGCGTCGCCAACGCCGCGAGCGAGACGACAAACTTCGTGCTCTCATTCACCGCCGATAACACCGTCGAGCGTCGCTTCCGAGGCGGCATGTCGCTCGAGAATCCCTCGCTCGACGCACCGACGGCTTCACACGTCGCCGCGATCGATCGACGACGCCGTGATGGACGCACACGCGCGACGCTCGAGGGTGTCCCCGAGACGTGCGAAATGGGGGCGCGCGCGCGCACCGCTCCGACGACGTCCGCGCGCGTCGGTCGCGCGCGCGGGACAGGCACAGATCGCGTTCCGTGCACGTGCGCGAACGCGATGGACATGCGCGACGCGCGCGCGACGCGGTGTGACGTGCTTTTATCCATTCCAGTTGGGAACAAGCGAAACGAGCCGCCGGCGCTCGCGAGGTGTTTTCTTTTTTCGTGATTCGTTACATCGACGGTGAGACTACGGTGCGCTGGATTATGACGTCGCGGTCGTTTCCTCGCTCACGCGACGCGATCGTAGTGTCGATCGAGCGTCTTGGCGGGAATGCGCTTTAAGAGCTCGCGAGGGAAGATCCGAAGCAACGACCACGCGAGGTCCAAGGCGTCGTAAATGTTACGACCCTCGTTGCCCTGATTGATGAATTTGCGCTCAAACTTATCCAGAAATTCGAGATAGAGCAAATCGTCCGAACTGAGCGCCTCCTCGCCGACGACCGCCTTCATGGCGAGGGTGTCTTTACCGATGGCGTAGTTGGCGTAGAGTTGGTTGGACACCTCGCCGTGGTCTCGACGCGTCATGCCTTCGCCGATCGCTGACTTCATGAGACGACTGAGCGAGGGTAAGACGTTGATCGGAGGGTAGATTTGACGATTGTGCAACTGACGATCGATGTAAATCTGACCCTCGGTGATGTATCCAGTCAAATCAGGAATCGGGTGCGTGATGTCGTCGTTGGGCATGGTGAGAATGGGCAACTGCGTGATGGAACCTTTTCGGCCCTTGATACGCCCGGCGCGCTCGTAAATGGTGGCTAAATCGGTGTACATGTAACCCGGGTATCCTCTTCGGCCCGGAACTTCCTCGCGCGCAGCGCTCACCTCGCGAAGCGCGTCCGCGTACGAGGACATATCCGTGAGAATGACCAAGACGTGCTTTCCGCACTCGTACGCCAAATACTCCGCCGTCGTCAGCGCGATCCGCGGGGTGATGATGCGTTCGATCGTGGGATCGTTCGCGAGATTCAAAAACAACACAACCTTTTCCAAACTCCCCGTGCGCTCGAAATCGCGACGGAAAAAGTTTGCGGTTTCCAAGTTGACGCCCATGGCGGCGAAGACGATTGCGAAATCGTCGTCTCCGGACGTCCCCGCCGTCTCCACCTCGTGTCCGTCCTCGTCCCGACGCTTCACCAAACCAGCTTGTCGACAAATCTGCGCCGCAATCTCATTGTGCGGTAAACCAGCGGCGGAGAATAACGGAATTTTCTGTCCTCGAGCAATGGAATTCATCACGTCGATGGTCGAGATCCCCGTCTGAATCATCTCCTCCGGATACGTCCGTTCGCTCGGATTGATGCTCGCCCCCTGAATGTCCAAATACGTCTCCGCCATCACCTTGGGCCCACCGTCGATCGGTTTCCCGCTTCCGTTGAAGATTCTTCCCAACATGTCTTCGCTCACCGGAGTCTTGAGCACCTCCCCCGTGAACTCCAATCTCGTGTTCTTCCCATCGATCCCGCTCGTGCCCTCGAAAATCTGCACCACCGCGCGCTCACCGTCCACCTCGAGCACCTGTCCGCGCCTCGCCGTGCCGTCCCCCAATCGCACGTTGACGATCTCGGCGTACTTTGCGTTCGAAACCTTGTCCAAGATCACCAGTGGGCCCGCGACCGCGCGCACCGTCTTATACGTCAACGTCGGGTCGATGGCGTCCATCGTCGCCTTAGCCGCGGCGACTTGCACCTTGGCGAACTCATCCGCGAGCGTGGGCGCCATGGCGTCGGCGTCTGACGCCCCGCCGTGCCGTTCCCAACACAGAGGCGAAATCGTCCCTTCGCGAGCGCGAGCGCGCGAGAGGCGGGACACACGCGACGCGTCGACGCGGCGCGCATCCTCGAACGCGTCCATCGCGCGGATAATATACTACATTCGTTCTAGCTATCGTCTGAGACCTCCCACGCCGACGTGCGTCGTCATCGCGTCTTCGTCTTCGTCTTCGTGCGCGTCAGTTGTAATACAACTCGAGGTTCATCCCGTCGTGCACCTCGTAATCCTCGAGCGTGATGTGATCCTTGTAAATCGTGTACCACTTTTGAATGCGAATCTTTTCCGGTCGCGTCCCCGTCTGCGCGGCGACGAGTTTCTTGAGATCGCCCACGGTGTCGTCCTCGCTGCGCGCTCGAGAGGTCAGTCGAGTTTTCTTTTGGGGAACGAACGCGTCGAGCGCGCGCGACGACGACGACGAGACGACGCGGACGCACTTGCACTTGACTCGAATCTTCTTTCCGAGTCGATCGTTGAGCACGACCTCGATCATGGCGCGCGGGCGCGCGGTGGGCGTCGTCGAGTGGCGCGGCAGTGTCGAGCGTGGTCATGGTGGGCGCGGATTCATTCTCGGCGTACGACGTCGTCGTGGACTGCGCGCGCGGCGGTGGATTGACGCACGATGCGTTCGCGTGCGTGGCCGAGGGTCGAGGCGGGGCGAGGGACGCGCGCGAGGCGAGGGCGGGGTCGGGAGCGTCGGGGACGTCAACGAGCGGTCGATGGGCGTGCGGGGCGCGCGAGGCTGTCGTGCGCGAGGTGTGGGCGGCGCGCGTGGCGCGAAACCCGAAATTGTACAACGGGACCAAGTTTCGGTTGAAACGGTGCGAACTCGCGGACGACGCGGGCGGGGAGGTGGTCGTGCGGGCGAGGTTGGAGTTGACTGATTACAAGACGTTTCTCGGCACCAACCTCGCCGACGACTGGTTCGCGCTCGCGACCGACTCGTCGTCTCGCGATGGACGTCGTGGAGACGACGATGATACTTCCAACGAGATCGTCGCGCGCGCGTCGTCGTGTGGACGCGTCGTCGTGCGCGACGATTCGCATCGAAACAGACGCTTTGCCGACGCGCTCGGAAACTGCGTCTGTCTTCGCGCGGCGGACGGGCGGTTCCTCGCGTTACACCGAAGCGACGACGTCGGCGAGGCGCCGGGGGCGTTGGTATTCCCGGGTGGACACGCCGAACCAAAGGTGGTCGGTTTCGACGACGCGACGCACGGGTCGATGGACGTTTCCGAATACATGTTTCGCTCGGCGTCGGACGAGCTCCGCGAGGAGCTCGGCATCCATCCTCACCACGTCTCCCCTCTCCGATGTCTCGGCGTCACGCGACGCGTGGTCAACGCGCGTTCGTGCATGGTCTTCTACGCCACGACCGATTTGACGTCGGAGGAGATTCTTCGCGACCATTATCCTCGCGCCGAGGACGGTTTCGAGAGCGCGCGCGCGGCGGCGCTCGACATCGACGAATTACTCGCTCGACGCGATACCATGCCAGGATGTCACGTCGGCGCGTTAGAGCTCCTTCGTCGGTGTCTCGAAACGGCGAACGAACGCGCGTCGTGAACGCGTCTCGGCTCGAACGGTAATATTTCGCATCCCCGGCTGAATTCGCCGGCGAAAGGAAAAAACATCAAAATCGTAAATCATTATCCGCACACGCCCGCACGCATGACGCTCGAGACGGCGCCGTCGCCCGCCCCGCGCGGTCTCGGGGACGTAAGCCTTCGTCCGACCCGCGACGCGTCGTCGTCCGCGCGCGCGAACGCGTCGAACGCTTCGTCATCCGAACCGACCGCTCGATCACCGCGCGCGCACGATGCGCCGGCGTCTCGCGCGCCCGTCGCCGCCGCCGCCGAACCGTCGGTGCGAGACATCGCGCGCGAATCCGCCGAACGCGCCGGTGCGCGCCTTCGCGCGGCGATGGAGGCGCAGGCGAGACGAGAGGCGAAGATGCAGGCGGAGACGCTGGAGGATCAGCACCGGCGCGTCGTCACCTATCTCGCGGTGAATCCAGCCGCGGGACCGGCGTTGCGGGCGTCCGATCGCATCGAGGCGATGCTGCAAAATATGCCGAACGTTCGGGAGGCGGTGACGCGATCGACGGCGTTGATGCGATTGATGCAGAGCGATCGCGGGTTGTCTCGGTTGTTGACGACGATGGAGCGCGGTGGCGTCGACATCGCCGAATTAGCGATGAATCACGTCGAGTTCGAGAAAAAGACGCTGGAGGAGTACGCGGAGGAGGCGAAGATATTGGAGCTGGCGAGAGGGGAGCTGATGCAATATCAGACGCGCGTTGAACCGCCGACGCCGACGGAGCCGACGGAGGCGGAGAGCGAGCGCTATTTAGATAGCCTCAAACGCGGCGGGGAGAACGAGGCGTCGCCGTCCATCGTGGACGTGTACTTTAGAGCACACGCGTCGAATTGCGACGTGTTCATTCCGTTCACCATGTTGTTGGTCATCGCCGGATTGGCGGCGTTGGGCATGCCGGCGCACTATTGGTTGTTCTCCGTCGTCGTCGCCGTGGCGTGGTTCGTCGCGGCGGCGAGACATGCGATGTCGCAGCCGACGTACGGTCGCGGTACGCCGCTCGTGAGCGTGTCGTTGGCGATGTGGGTGCACGCGCTGCTCGTCGTGACGGCTTTGCAATTTTTTGTGGTGTACTTTCGAATGTTTTTTTGGCAGACGCCGCTGACGTGCGTCGTCACCGGCGCGGCGTTCATCATCACGCCGTGGTTGTTTTATAAGACGTACGCGTTGGGTCCGGGATATGTGCCCACCGCCGCGAGCGATTTTAGCTCGTGGTCTGCGACGATGGAGCGCGTCGGAGCGACGCAAGGCGGGAAGACACCCTCGGAGAACGCCTCGTTGATGATGCAGAATAATCGGTACTGCCAAACGTGTCACTGCGCGCGGCCGTTGCGTTCGAAACACTGTCCTTTCTGCAAACGATGCGTGAGTAAGATGGATCATCACTGCCCGATCACGATGACGTGCATCGGCGCGAATAATCAGAGGATGTTTCTCTGCGCGACGTCGACGATGCTTCTCGGACAGCTCGGCTTTTTGCGATGCAGTTACAAGTATTACTGCGAACTCGTCGCATTCGAAGCCCCGCGCGTGGGCGGCGAAGGCTTCGTGCCCAGCGTCATCACTCGGTTCTACGCATTCACCGACGCGCCGTTCGGTATGACGTTATTCGCGCTCCAGACGTTTCTCGCGCTGTACTGCTTTACCATTGTTGCGCGCATGGCGCTCGGCGTCGCCGCCAATCTCACCGTCAACGAGATGTCAAATGCGGCGAGATACGAATACTTGAAATCGGACGACCCCAAACGTCCGTTCCGTAACGTCTTCGACGCCGGTCCGAGGATCAATTGCCTACACTTTTGGAGAAACGTTGACGTCAAACGCGATTGGGACGGATTTTACGCCGCCGCCAAGGAGGATCGCGCCGACCTCCCCATCGCCCCGCGTCTGAGCTACACGTGGTTCCAAACCAGAGGTCCGAAATTCTTGCGCGGTTTCTGTCGCTTACACTCCGACCGCGCGCACGGCCACGGCCACTCCCACGCGCACGGCCACGGCCACTCCCACGGCCACGAGCCCGCGGGCGCGGCGCACTCCCACTCCCACTCCCACGCCAACGACTGCGAAGTCTGAGCTCGACCGCGCATCATAAGACTTTATAGTAATACAAAACACGCACCCACGCACGCACGCGCAGCGCAGCACGCTCGACCGAACAATCGCCGTCGCCCGACTCGAGCGCACCCGTCCCGCGAGCCCGACGCCACATGGCGACCACCAAGTCATCGTCCGCGCGTTTCAGCGCGCGTCAGCGCGCCTCCTCGCGCGCAACGCTTCACGCGTACGACGTCGAGCGCGGCGATGGGGACGACGCGAGCGGAAAGTACGATAAACGGCGTCGAGGCGGTGGGCTCATCAACGAACAGTTCGGACGGATCGTGGACATCGCGCGCGCGCAAACGCGCTCGACGGCTCGAAACGTCGCGCTCGTCCTCTTCGCGCTGTTTCTCTTGTTCCGTCGACCGCTCGGTTCATCGTCCGATGGCGCGACGACGACGCGCGCGAGCTCGCGGGGTCGCGCGGCGGCGCCGACGCCGAACGACGTGCGGCGACTCAACGGCGGAAGCGGTCGAGCGCCGAGCGCGGGCGTGAAACTCATCCCGCGCGTCATCCACCAGACGTATAAATCCAGAGCATCGCTCACGGACAGACACAGAGCGATGATGAAGACGTGGGAAGATTTAAATCCAGAATGGGAGACGCGCTTTTACGACGACGAGGCGTGCGACGCCTTCGTTCGGGAACATTTCCCGGATTATCACGCCGCGTACGCCAGTCTGACGAAAAAAGTGGAACAGAGCGACTTTTTTAGGTATCTCGTCGTGCTCAAACACGGAGGCGTGTACGCGGACGTGGATACGGAGTGTCGCCGTCCGATGGACGATGTCATCGGCAAGGAGGATTCGCTCGTCGTGGGATGGGAAAACGAATTCGACACGGACGCCAAGGCGTACTCGAGACACTTCGTCAGGCGTCGTCAGGTATTAAATTGGGTCTTCGCCGGCGCGCCCGGTCATCCCGTGCTGATCAGTGTCGCGAAACACATCACCGAGGGCGCGCGCAGAGTCTTCACCGAGGCATCGAATAGAAACACCCTCGAGCGCACGGGACCCGGTGCGTTCACTGACGCCGTCATGGCGCACTTTGAATCCACGCAAACGAAGCGATCGTTTTGGAACGTGCGCGTTCTACCGAAAGTCGTCCTCGGCACGCATCCGCTCAACGAGGAGGGCGTGCGACAGGATCATCCAGACGTCGCCGTCGCGCACAGGTACGCGGGCAATTGGAAACGAAAAACTGGATGGAACGGCCGGCGGTCGCTCTTCGATCATATCGGGATATTCGTGCACTCGCTCATGAACGATTTGCCGGAATACAGAGAGCGCGCAGCGAAGCGCGATCCGTACTTTCGCATGCCGGCGGTGGACGACACGAGAAAGTATCCGGTGAGCGCGCTGTGGGAACCGGCGTTCGATGTGATGACGCCGTTGGTCGGAACGATGCCGAATGGATTAGAGATCGAAGAGCGCGACATGGAGGGGTACTGGTTGACGTTGTACGGACGACCTCGCGTTGGGACGGTGCGCGCGATGCGTCCCGGGCAGACGCCGGCGGATATCGCGCTCGCGGGACCGACTCGACGCGCAGCGGCGGCGAAGAGCGGCGACGGCGACGGCGACGGCGCGCGCGTCTTCATAGACATAGGCGCGGATTTAGGATATTACACGCTCGCCGCGGCGTCTCGCGGGGACACGGTGTACGCATACGAGTGGCACGAGACGTTTTTGGACAATCTTCGCGCGTCCATCGCGTACAACGAGTACGGTGATCGAATCCAAGTCTCCAAGGACATCGCCAACCTGAGGCACGGCGCGCGATTCGACGAGTTCGCCAGACTCCCGAAGATTGACGCCCTGAGACTCGCCGGACGCGGCTGGGACCTGGAGATTTTCAAGGGGATTCGCAAAATGCTCGACGCCGGGACGCGCCCGCGCGTGATCCTCTTTGAAATGCGCGCGTCGCTCATCCGACTCTTGATGCGACACAAGAACGCCGACATCGTCCAACTCTTTGAAGATCTCTGGAACGAAGGGTACACGGACATCGGACACATCGGACCGGCGTGCGACGGTCGAGGCGTGCGCGCGATTAAATCATCCTCTCGCGCGAGCGAATTCGACGACACCGAGTGGTGCAGAATGGACGCGTCCTCCGCCAAGGCGGTGGTGTCGGCGCTCGGCGAGCGCGACACGGAAGTCGTCGTGTTTTTCCACGAGCACGCGTAGGTGTGTGTGTGCGTGTAGATGTAGTGTAGTATCCATCATCGTTCAATGTCTACGAAGGTCGCCGCGACGAAGCGTGCGTTCGCGGCGTTCTAATTCCTCTCTCTCGCGCGTCGTCTCCTCGCGTCGTCTCGCGTCGAGCGCGCGACGTCGACACCGCGCGCGCTCGATATCATCGTCCCGTCGTCTACGGTCGCGCGCGTTGGCGACGGCGATGACGACCGGTGGTGTCTCCGGCGTCTCGACGACGCGCGCCGGCGGCGTCATCGCGCGCGCCGCGTCTCGATGCCGCTCGTCGACGACGAGACGTAAAATCTCACGCGTCGCCCGATGCGCGCGACGATCGCACCGTAAAAACCGCGCGCTCAATTCTCGAAAGTGCGCCGCCGCCTTCTCGTTCCACGACTCACACTCGACGCGCGCGAAGACGATGGATTTCAGCGCCAGCGTTTCCAACGCGTCGGCGTCGGCGTCCTCGACGAACGCGCGAAGCAAACGAAACAGGCCCACGCGCGCCGAAAACGCGACGCTCGGCGCGCGATCGCGCGTCATGCGCAGACACACGCCGACGACGCCTCGCGCGACGACGACCGAGACGTCGGACGCGCGCGAGAGGTACGCCTCGAGCGTCTCGGTCAACGCGGCGAGTCTCGCGGCCACCGGACCCGCGAGGTACGGCGCCACCGCGCGTATGCGCGCCGTCGCGTCCGTAGCGTCACCGATGAGTCGCGGTATCGTCGTCGTCGCGACCGTCGTCGTCGTCGTCACGGTGGTCGTCGTCGTCACGGTGGTCGTCATTCGTCGCGTCCAATTTTAACGCGCGCCGGCGGCGTCTCGTCCGAGCTCGCGCACGAGCGTGTCCACGTCCTCCTTCGTGATGACGTACTCCGCGCCGCGATCAGCCGTCAACGCCGTGAATTTCTCCACGAGTTTCGTTCGAAGATTCGCCACCGCGCTCGCGACGTGCATCTGTCGGTCCATGGGTAACGACGCGAACGCTTCGGTCGCCGCGGCTTCGACGCTCTCGCCGCACGCCGCGTCCATCGCTCTCTGCGCGTCGACAATCTCACGAAGCGTCGTCGTCGCGTCCTCCGCACCGTTCACACCCTCTTCGTCGTCGTCGCTCTCGTCGTCGTCGTCGCTCTCGTCGCCCTCGCGTCGCCATCGAAACGTCGCGCCCGGCTCGTCGGCGTGCGTCAAAAACCGAGCGCGTCCCGACGCGAACGTCACCTCTCGCGATTCACGCTCGAATCCGTCTCGCGCGTCGTAGATCAACGTCAACGCGCTCGCGTCGTCGTCGCGCGAGATTTCACACGGCCACCACGTCACCGTCGCGACGCGTTCTTCTTCTCGTTCGTCGTCGTCGTCGTCGTAGGCGAGCGCCCACCGCACCTCCAATCTATCCCCCACGCGCACGGGCGCCCCGCGTCGATCGACGACGCCTACGACGACACCGCGCGCGTCACCGTCACCGTCACCGTCACCGTCGTCGGTCCTCGGACGCGTCGTCGTCGGCGCGTCGACGACGATGGATGCGTCTTCATCGTCTCTCGGTCGTTTAACATCCATCTCTCGCGTCGACGCGTCGTCGTCGTCGTCGTCGTCTCGATCGCGCGCAGTCGACATCTCGATCGACGATAAATGTTCGCGTCGTCTCGGTCGCGTCGATCGCGCTTAATACCTCGCGGTGTCGTCGACGCGCGCGCGTGTCGCGACGTCGGTGTTCGATCGCGACATCGGTTCGACATCGGTTCGACATCGGTTCGCGGTCGATTCCACGCCTCCTCGACGCGCGTCCGCGACCGGGGCGACGGGAGATCGATCG
>Ga0181571_10003812_pt1 | contig 11344 bp, 8 predicted proteins | sample 101ome_17_FD_132440 | JGI IMG/M metagenome (GOLD analysis project Ga0181571, IMG submission 132440) | Coastal salt marsh microbial communities from the Groves Creek Marsh, Skidaway Island, Georgia - 101407AT metaG (megahit assembly) | ecosystem: Environmental > Aquatic > Marine > Intertidal zone...
CAGATCGTCAGCAAGTGGCACGAGACCGGGGTGCTCCAGCAGGTGATGCGGCGCAAGTTGGTGTTCCTGGAGACGCAGGACGTGGTGGAGACGAGCTTGGCGCTGGACAACTACAGGCGCGCGTGTAACTGCGGCAGAGGCGCGGTGTTCCTCTCCGTGGCGAGGGGGAAGATTGCCGAGGGTATCGATTTCGACCGCCACTACGGCAGGGCGGTGATAATGTACGGCGTCCCGTACCAGTACACGCTGAGTCGCATCCTGCGCGCCAGGCTGGAGTACCTGCGCGAGACGTTTCAGATCAAGGAGGCGGATTTCCTGTCCTTCGACGCCGTTCGACAGGCTGCGCAGTGCGTCGGGCGGGTGATCAGGAGCAAAGCCGACTACGGCCTGATGGTCTTCTGCGATAAGCGGTACAACTCGCACGACAAGCGCGGAAAGCTGCCCAAGTGGATCACGAGCCACCTGCACGAGCAGCAGCTGAACCTGTCCACGGACATGGCGGTCGCCATCGCGAGGCAGTTCATGCGGGACATGGCGCAGCCGTACGATCGCGCCGGTCAGATGGGCAAGAGTTTGTTGGATCAAAACTCCGTCAACGCCATGGCGGCGGCGGCGGGGTTCGGACCCCCGACGATCGGGCCGCCGCCGCCGAAGGGCGGCGGCGGCGGCGGCGGCCCGATGGGCGGGGCCGGGCCGATGACCATAGGATGAACGTAGGTTTCGGTAATAGTTACACGCGCGGGTGCGCCCGGATCCCGACTAATAGAGTACTTCGGAGTACTCTAAATTTTTAGCTAGAGAAACGCCCCCGTCCTCCTCCGGGCTCTCACGCGCCGGGAACCTGCGGCGGGTTGGAGGGTCCCTGGGGGTTATTCTTGAGCAAGTACGCCGCCAGGAACTCCACTGGGTTGTTCGGCCGCTCCTTCACCAGCGCCTGCATCCCCTGCAGCAGGATGGGCACGACGCTGGTCTCCAGGTACTGGCGTATGGGCATCGCGTGGACGTCGATCTTGGTCGCGACGTTGACCGCGGCCTTCTCCGCGGCGGCGGCCGCCTCCGGGTCGTCGTGGCCGGCATCCTCGGCGGCGGGAAGGGGCTTATCCTCTTCGGTCTCCATCGGGGCTGCGTCATCGAGGAGGGGTGGGACGGCGTGAGCGGGCCGCCCGGGCGGACGAAAACGAATTGCGCCTCGAACGGGCACCCCCCGCGGGAGGACCGAGGGCGGGTCGGGTTCCCGCGACCGGGTCGGGGGTCGATCGGGCCGTCGGGGCGACGGGTTTAGGGTGTGGGGCGACGGCGCGTACCGTCCGCTTCGGCCATCGCTTCCGGGTCGCGTCCGACCGCTTGCTGGTTGTGGTCCCTGGGTGAGCGCCGAGGTTCAAAACCAAACTTTCCGTCCGCCTCTCGCCAACTCGGCTCGCACGAGGAGGCGGTTATCCACAACATGCTGGCGCTGGCCAGCCCCGCGGGGACGACCGCGCCCGCGTCGTCCTCCTCCCCGCGCCGCGCTCGTCCCCCCACGCGACGCGTCGCCCCTTCCTCCTCGAGGGGAATGATCTCGACGCCGTCGGGCGGGCCTCGAACGTGGGACGGCTCCACGCCCCCCGTCATCACCTCCGACGAGCCCGGATCGTGGGCGCACGACACCGTGTCGCGAAGGCTGCGAGAGGACATCCTCGCGCGCGTGTTCCGCGACAACGCGGACGTTCTCGCGTCCGGGACCATCGCCGAGGCGAACCTGCGCGCGCTCGACGCGGAGCTCGCCGCCGCGGCGACCAGCGTCATCACGCGCGTCCCGCCCGACGGCGGCCCCGACGTGGACACCTGGACCCAGCTGTGCGAGCCCCACCTCGGGAAGACGTGGCTGGAAGCGCCCTGGCTCTTCGCGGAGTTTTACTTTTACAGGAGGATCCTCGCGGCGATCGGATACTTCGACCCGGCGTCGCCCGCGTTCGGCCGCGACCCCTTCGCGAGGGACAAGAGGGCGGGTTTAGACGCCGGCATGGGCGCGGCGACACAGCTGGCGAGGCGCGCAAACGCATTCGCCGAAAAACGTCAAAGCGGGTCCGCCGCGACGGCCGAGGAGGTGCGTCTGTTCCTCATGGTGGCGCTGTGGGGCAACCGCATGGATCTCAGCATCTGGCCCGAGGACGGGGGGAACGAAGGAGGAGGTACGAAGGGCGAACGCGCCGCGAACGCCTTCGCCGACGCGCTCTCGTCTGGGGAAAAATATCTCCTCTCCGACGACTCGCAAGCCGCGGCTCGCCTCCTCCTCGGCGCCGAGGGTCCCGCCGACAAACGACAAACCGCGGGGGGAACGAAGAAAAACAAGAACGTCAGCGTCGTGGTGGACAACGCCGGGTTCGAGCTCACGTGCGACCTGGCGCTGGCGGACGCGTTGATCGCGGGGGGGTGCGCGAGCGGGGTAACGCTGCGGGTCAAGGCGCATCCCACCTTTGTCTCCGACGCCACGGTAAAAGACGCGATCGATACCATCGACGCGATGGCATCGTCCGCCGACGCCGACGTCGCCGCCATGGGCGCGCGTTGGCGCCAACACCTGTCCTCCGGGGCGTGGGTGCTCGTGCCGGACTTTGCGTGGTGCCAGCCGCAACCTTTCTGGTCGTTGCCCGAGGGCGTCGTTACCGAACTCCGGTCATCGCGTTTGGTCATCGTGAAGGGCGACGCGAACTACCGGAGGCTTCTCGGGGACGCGCGGTGGGACCTGGCGACGCCGTTCGAGGACGTGACGTGCTGCTTTCCCGCGCCGTTGCTCGCGCTGCGGACGCTCAAGGCGGAGCTCGGGTGCGGGATCCCGCGCGAGAAAGCGTCGAAAGCCGCGGAGAAACGTCCGGGCGATTGGATGACATCCGGAACGTTCGGGTGCGCGCAGTTGAACGCGGCGCCGGCGGGGCAACACGCGGTGGCGTCCCTCGCGACGTCCCTCCCGCCCGACGCGTCGTTCGCGGGTGGCGGACGCCAAGGGAAAGGGAAAGGCGAAGGAGGAGGTGAAGGGTCGTCATTATTAATCCTCACCGAGCGCGAGCGGCTGGACCTCGCGAAAACGCTCGTCGCGCTGGCCAACGCAAGCCGCGAGCTCGCGCGAACGCTTCGAAGCGCGCCGGCTCGATCGTCCGTAACGCTCGGCTCAACCGCCGGCGGGACACGAAACGCCACGGGGGACGACCAGCGAAAGCTGGACGTCGTCGCGGACGACATCTTCGCGACGCACCTCGCGTCGTGCGGTGGAACTCGATGGTACTCGAGCGAGGAACGTGAAGCGCCGCTCGAGCTCGACGCCGGCGGGACGATGGCGGTGTGCTGCGACCCGCTCGACGGGTCGCGGAACATCGACTGCAACATCCCTGTGGGCAGCATCTTCGGCGTCTACCGCGTGGTGCCGACGCTCGGGACGGGCGAGGGGGACGGCGTCGCGCAGTGCACGCAGCCGGCGAGATCGCAGCTGGCGGCGGGGTACGCGCATCACAGCGGCGCCACCACGTTGGTGCTCGCCGTCGGCGACGAGGGTTCGGCGGTGGAATTCGTCCTCGACGACGACACCGGCGCCTTCGTCGTCGCCGCCGACGGCGCTCCGCTGCGATGCCCCAAGAGGGGGCAGATCTATTCCCTCAACGACGCGAGGTTCGACGATTGGCCGGAGGGTCTGCGGTCTTACGTCACCGACGCTCGACGGGGCGAAAATCAAACCGGAGAGCAATACAGCGCCAGGTACGTGTGCTCGCTCGTGGGTGACTTTCACCGGACGATGAAGTACGGGGGCTGGTGCGGAAATCCCCGGCCGCACTTGAGGCTGCAGTTCGAGGTTGCGCCCCTGGCGTTCGTGGCGAGAGCCGCGGGTGCCGTCGCGACGGATGGTTTACGCGAGGATCTGATGGCGAATGAGCGCGGTCCGACCGCGGCGCACGAACGGACGCCGCTGTTCGTGGGCAGCGTCGACGACGTGGCGGAGCTGTTGACGTACGGGGACGTTCGTCAGGTGGCCAAGACGTACGCCCTGTGAGTGAGTCTTAAGACTTAGCGGGCGCGAGAGTGCAGCTAGCGTCGTCACCTCGGTCTACTAAGCTAAGAATCATCTAACTAACAAGAGTGCTACGGCGTTTCATCACGTCGGCGGGGCGCGCCAGCGGTCGGCCCAGGCGCGGCAGCACACGTCCCCGCCGTCGTCGTCGTCGAACCCGACCCGCGCGGGGGGCTCGTACTCGAACCCGCACGCGTCCACGTACAGCCCGAGCAGCGGCTTGAGACACCACGCGGTGACCACGCCCGCGTTCATGTGCTCCATCGCCCAGCGCGTGGCGAGGACGGCGAGCGCCTTACCGCGCCCGCCGCCGCGCATCTCCGGCGCCACGACGAGGGAGTTGAGGACGCAGTTCACGGTCCCGCGCGGGGCGCCGCGGGGCGGGTGCGCGGATTCGGAGATGATCACCGATCCCACCGCCGCGTCGGCGTCGCCGTCGAGAAGGATGAGCCTCTCGGCTCTGGATCGCCCCGAGGTGGACGCCTCCCGGCGCTCGGCGGCCGCGCCGATGCCGAGGAACCCCGGACCCTCGTTGCGCTCCGGCCACTCGTCCTGGTTGAACGTCGCGGCCTCGATCCTGCATCGCTTCGGCGCGTCCTCCGCGCGCACCAGCGCCAACGACACCATCGCGCGGCGCGGAGTCGGAGATCGATCATCCGCGGTCCAAATCTACGGTTCCTAACGGTGTCCACGCGCCAAAAACGCGCGCGTCGGATAAAAGCAGATCCGCGGGGCGCGGGGCACAAGGGGGGCACCGATGGGCGAGGGAGATGGGCAAGCGGAGGAGTCCCCGCTGGCTCGAGCCGCGAACCAGCTCCGCATCCCCTTGCGCGAGCGCCGCAAGCTCTCCACGGCGGCCTCCGAGGTGGCCAAGTCCGTCGCCGACGATGAACCCGCGCGACGCTCGGAACGCGAGGAGATCTTACGCGCGCTGGAGAGCTCCGCCAGGGAGGTGTTGGCCGCGGCGGTGAGGGCGCAGCGCGCGGAGGAATCCGGGGAGGAGCCGAGCACGCCCGTGGCGGAGGATAACGGACACGTGGAGAGGCTCTGCGCGGCGGTGCAGGCGGCGCTCGACCACAGAGCCTGCGCGACGTGCGCCGGGTGGGGCTCGGGCATCGGAGAGATGCTCCGCCTCGACCGCCTGAAGATCGGCTCCTCCGGCGCGGGCGACGGAGCCTCCTCCGACGCCCGCCCGCCCGAGGCGCGAACCGCCGCGGCCGCGCTCGAGGCGTTCGAGCGCGACCTCGAACCGGCGTCCTCCCGGTTCAACGTCTTCCGACCCCAAGCCGCGACCGGCGGGCGACCGGGGGGTAGCGACGACCGAGTGACGAGTGAGGCATGGATGAGGCCGGCGACACCCGCGGCGAGGGTCCGCGGATGGATCCACCGCGCCCTCAACGCCGGCGAACTCGCGACCAAGGTGGCCGCGTTCATCAAGAGGCACGACATCACCCGCGCGGGAGGACACCGCAACCGGTGCTACGACCCCGGCGCGTTGGTCGCCGACGAGGAATCCGCGTCGCGGCTGCTGGGCGTCTGCGTCGGCCTCGGCGCGGTCAAGTTCGACCTGCCGACGGACGCGGAGACGCTCAAGGCGCTCTTCTCTTCGAAGGTTGGTGGTGAGGTTGGTGGGAGTGGTGATGACCCTCGGGTGCGTGACGCGGAGGTCGCCGGTTCGAACCCCGCCGGGGGCGCGGGTGCCGGTTTCCTCAACAAGACGTGGGGCGCGGTGACGGCGGTTGGGGGCACGGCGGCGGCGCTGGGGGGCCACGCGGCGACCGGGGTGGGAGCGCTGGGGGGCCACGCGGCGGCGGGGGTGGCGGCCATCGGCACCGGCGCCCACGCGCTCGGCACCGGCGCCGTCACCGGCGTCGCCACCGGGGTGAAGACGGTTGGCGAGGGGGTCAAGACGGTGGGCGAGGGCGCGCTCAGCGGCGTGTACGCGGGGGTGCGAACGGTGGCCGGGATGTGGGCCCCCGCGCCGGGGCCGTCGGGGATAGGAGGCGGGGAGGAGGACGATCTGCTGAGCGACATGCGCGACGTCCTGGCGGAGGAGGGGGTGGCGCTCCTCGACGAGCGGATAGACCTCGGGGGCGGCATCGGCGGTTGAGAGTTACCCGGTTAAGAGGTACCTGAAGGTGAGCGTCGGCTACTCATACTCGTTTGGAGCCCCGCGACCAGTCGTCCGTCGCCGCGGGCGCCCCCGCCGGCGCGTCGTCCTCGCGTACCCGGTCCCGACCTTCCATCCTCTCCATCTCGCGGGTCATCTCGCGGAACAAACCGCGGAACGCGTCGCCCGGTCCGGCGCCCCTCCCGCCACCAGCCGAGGAACCCCCCGGGGGCTCCTCTCCGAAGAGCGCGCCCAGCAAGCTCCCGAACGGAAACGGGAACGCGCTCCCCGGGAACACGCCCCCCGACCCACTCGACGCGCCCTCCCACGTCTTCTCGAAGAACTCGGTCGACGACGAGCGGTCGAAGAACTCGAAGCCGCCGGCGGACCCGGTAGATTTCGCGTCCGTCTCGTCCGTCTCCTCGCGCGACTCCTCGACCAACTCGCGGGGTTGGCCCGGGCACTGGCGGAACTTCCTGACGATGCGCTCGCACTTGCGGCGCACGACGCCGTTCTCGTCGGGTGCCGTGCGGCACGAGTACTGCGCGCGACGAGATTGGGAAGGAGGGAAGGGTCGGCGTCTCGCGCGGATCTGACGAGGCGGGGGAGAAGAAGAGTGAAGAATGAGGACGGCGGTGGGTCGACGCTCACCGTGGTCGAGCTCGACACGGCGCACGCGGAGGCCGCGCCTCCTCGCTCGGCCTGGATCTCGGCCTCCTTTCGCTCCCACCACGGCGTGGTGGTCGACATCTCAGACAGCCGCGCGAGGGAGAGTGCGCGAGCCCTGGTAAAAAATCCGCTTGACATCGGAGTGAGAGACGAGCGACGGAGACGTCTCGCCAGCCAGAGACATGGGAGCGGTGACCGCCCCGGGCGGGAGCTGCGGCATGCGTAGGTGGCGAACGTACGGGCGAACGTACGCGCGCGCGGTGCTGCCATGGCAGACCGCGTCGCCCGCGCCGCCGTCGCGCGTATCCCCCTCGCGCGGCTACGACCACGCCGCGGGCCGCCGCGACTTCGGGGCGACCGTGGCGCGCTCCTCGAAAGCGGCGAAGATGGGGCGGTATCCACCGGTGCCTCACGTGGATGCGCATCCGCTCTCCCGACACGCGCGCGAGCGCGCCGCGACGGACGAGGACTCCATGGACGTCGCGGCTCTGTGCGCGTCGTGGCGCCAACGCGCGGGCAAGCCCGGCGCGACCGTCACGCTCGAGGTGGAGCGCATGCTCCGAAACGACGCCGACGCCGCCGCCGCCGCCGACGCCGACGCGTCCCCATCCTCCGTGACGCTCGTCGACCCGCACGCCTCCTCCCCGCACTGGCGCCTCCTCCTCACCAACAAGAACGAGAACCTCTACAACGCCTTCGCGCTCGAGGTGGCCGCGTGCGCCCCGAACAGCGTGAGCCTCGCGACGGGTCTCTTCGCATCCGCGTCGACACCCGCCGCGCCGACGCTCGCGCGCATGGCGGGACTCCGCGCGGTCGTCGACCCGCTCGCCACCGGTGAAGACCTCGCATCGCTCCTCGACGCCGTTCGCGCGCTGCGAGTGTCCGTTCCGCCGCTTCCGAACGGCGATCCGACGCCGGTGGCTCTGTACCACGACTGCGTGGCGAGATTCGTCGGCCGCGGCGGAGACACAGCTGTGCGCGCTTCCCACAGAGCTTCGAGCCCGGACGTCTACGCGTCCGTCGGCGACGTCGTGCGGACGTGGACGCCCTGCGGGTTCAAGCACGGCGTGTACGCGCGGTTCAAGAACCCGAACGACCCGACAAACGTGGAGGGCCTTCGGAACACGCTTCGATTCGTCGTCGTCGAGACGAGCCGCGGGTACGCCTTCGGGCTCACGACGTTTGCGCCAGCCGTGTCCCCGCCGCGGTGCGATTGGAACAGGAAGCCGAACAACTACAGCGCGGGGACGCGGCCGGAGGTGGCGGCGGCGGCGCTCAACGCGGTGCTCGCGGGCGGCGAGGGGATGCGGGGGACGCGGTCGACTCCCATGGGGCGAGGGGAAGGAGGAGACGGATTATCGGGAGGAGGGGAGGACGGGGCCCCGACTGGGACGATTACGAGCGTGGTGGTGGATCCCTGTTGCGGCGGCGGGACCGTCTTACACGCGGCTTGGAGTCGCGGGTACGCCGCCATCGGCGGCGACGTCAACGCGCAGATCGTGCTCAACGCGCGGGGGAACATCGCGAGCTTCGTGCCCTCGATGCCGGCGGCGCACGCCGTGCTGGCAGCCGTCGACGACGCCTCCAAGGATCGGGACGGGCGACTACGAGACGATCGAATCGAATCACCTCCGGATGAGGTCACCTCGGAGGATGAGGTCACCTAGGAGGATGACGTCACCTCGGAGGATGACGTCACCTCCGGGCTCCTCGCCCCGCCGCCGCGGATCCTCGAGGCGGACGCCACCGCTCAATCCACGAACTGGGTCGCGAACGCGTCCGCGTGGCTCGGGCGGAACCCCGATTCCGTTCGCGTCGCCGCCGTGGTGAGCAACCTTCCATTCGGCCGAAACGTGTCGACGGGCGGTAAAGGCGGCGGCGGTAAGTGGTGCACCGCCGACGCGGACGAGTACCGCCCGCTGCTGACCGCGCTGTTGCCCGTGGCTCCGCGGCACGCGTTCGTGTCGGGGACGCCCATCGCGGAGGCTATGCGCGCGATTGGGTACGAAAACGTCACCGAGGTTCCCGTGTGCCGATTCGGGCGAATCTTTCTCACCGTCGCCATGGGCGACGACTCGCAGTGGCAGCGCGGCCCGCTCGAGCCCGCCGTGAACTTCACCACGGAGCAGGCGACCGGGGCGAAGGCGACGCGAGGGTACGTGCGCAACCCCGACCCCGCATGGGTCAGAGAGGCGAGTGATGGGGGTTCGATCGATCCGACGGGTGGTTCGGTCGCGACGAGCGCACCGCGAAGGTCGGCCAAGCCCCCGCTTCGAATCGCCATCGACACCGGGTACGATCAGGACAGCCAACGCGCGGTGCGAAGCGTGGCGAAGCAGCTCGCCGAGTGCATAGGCGTCAAGCGGCGCGCGCTCAAGGTGGAAACGCTGGAGGACGGAACCGACGAACACGCGAAGAACCCCCCCGGGTCCGCAACTGACTCGCGACCGACGCCAACCCCGGTGGACGTGGATCTCACCTTTGCCGGCTGGCGAGGCGTCGTCGCGGCGCACGCGGCGGATCACTTCAACGCCGACCGATGGTCCGAGGTGCGCAAAGACCCGCGCGACGTCGAGGACATATTCATGCGCGGCACAGCTGGCGAGGGGGGTGCCGACGGGGGTGCCGACGGGGCGGAAGGAGGAGTCGCGCCGGCGAAGGTGGTGTACCTATCCCCGGACGCGGAGGAGGTTTTGGAGGATGTGGAGCCCGGGGTCGTGTACGTCATCGGCGGCATCGTCGACCTCGCGGCGCGGGGCGTGGCTTGGAGTCTCCCGAGGGCCAACGCGCTGGGAGCGTGCGCGCGGCGCCTGCCCGTGCGCGAGCACCTCCCGCTCGTCACGAACCAGATCCTGAACATCGACACCGCGATGAAGGTGCTCTGCGAGAGGTACTCGGGGAAGGAGTGGGGGGACGCGCTCCGCGCCGCGCTGCCCCGGCGGCAGCAGGGCGAGCGGCCGGCTCGATTTAACAGACCAAAAAGGACCGCCGCGGGAGATGGGGATGGGGATGGGGACGCGGATGCCGCGGCGAGGGCGCTGCAGAGCGCCGAGATGTGATGAGGTCACGCGCGATGAGTGTCAGTTCAGAAGATGCTAAACTTTTTCGCCCGAATCGGCACCGCCCGAATCGGCACCGGCCGGACCCTTCGACCGCGGCGATAGGGTTTCATCGCCGAGGATCACCGCCGATATCACCGCGCGCGTGTGGTCGAAATGCGGCAGCGCGTAGACAGCCGCCGCGGTCATCACGAGGGCTCCCAGAATTCCCAGTCGGGAGATGCGCGCCTTTTCGGCACTCTCGACGGCTCGGAGTTGGGCGCGTATCTTGGAAGCAGCCTCCTCGGCCTGCTCCGCCCTCCGAGACATGGCCCGCCGCCTTCCCGCGCTCACCCCTCTCGGAGCAGCGGTGTCGACCCGACCAGCCCCCAGCGCCGGGGCCACCCTTCCAGCCAGCGCCCCTGCGTGAGCCCGGAAGTGAAGTACCAAGTCTCTTGTCAACTTGCTTGTCGTCTCGGAAGTGGTGATGACAGGACGGGACATTTGAAAACGAGGGGTTCTAAAAACCGAGGGCAACCACCGGACGCCAGCACAGCGACGAGCGCCATGCTGCGACTTGTCGGGCGGATCTTAACCCGCAAGAGGAAGAAACAGATTCAGGAGGACTTCAACCTGCTCGAGGCGCTGGCAGAACACGCGCCCGATGTCTTCCGCGATGAGCTCGTCTTGAAGCACCTCGACAAGACGACCACGTCGTTGCTGTGGCAAACCTCGAAAAAGTTGAAAGGTGAGGTGACCGCCACCGGGGCGTTGAACGGGGTATGCTCCGTGCCGGGGTGCGAATGCGAATGCGACTTCAAGCTGCAGCTGTCACACACAATGATCTGTCAGTGTCCTAACAACTGTCCAGATGAGCATTACGTCAACCCTGAGCTCTTCGAGACCGTCGAGCTCGCTCGGTGGGCGGTCGACAACGGAGCCGAGTTCGACGCAAACTTTACCGTGAAGGCTGTGGAGGCTGGAAACATCGACGTGTTGAAGTGGGTCATCTCCGAGAACTGCGCGATGCCTTGCAGGGCCATCTTGCATGCTGTCAAGCAGGATCGCAAGGATATGTTTCTTCTCCTGCGCGAAGCGGGCTGCCCAGTCCCCACGTGCGTCTGCAAACACGCCGCTTTGAAAGGTCACCTCGAGCTCCTGAAGTGGCTGCACAAGGATCTAGGCCTCCGTATCGATGGATGGGAAGACTACGACTCTACATGCATCGTCGACGAGGGAATCTTGAGATACTTGTCGGATCACAGGGCAATAGACTTCACCATCTACACAATAAACGCAATGGAATGGGCTGCCCGGAGGGGAAACCTGCGTCTGGCCAAGTGGTTGGTTGATGTTTTGCAAACGGAGGGTCGCACGATGCCCTGGAACGGACTCATGATGGCATACGCACTGTGGGAAGACAACCCTTTACGAAAACGTCAGGACGCTAACATCTTCGACGAGCGTTTCGTGGACTGGGCGAGGGCG
>Ga0181571_10003815_pt1 | contig 11340 bp, 9 predicted proteins | sample 101ome_17_FD_132440 | JGI IMG/M metagenome (GOLD analysis project Ga0181571, IMG submission 132440) | Coastal salt marsh microbial communities from the Groves Creek Marsh, Skidaway Island, Georgia - 101407AT metaG (megahit assembly) | ecosystem: Environmental > Aquatic > Marine > Intertidal zone...
AAGCGCAGACTGAGAGTGTTATTGAGAATATCCGTTGTGCTGGTGTGACCTGGCCTGCAGGCAGCGCTGGAGGGGTGGAGGAGACCTGGCTGGCAGGGCAGACTTGGGTTGTCTCGGGTAAACTCGAGCGGTATACCCGTGAGGAGGCGCAAGCTATGCTAAAAGCGGTTGGCGCCTCTGTCGCCGGCAGTGTCTCGAGTAAGACAACCGTATTGTTGGCCGGTCCAGGGGCAGGCAGCAAGTTGACCAAAGCTCAGAGTTTGGGTGTGGAAGTGATAGATGAAGCAGAGTTCATTGCGCGTATCGTTAATCGCGCTTAGCGTCGTGCTTCTGTTGAGCGGTTGTGCCACAGCGCCGCCAACGAATCTAGATGATGTATGCGCGATCTTCGATGAAAAAGAGGGTTGGTATAAAAGTGCACGGAAATCGGCCAAGCGTTGGCAGGGCGATATTGGTGCGATGATGGCGATTATGCATCAGGAATCCCGCTTCGAGGCGAAAGCGAAGCCGCCTCGTAAAAAGATCTTAGGCTTTATCCCTGGGTTTCGTCCGTCGAACGCATACGGTTATTCGCAAGCGCTTACCGGTACGTGGGAGCGATACCAACGGGAGGCGGGGACCTATGGTGCCGACCGAGACGACTTTGGCGACGCCATTGATTTTATCGGCTGGTATAACCGGTTATCATTTCAACAAAACGGGATTGGTGCGACCAATGCACGCGCCCTGTACCTGAATTACCACGAGGGTCATGGCGGCTACGCTCGTGGGACTTATAAGAGTAAAAGTTGGTTGGTTGTTGTAGCTGCCAAAGTTGAATCGCGAGCCGCACGATATCGAAGCCAGCTGCAAGGCTGCCAAGACCGACTTGATAAAGCCAATCGTGGTTGGTTCAGCTGGTTTTAGTTCGTACCGTCGAGCCTTTACCGTTTCTCGCCTCTTGCCATAGCCAAGATTGAATAGACTATAGCTCTATCGTAGCGCGCTAAATTAGGGCTATACGCAATTTTAAGTGGACTGTTTTCCGTGTTTCCCAGTGCCACCTTCGGTTTTTAGCGACTTGTAACAGAACTGTCATGCGTTGTGGGCGATAATGTTTCAATGTTACAGTTGGAACGGAGAGGAGTTGTTGCCTTGAGAAATTGCACCGTATTGGTAGTGGAAGACGAAGTGGCTATTCGTGACATGTTGCGCATGGCGCTGGAAATAGCCGATCTGAAATGTCTTGAAGCAGATAATATCCTAGACGCACACTCTTTGATTATCGACCGGAGACCGGATATTGTTCTGCTCGATTGGATGCTGCCGGGAGGGAGTGGTATTGAATTGCTCCGCCGGCTCAAGAGAGACAAGGCAACCGAAGAGCTCCCCGTTATTATGCTCACAGCGAAAACCGCGGAAGACAATGTGATCCAAGGGCTGGACGTGGGCGCAGACGATTATATTATCAAGCCCTTTGCGCCGCGAGAGCTTATCGCGCGCATCCGTTCCTTGTTACGACGCAGCGGCGCTATGCCCTCAAGTGAGAGGTTAGAAGCAGGTGAGTTGGTTCTTGATATGAGCAGCCATCGAGTTTATATCGCCGGCGAAGCGCTGAGCATGGGTCCAACCGAATACAAGTTGTTGTCGTTTTTTATGACGCACCCAGAGAGAGCCTACACCCGAGGTCAACTGCTAGATCAAGTGTGGGGTGGTAACGTTTATGTCGAGGAGCGTACGGTTGATGTGCACATTCGTCGCTTACGCAAGGCTTTGCAGTCGGATAGCAGCGATTGCAGTCACTTCATTCAAACGGTGCGCGGTACGGGTTATCGTTTTTCACCTCCTGGTATCTGAGACCTATGCGGGCAGTCGGTCGCTGGTATAAAGAAGTACAGACTCTGCTTTTGCTCGTGGCGGTAGCCATCGCGACGGGCTATTGGTTAGGCTCTGTCTGGGCCGCTTTGACCTTAGTTCTAGCCTGGCGTTTGCTGGTTTATTTATGGCAATTGCGACGCGTCTTGAGCTGGATTGACCAACCGGAGTCCGAGCCGCCCGAGGGCTCTGGCGTATGGGGCATGATGCTGGACCAAATGTACGCGATTCAGCGTCATAACCGAGATGCCCGTTCGCGCTTGCAGCATACTGTGGACTACCTTCGAGACTCCTTTAGGTCGCTGCGCGATGGCGCGATTTTGATTGATCAGAATGGCAACATTCAATGGAGCAATCAATCTGCTGAGCGATTGCTGGGCTTGCGTTATCCTCAGGATAAAGGGCAGGCTCTATTGAGTCTGGTGCGCTACCCGGAATTTTCCGCTTACCTGCTCGATAGTGAATACCAACAGCCTCGCGTTTTTGCTACGCCGGGTTATCCTCAGCGCCATTTTCAAGTAGAGGTGAGCTCTTTCGGCGTGGGTGATCGACTCATTCTCGTGCGCGATGTTACGAGAATCGTGCAGATTGAGCAGACACGACAGGATTTTATCGGCAACGTGTCGCACGAACTACGGACCCCCCTAACCGTGATAAGCGGTTATTTGGATACCATCCTAGACAACGATTCTTCTGTTCCTGTGAACCTGCGCAAACCCCTGCAGCAAATGTCCCAGCAGGCGGAGCGAATGGAAAATCTGGTTCGCGACCTGCTTTGGTTGTCAAAAATTGAGGCGGCAGAAGGTAAACGGACGGACCCGGAGACGGTGAGTCTCGCATCACTGTTGGGTGAGTTGCTAGAGGAACTTAAGACGGCTTACCCGACCCGCCACGTGGAACGAGTGATTCGCACGGAGGTTGGTGTTCTGGGTGATTACCGCGAGCTGTACAGTGCGATTAGCAATCTGATTGTCAATGCAATTAAGTATTCGCCCGAGGGCGAGCCTGTTGTGGTTACCTACGAGCTAGATGAGCGGGGGATTGTGACACTTACGGTTAAAGATTCTGGATTGGGTATTGCTGAGGAGCATTTGCCGCGGCTCACGGAACGCTTTTACCGAGTCGATGAATCGCGTTCGTTTGCTGGGGGCGGCACCGGGCTCGGTCTGGCTATTGTTAAGCATGTAGCAGCAAACCACAGCGCCATTTTATCAATTCATTCCGAGTTGGGTAAAGGCAGTGAGTTTTCACTTAAATTCCCAGAGGCGTCTGAGTCGAACGAGGTCGAGGCAAATGTGGCCTAATTCTCGGCCTCTAGTGTACCTCTTGTCGGTGTTGGTCTTAGGGGGATGTCATGTCGCATCGGCGCGCGGGGAGACCGATGTGAATAGTAAAGTATCGAGTGTCGGTTCCGACACCCTAAGCGGTATCATGACTCGGTGGTCGGAACTGTATCGAGACCGCTTTCCCGAGGTGATTATTCAAATACAAGCTTCGGGATCAAGTACAGCTCCGCCTGCTCTGATCGAGGGAACGGCGAGTTTAGGTCCGATGAGCCGTCGAATGAATCGTACCGAGAAAAGGCGGTTTCGCGCGAGTTATGGTTACGACCCTACGGAGATCGTTGTCGGATTTGATGCGATCGCTGTTTTTGTTAATCATGAAAACCCCATTCAAGCCTTGACCCTTGCGCAGTTGGACGCACTTTTTTCTGGAACGAATCGCTGTGGCGGAGTCAGCTCAAGTGAGGCGTGGCGGGACCTGGGTGTGACAACGTCGCTCGGAGCGCAAAAAGTATCGCTTTTTGGCCGTAACTCCGCTTCGGGAACCTACACGTTCTTCAGGGAAAAGGCGCTTTGCGGCGGTGACTTTCGGAAACGTGTAAATGAACAACCCGGATCGAGCTCTGTAGTTCAGTCAGTCGGCGTAAGCCCGCGTGGCATAGGCTACTCCGGTATAGGCTATGTAAATGAAAGCGTTAAAGTACTCGCTTTGATCTCGGAGCGTGGTGAGCCCGTTTTTCCGACTGCGAGCTCGGCTCTGCAAGGCACGTATCCTCTGGCCCGCCCATTGTATATCTACGTCAATCAACCGTCAGATCAAGCTCTGACTGGGCGAGAAAGGCAGTTCTTAGAACTCGCTTTGTCTCCGGCCGGGCAGCAGGTCATTACGGACTATGGATTTATTGCGCTACCAGAGTCGCTTCGATTACGGGTTCGAGCGCAATTGGGTATCGATTCGTGAGTACCGTTGAGCGAGCGAGTCGGACGGCACGACGCCTGCGTGTAGACAAGCTTCTCAGGCTTTCAGTTATATCAGGAGGTGTGCTGGTACTCGTGGCAATTGCCAGTATCTTTCTGTTTCTGATCTGGGAAACGATGCCCGTTTTCCACCAAAGCGAGCGACCCGCTTTAATCCTTCAAATAGAGCGGCCAAACGATGAATCCCCGCTCATTCAAATCACTGCGGATAATACGAGATTAGTATCCTTAACTGGCGCTATTGCCGCCTACCTAGCGGAAGTCGAGTCGAGCCGTCAGCGTGAGGTCGATGGACCACTAGAGCTCACACCCGGCGACGTCAGCCTATACTTGTCTTCGTGGGATAACGGCCTGGTCGCAACCAGTCATCTCGATGGACAACTAAATGTGTATGACCGGGTAGATTGGAGCAGAGGCGCTCCCTTTGCTGACCGTTTAGTGGCCAAGTCAAAGCTCGCGTATCCCCCCAAAGTGATCGAGCTCTACAGCAGCTCCGCAGGAAAAACCCACCTAGTGGCACGTGATGAGGAACGCCTGGATTGGTACACATCGCCAATGCTCGATTCTATCGGACATACTCTGGTGCTTGAGCGTTCTGTTGAACTCAAAGCGGGTGATGACTATGTGCATGTTTTGGCCGATGGGCGTTGGCTGTTAATATTGAATCGTACCGGAAGTTATCGTTTAATCAGCGGGCGAGGGTCGGTATCGGACCAGTCGGGTAAGCTCGGCGATTCAGAAGTCGTTAAGAAATCAATCGCGCTACGGTCGGGTTACGGTATCCTCGTGGTGTCCGACTCTGACAAAATCGACCACTTTGGTTTGACTTATCAACCGCATGGTGTGGATTTGGTGCGTGTGAACGGCTGGAACACGAGTTACGCACCAGCCCATATTCTTCAAGGGCAAAATAGACATCTTTTTGTGATTGGCGAGAGCGGCGAGGTTGAAATCTACAACTCAGGTACCCTTGCACGTGAACGGATAGTTAGCGGGTTGTTATCGGCTAGTCAGTGGCTAGTGAGTCCCGATGGTGAATTAGTCGGTGCGGGTATTGACCGCGTGCTCATTCTAGATCCGACGCTCAACACAGTGTCACTGGCGGCGCTGTATGCACCCCAAGTACACGAAGGGTATTCCTCCCCCGATTGGATTTGGCAGAGTACGGGTGTTGAGCCAACGTCGGCACCCAAGTATTCACTCACACCGTTGCTGCTTGGGAGTCTCAAAGCGGCTTTGTATGCGCTTCTCATAGCGGTGCCTTTGGCGGTTTCAGCGGCTTTGTTCACGGCACATTTCATGTCGGAGAGTTTGCGAGCGCGAGTGAAACCCGCTTTGGAGAGTTTGGCTGCGCTGCCTACCGTTGTGCTGGGGTTGATCGCCGGATTGTGGTTCGCACCTTGGTTAGAGAGGCACTTTGTCGAATTTGTGACCTCGCTATTGCTACTCCCAGTCAGTCTTGTCGCCGCCTCCATTCTATGGCGACTTTCTCCTGCTGGCCGAGGCGAGTCCCGTCTGACAGGCTCTGAGTTATTGCTTGCGGCGGTATTTATGCTCGGAGGACTGGCACTAGCCCAGGCAGTTGCGCCGTTCTTGAGCTCTTTTTTGATGCCTGAAGGTTTGGTCAGTTACCTATCGAACGACTGGGGCCTCGAGTACGAGCAGCGCAATGCACTCATCGTGGCCTTTATACTCGGTCTGGCGCTCGTCCCGACGGTTTACACTATGGCTGAAGACGCGCTTTTCGCGGTGCCCAGTCAGCTGCGCGAAGGCGCCTTAGCGCTCGGAGCTACAGAGTGGCAGGCTGCCAGATCTGTTATTCTCCCGGCGGCGGCGCCTGGTATTCTGTCAGCGATCATGATGGGTATGGCTCGCGGGGTTGGAGAGACTATGATCGTACTCATGGCTACGGGTAATACCCCATTAATGGATTCGAGTGTGTTTACGGGAATGAGGACACTCAGTGCGACGCTAGCGATGGAGATGCCCGAAGTCTCGCCAGACACTCAGCACTTTCATATTCTTATGTTCATTGCGCTCCAACTTTTTTTATTCACCTTCGCAATTAATACCTTAGCTGAGTGGATTCGCTCGCGATTACTCCGGCGTATGGAGACACTGTGAGGTCCTCGGGTGCTCAACTAGGAAAGAGCTTCGGATGGCGCTCGGACGATGCCATGATGTTCCTCGGAGCGGGGGCGGTCGTTGTGTGTTTGAGTGCGGTGGTGTGGCTGGTAGCGATTTTGATTAAAAATGCCGAGACGGAGTTCTGGCCAGAACCGGTTTACCAATGGGTTGATTCGAGTGGCGAAGAGACGCTTGTCGGCCAGATAGTGTCGAAATCCGATCTCGGCGTGCTGATTAATCAGGGTTGGTTGGATGGTGAGTCTAATAAGCTTGCTCGAGTTCCCCGATCCGCAAATCTAGGGCGAAGCGCACCGGCTGAACTGGTTAGAGTGGATCACGCTGCCCTCGGAAAAATATACGGCGTGTGGCTGGAAACGCCGAAGCAGTCGTTCAGGCTTGTGCTTGCAGACAAGACTGTACTGCAGTTCCAAGAGGGCGAGGTTCTGCGCTGGTACCGTCCGAACGCGCTCGACCGATATGAGTCATGGCGTGTTTTTTCCGAAAATATCGAATCGTTTTTGTTTCGGGCCCCCATCAATTCCAGCACAATGGGGGGCGTGTATCCCGCTATTGTGGGTACCGTTATCATGGTAATGCTCATGACGGTATTCGTTATGCCTCTGGGTGTATTAGGTGCAGTTTACTTGCATGAATACGCCGCGGAAAATCGCTTGACGCGCTTTGTCAGAGTGGGTGTATATAACCTGGCAGGTATCCCCAGTATTGTCTACGGCGTTTTCGGATTGGGTTTGTTTGTTTACGGGCTTGGCGGCGAGATCGATCAGATTTGGTACCGTGACTCTATGCCAGCCCCCACATTTGGTGAGCCCGGTTTGCTTTGGGCTGCATTAACGCTTGCCTTACTGACTTTGCCCGTTGTCATCGTGGCTACAGAGGAGGGTCTGGCAAGGATACCGGTATCTTTGCGGGAGGCAAGTTATGCTCTGGGCGCTACCCGCGCCGAGACTTTGTTTAAACTGGTTTTGCCGCTGACATTGCCGGCTATGATGACGGGATTGATTCTTGCGATAGCGCGCGCTGCTGGAGAGGTTGCCCCTCTGATGTTAGTTGGGGTCGTTGAATTTGCACCTGAACTTCCCGTCTCGACAGATTTTCCTTACCTCCATCTAGATCAAAAATTCATGCATCTGGGTTACCACATCTACGATTTGGGGTTTCAAAGTGTCGGAATCGAAGCGACGCAGTCCAGAGTTTATGCATCGGCGCTGCTGTTGTTTCTGATTGTTCTCGTTTTGAATGCGTTTGCTATTTGGGTTCGAGCACGTTTCGCTCGACGCTACAAACAGAGTTTATAAGGAAGACACCCTTGGAAAACGTGATTGAAGTAAACGACTTTTCACTATCGTTTGGCACGAACGATTCAGTGCTGAAGAATGTCAATCTGGCCTTAAAACGCCACAGTGTGACCGGCATTATTGGTGCGAGCGGTAGCGGTAAATCGAGTTTGTTACGCTCAATCAATCGTCTGGTCGAGTTGCACGCTCACGTGCGAATGACCGGCGATATTTTGTTCGAAGGGGAGTCGATCTTTGGTTCGCGAGTGGATGTTACCGACCTGCGGCAGCGCATTGGTATGGTATTTCAAAAGCCGAACCCCTTTCCTATGTCTATTTTCGAAAATGTCGCTTATGGACTTCGATTGGCCGGCGAACGGAGCATGCGCGTACTGCAAGATCGTGTTGAGCAGGCTTTGCAGAGAGCTGCGTTGTGGGACGAAGTTAGAGATCGACTCGAGGCGCCAGCCGGGATTCTCTCAGGTGGTCAGCAGCAACGTCTGGTCATTGCGCGAGCGATCGCCGTTGAGCCCGAGGTCCTCCTGCTCGATGAGCCCGCGTCTTCTCTCGATCCTATTTCAACTTTACGTATCGAAGAGTTAATTTATGAATTAAAATCTCGCTATACTATTGTCGTCGTTACACACAACATGCAGCAAGCAGCGCGCGTGTCCGATTGGGCCGCCTTCATGCACGAAGGTTCCATTGTGGAGTACGACAATACCGCGGCACTCTTCACCAACCCGCGAGAAGCTAGAACAGAAGACTACATCACCGGCAAGTTCGGCTAGCAGGCGCATATTCATGTTTGGTAGTGATCAACATAGACAGCATATTTCAGGGCAGTTCAATCACGAGCTCGAGACCCTCAAGCACGATATTCTAGCGATGGGTGGTTTAGTCGAATCTCAACTTAATACCGCTCTTGAAAGCTTGATTGAACGCAACAGCGAGAAAGCGATCCGCGTCATAAAGCGTGATGCCGAGGTAAACAACCTAGAGGTCAAAATAGATCAAGAGTGCGCCCGTATCCTAGCGCGCAGACAGCCGGCGGCGAGTGACCTCCGACTGGTACTTGCCATCATCAAAATCAATATGGACTTAGAACGCGTCGGTGATGAGGCAGCGAAGATCGCGCGACAGGCTAAGGTAATTATTGAAAGCAATGTGTCGGGCACGCAATTTGCGCAGCTACGGCGGATGGGACGGAAAATTGTGGATAGCCTGAGGGCGGCCCTGGATGCACTGGCACGTCACGACGCAGGCGAAGCCTTGTTGGTGGTTCAGGGTGACTCATCGGTCGATCAAGAGTATGCGAGATCGATGCAAACCTTAGTGGCGGATATGAAGGCGGAGCCTCATAATATTAGCACCATATTGAATGAAATTTGGGCCTTGAAGGCCCTGGAGCGCATTGGCGACCATGCAAGTAATATCGGTGAACACATCATTTATTTGGTGCGAGGACAAGACGTACGCCATATGGCCCCCGATGCGGTTGACGACCGTTTGGCAAAACCCCATTAGACACTGGAACTAGATCAATGAGTCAATTTTGGAGTGAGGGCGTCTCAAACCTACATCCCTATGTCCCGGGTGAGCAGCCCAAGGGCGACCGGTTATTGAAGCTTAACACCAACGAGAGCCCCTACGGACCTTCTCCAGCTATCGAAGCGGCTCTGCAGAGTGTGAACGTAGAGGATTTGCGCCTCTATCCCGACCCTGCCAGCAGTAAATTGACTTCTGCTTTAGCGGATTATCACTCGGTTCCCGTCAATTCCGTTTTCGTTGGTAATGGCTCCGATGAGGTGTTGGCTTTCGCCTTTAGAGCGTTTTTCAAAGGGAAAGGGCCACTGTGTTTCCCTGATATCAGTTACAGTTTTTATCCGGTTTGGGCTCAGATGTTTGACATCGAGACTCATGCTCTACCTGTCACCTTAGACTATCGGATCGAGCTTAGTACGGTGCCAGATGAGATAAAAGTCGTGATTTTCCCGAATCCAAATGCACCGACAGCGATCGCTCTAGAGCTTGGTGAGATCGAAGCCTTCCTGAAGGCGCGTCCCGGCGTCTTGGTTGTAGTCGATGAGGCCTACGTAGATTATGGAGCGGCAAGTGCTTTGGCCTTGGTCGGGACTTATCCTAACGTCCTGGTCGTTCGCACTATGTCTAAGTCGCGAGGTTTGGCTGGGATGAGGGTAGGGTATGCTCTTGGTGCGCCCGAACTGATTGAGGGGCTCGTGCGGGTTAAAGATTCATTTAACTCGTACCCCGTCGACGCACTAGCCCAGCTTGCTGCGCTCGTGTCCATTAATGATGAATCTTATTTTCAAGAGACCTTGGCTAAGGTGATATCTTCGAGGGCTCGATTGGCGCGAGGACTTGAGAGTTTGGGATTTGAGGTTCTGCCCTCAACAGCGAATTTTGTGTTGGCACGTAATGCATCAAAAACCGGTGGGGAATGGCAGAGTTATCTTCGATCACAAGGTGTTATCGTGCGCCACTTTAACAAGCCAAGACTTGATGATTGGATTCGGATTACTGTGGGAACAGACGCCGAGGTTGACCAACTTTTAGAGGCGCTGGCAAGAAGTGGAGCCTGAGAGTAGGTCATGCTCGCTAAACCCTGATTCTTCAGGGGAGAGCTCGTTTTCGCTGTGACGCGCTAAATACAGCGGAAACAATGCCGAAGCTTCCGCGAGCGCTCAACCTGGCTCAATCTTAGGTAGGTGCCGCCGATGCGCTCCGCTCGCCGCTTGGTCTCCGACATTGTTTAAACTCACACATAACCAGTGTCCATAGCAGCAAGACTGACAGTTTGATACGCTTAGCTCAGGATTAACGCTTTTCTAGTAGCACGCTGCCAATAGAATAACCGGCGCCAAATGAGCAAAGCACACCCAGATCACCCGTCTTCAGATCTTGGTTGTGTTTATGAAATGCGATCACCGATCCGGCGGAGCTGGTATTGGCGTACTCGTCCAAAATAACAGGGGCTTCAGTGCCATCGGGTGTCCGCCCAAGTACTTTTCGGGCGATCAAGTCATTCATGTTTAGGTTGGCCTGGTGTAGCCACATCCGCTTGATCGCAGCCGGCTCGAGCGTGTTCGATTCGAGTTGTTCGGTGATGAGCTGAGCGACGGCCGGGCAGACCTCTTTGAATACCTTGCGGCCTTCCTGTATGAATAGCTTATCTCGGCTGCCGACCCCTGACTCATCGGTGCGATTCAGGAAACCGAAGTTGTTGCGGATGTTATTCGAAAACATCGTCTTCAGTTTGGTATCTCGAACTAAAAACCCAGATTCTCTGAGGGATGCGTCTTCGATAATGACGGCGGTACAAACGACCCCAAATATGAAGTGGGAGTCACGGTCCGTGAAGTTGAGGTGGCCACTGCAAATTTCAGGATTAACCATCAATACACGCTTGGCCATCCCATCACGAATTGCGCCACAGGCTTGCGCTATTCCGAAGGTCGCAGACGAGCATGCTACGTTCATGTCAAAGGCAAAGCCCTGTATACCGAGTGCGTCCTGAACTTCGATGGCAATCGCTGGGTAAGCACGCTGCAGATTGGAGCAAGCTACGATCACCGCGTCGATATCACTTGCCTGCAGCCCCGCTTGTCGCAATGCTTCATTCGAGGCGGCAACGGCCATTTCGCATTGAATCGACCACGCATCATTGGGTCTCTCCGGAATGGAGGGTACCATTCGTTGAGGGTCGAGAATGCCCGATTTATTAACAACGTAGCGAGATTGGATCCCGGACGCTTTGCTGATGAAATCGGGGGACGAATGCG
>Ga0181571_10003816_pt1 | contig 11337 bp, 10 predicted proteins | sample 101ome_17_FD_132440 | JGI IMG/M metagenome (GOLD analysis project Ga0181571, IMG submission 132440) | Coastal salt marsh microbial communities from the Groves Creek Marsh, Skidaway Island, Georgia - 101407AT metaG (megahit assembly) | ecosystem: Environmental > Aquatic > Marine > Intertidal...
ACTCGCGGTTTTATTTCCTCGGCGCATATCCGACTCGTCAATAACATCATCATGTAACAAAGTGGCGGTATGAATAAACTCAACCGATGCGGCTAGTCTGGCGGCATTATCCATTTGGTTTTGAGATGCGCCTGCCAATGACGCCCCGGCAAGGGTAAGCATTGGGCGCATTCGCTTTCCCCCGGCAGCAATCAGATGGCCGGCAAGAGTTGGAATCAGGTCAATCTCGCTCTGCATTCGCGCAACGATAATGGCATTGGTTGCTTGCATACCTGCTTTGGTAATGGCAATCAGTGGCTCAAGCCCAGCCTGAATTTCAGCCAAGGGTAAGGAAGGATCAGATGATGAAATCACGGCAGAGTTCATAATCGCCAAACTTGCTTTTTTAAGGCATGAAGTCAACACTTTCTGTTCGGGGGTTGCGCATATTTTTGCTAAGGTGGTGGGGCAATGGTATTTTTTCGGTGAAATGATGAAACAACTGCTCTCAATCACAGACCCGGTGCGCATGACCTATCTTGAGGCGCTTCTCAAAGAGGCGGGCATAGCCTTTGTTGTGCATGACAGGAATATTTCGGATTTAATGGCAGGCTCAAATACGCTCTTTCCCATGCGCATCATGGTTGCAGGGGAAGATGCTAATCAAGCTAAGCGTATCTTGACTGAAGCTGGGCAATATTATGACGATTGAGGCACTAACCCGTGACCGTTGGTATGATGGTAACCTTTGGTTAACGCAACCTGCGACGGGGTTTCGCGCCACTAGCGATGCGGTGATGCTGGCTGCTTCTGTTCCTGATGCGGCGGATATCCTTGAACTTGGTGTTGGGGCAGGGGCAGTATTGATGATCTTAGCGCGGCGTCTGATGTCGGCACGCTTGACGGGGGTGGATCACGATCCGGCGATGCTTGATTTGGCCCGGCTTAATGCCAAAGAAAACGGCTTTGCGGATAGGATCACCCTGATTGAGGCTGATGTCACGGCGCCTGATTTTCCCATCCAAGGGGATAGCAAATCATCCGCATCATTAGCATCGTGGGATCATGTGGTCATGAACCCTCCTTTTAACGACCCTTTATCCAGCTTATCGCCGGGCCAACAGCGCCGGCAGTCTATGGCCTCGGATTATACTTTGCCTTGGATTGGCTGTGCGGCACGCGCGCTTAATCGTCGTGGCGGTTTGACGATGATAGGCAGAGCAGATCAACTTGATCAGATTTTGGCAGCATTAGCAGCACATGATATGGGTGAGACGGTGATCAGGCCGGTTCATTCACGTGCTGATCGTCCGGCGCATCGGGTGCTTATTCGTGCCAGAAAAGGCATGTCAGGGGCGTTGACCTTGCTTCCGCCCTTGATCATGGATAGCGCGGAATATGCTGATCTCGCCCATGGGGGTGTGGTTGCCTTGGTGCAGCCCGGGCGGAAATATGCCGCCCCTCAAAAGGCTAAGCCTTAAACACCCTGATGTCTTGCCAAGCGCAGAGACAAAAGGTATTCATAAAGGATCATGGCAAATATTTTTTCATCTCTTTTTGGGCCTAAGCGACCTGTTGTTCCTGTAATCCCCCTTAATGGGTTGATCATGGCATCATCAGGTGGATTGCGGCGCAGTGGTCTTAATCTGCTTGGGCTATCGCGCTTGCTGGATCAGGCCTTTACCACAAAACGTGCATGTGCGGTGGCCTTGCTGATTAATTCCCCTGGGGGCTCGCCAGTGCAATCCGCCATGATTGCCAATCGTATACGTGAGCTGGCACGAAAGAATGATCTTCCTGTGTTGAGCTTTGTTGAAGATGTGGCCGCTTCAGGCGGGTATTGGCTGGCTTGTGCTGGGGATAAGATTATCGCAAATCCAGCATCAATCGTTGGTTCTATTGGTGTTGTGTCAGCAGGATTTGGGTTTGATCAGGCTATTGCAAAACTAGGCATTGATAGGCGGGTTTATACCGCAGGGGAAAGCAAAGGGATGCTTGACCCGTTCTTGCCAGAAAGGGCTGAAGATATCTCGCATCTCAAAGCTCTTCAGAAAGAAATCCATGATCAGTTCATTGGCATGGTTAAGGCGCGGCGGGGAACACGGCTTAAAGGATCAGATGCGGAGCTGTTTTCTGGTGCCTTTTGGACAGGACAAAAAGCATTGGAATTGGGCTTGGTGGATCGCATTGGTGATGTTCGCCCGGTGCTTCAGGAACAATTTGGGGACAAAGTTCACATTCGCTTAATGACCTTTAAGAAATCTTTGTTTGGACTAAAATCAGGGCAAATGGGGATTGATCAATCTGACCAGATGGTGGACGCGGCATTGCTAAAACTTGAAGAACGGCTAGAAAGGATGCGATACGGGCTCTGATGTGGGGATTACTTAGTATTCAAAAACTGCTGCTTTTAGCGGTGATTATTGGCGGTGTTTGGATGGCTTTTCGGATCATGGATCGCCGCAAACAATCGCATCATGATGCCTCGACGCCGAAGAAGTCTCGTAAACAACAGGCAAAGCCATTAGACATGGTGTCATGCTCATCTTGTGGGGCATGGGTTTCTATGCCGTGTGAGCGACCTGACTGTCCTATCGAATAAAGACGTTCATTCGCTAAATTTGGCAAGAAAAGACCGGATTCTAGCATTGATCCTAAGACCGCTTTCTACTATGTTGCGCCTAGCGATACGAGGATCCATGCTATGCTTAGCTCAGCCCTAAGTTTTCAACAACTCATTCTGGGATTACAGCAATATTGGGCAAGCCAAGGATGCGTGATTTTACAGCCCTATGACATGGAGGTTGGCGCCGGAACATTTCATCCTGCGACTACCCTGCGCGCATTAGGCCCTGATGAGGTTTGGCGTGCTGCTTACGTGCAACCGTCACGGCGCCCTACCGATGGCCGTTATGGGGATAACCCAAATCGGCTTCAGCATTATTACCAGTTTCAGGTGATCCTAAAACCCTCACCTCATAACAGCCAAGAGTTATATCTCAATTCGCTCAAAGCGATTGGTCTTGATCCAATGATGCATGATATTCGGTTTGTTGAAGATGACTGGGAATCTCCTACCCTTGGGGCGGCTGGCCTTGGCTGGGAGGTATGGTGCGATGGCATGGAGGTAACGCAGTTCACCTATTTTCAACAAGTAGGCGGTATTGATTGCTCTCCAGTTCCCGTGGAATTGACTTACGGTCTAGAACGGTTGGCAATGTTTATTCAGGGCGTTGATAATGTCTATGATCTTGATTGGGATGGTGTGCCCAAGGATCAAGGCGGTAAAGTTTATGGTGATATTTTTCATCAGGCTGAACGCGAGTTTTCACATTATAATTTTGAGCGTGCGAACACAGATATTCTGTTTCGTCACTTTGATGAAGCTGAAGCAGAATGCCAATCCTTACTTTCAGGTGAAATGGCCTTACCCTTACCCGCCTATGATCAGTGTATGAAAGCCAGCCATGTATTTAATCTGCTGGATGCGCGCGGGGTAATTTCGGTGGCAGAAAGACAGCGTTTTATTGGCCGTGTGCGTGCCCTTGCTGTCGGGTGTTGTGAGGCATGGGTCGCTAGCGCAAAGGATAACACCAATGGCTGAACTGTTTGTTGAGTTTTTTGGCGAAGAAATCCCGGCGCGAATGCAAAGCCGAGCAGAAGAGCATTTGTCACATGCACTGGCCAAAGCCTTACAAGATCATCAGCTTGGCGGTGTTTTGATCCGGTCATGGTCAGGCCCGCGCCGATTGGCGGTGGGGTTTGGTGATGTTACGACTGAACAATTTGATCAGACGATAGAAAAGCGAGGCCCTAGGGTTGGTGCACCAGATCAAGCGGTGGAAGGGTTTTTATCTTCAGCTGGAATAACGCGTGATCAGCTGGAAACAAGAGAAACGGCAAAGGGCGCCTTTTATTTTGCCATGATCCACCAGCCTGGCCAACTCACCGCAGATATTTTGCCGGATGTGATCAACACTATCATTACCCAGTTTCCATGGGCAAAAAGCCAGCGCTGGGCCAAGACTCAGGCCAGTTGGGTGCGTCCTCTTCACCGCATCAATGTGTTGTTAGATGGTAAGCCAGTTAAGGGGTATTGTGATCTTGGCGGCAACGAAGGGATAAGCTATGGCGAGTTAAGCTATGGGCATCGTTTCCTTGCTCCTCAAGACATCAGCCTTAACAGCGATAATCAGATTTCAGATAGTTATGATGCGACACTGGCAAAGCATTTTGTTATGGCGCATCGCGGGGTGCGGCAGGCAGAGATTGTTCGTCAGATTGATAGCCTTGCCAAAGCATCTGGATTTCAGATTGTTGAGGACGAAGGGCTTCTTCAAGAAGTCACAGGATTAGTGGAATGGCCGCAAGCGGTGATGGGCCAAATTGAAGACGATTTTATGTCTTTGCCTGGTGATATTCTGGTCTTGACGATGCGCAGCCACCAGAAATATTTTGCCTTAACTGATGCCTCAGGGAAATTGGCGCCTGCCTTTATTACCATTAGCAATATGGCTGCTGATCAGGATCGTGATGAAATGATCCGCATTGGAAATGAGAGGGTGTTGCGCGCGCGGTTAAGTGATGCCAGATTCCTTTGGGATCAAGATCGCGCCATTAGCCTTAACGCACATTCTGATAAACTCTCTGGCATGGCTTATTTTGATGGTCTGGGCACGGTTCTTGATCGGGTTGATCGGATTGTTAAAATTGCGGCACAATTAGCTGATCAAATCCCTGACTTACCTTCAGACAATCTAACCGTCGCCGCTCGCCTATGTAAGGCTGATTTGGTTACAGGTACGGTGGGCGAGTTTCCAGAATTGCAGGGGATCATGGGTGGTCATTTGGCACTAGCCGAGGGATTAGGTGAGGGCATATCTACCGCTATTTCTGAACATTATAAACCCGTGGGCTCAGGGGATCATATCCCGTCAAGTTCAATGGGGCAGGCGCTCGCCCTTGCGGATAAGCTAGATATGCTAACCAGTTTTTTTGCTATCGGGAAAAAACCATCGGGATCAGGTGACCCGTTTGGCTTGCGGCGAGCCGCATTAGGCATCATTCGCATTCTGGATGAGGCAGAAGTTCATCTTGATCTAGCCCCACTTCTTGGCAAAGCCAAAGATGAGCTGATCTCTTTTCTGGTTGATCGTCTTCATGTCTATTGCCGGGATAAAGGCATCAGATATGATATTGTTCGCGCTGTGATAGAAACGGATCTCTCTAACCATCAAGGCAGGTTTGACGTTCTGGCGCTAATCAGACGGCTTGAGGAAACGAGCCACTTTCTTGATAGTGAAAATGGCAAAGCTTTGATGTCAGGATGGCGGCGCGTCAATAGCATCCTTGAAAGCGAGCGTAGCAAATCCAAAACGCTTACAGTTGATGCTGTTGATCCGTCACATTTTGCTGACCCAACCGAAGCAATTCTGTTTGATGCTGCTAAAGCCCTAGATCATGCCAGCGAGGCTGATGATAAAACCCGACTTTCCGCTATGGCAAATATGACAGGGCCAATCCATGAGTTTTTTGAGGCAGTTAAAGTGAATGATGATGATCCAGCGGTTCGTCAAAACCGTCTTAATCTGTTGGCAGGGATTGATCAGGCGATGCTGGATTTTGCTGATTTTCGGGTTATCGAAGGTTAAAGGGATTTGCTTTGAGCAAGGTAATGGGGGGTGGCTATGTCGAAATGGGTTTATAGTTTTGGTCAAAGCTTGACTGAAGGGTCCGCCAGCGATCGCAATCTGTTGGGCGGCAAAGGGGCTAATCTGGCAGAAATGAGCAGCATAGGCTTGCCGGTACCGCCAGGCTTTACCCTCTCAACTGAGGTTTGCACGTGGTTTTATGACAATGGCCGTAGTTATCCCTCAGAATTAAAAGATCAGGTCAACGCTGCTATTGCGCGCCTGGAACAAGAAACAGGGATGGGCTTTGCCAATCCTGAAAATCCACTGTTGTTGTCGGTGCGATCAGGCGCTCGTGCCTCTATGCCAGGGATGATGGATACGGTGCTAAACCTTGGGCTTAACCGCGCAACCGCTGAAGGGCTAGCCAAGCGATCAGGGGAAAAGCGGTTTGCATGGGATTCGTTTCGCCGATTTATTCAGATGTATAGCGATGTTGTGATGGACGTTGATCACGGCCTGTTTGAAGATGCCCTAGAGGATATGAAGGCGGTACGCGGATATGTTGAAGATACTGACCTGAGCGGTGATGATTTTGAAACTCTGGTCGAACAGTATCTGGCTATTGTTCAGGAAGAAAGCGGCGAGGCGTTTCCCGAAGACCCGCATGAACAGTTATGGGGGGCGATAGGTGCTGTTTTTGGCAGTTGGATGAATGCTCGTGCAATGACATATCGTCGGCTTAATAACATTCCTGCTGAATGGGGTACCGCAGTTAACATTCAGGCTATGGTGTTTGGCAATATGGGTGATGATTGCGCCACAGGCGTGGCGTTTACGCGCAATCCGTCCACGGGTGCGAATGTGTTTTATGGTGAGTTTCTGATCAACGCCCAAGGTGAAGATGTGGTGGCTGGTATCCGTACTCCGCGCAACCTGACCAAGCGTGAGAGAGAGGAAAGCGGGTCTGATCAGCTTTCTATGGAAGAAGCCATGCCAGAGGTGTTCACACAGCTTTGCGATGTTAGGCAGAAATTGGAAACTCATTACCGCGATATGCAGGATATTGAGTTCACCATTCAGCAAGATAAACTCTATATGCTTCAGACGCGATCAGGAAAACGCACAGCAGAGGCCGCGTTACGGATGGCGGTGGAAATGGCGGAAGAGGGATTAATTACCCGGGATGAGGCAATTTTGCGTGTCAATGCGTCATCGCTAGACCAACTGCTGCATCCGACCCTTGATCCAAAGGCAGACAAAACCATGTTTTTGCGCGGGCTTCCGGCATCACCCGGTGCAGCATCAGGCAAAGTCGTTCTTACCGCAGATAAAGCTGAGGAAATGGCCTTAGCTGGTCACAATGTGATCTTGGCTCGCGTGGAAACCAGCCCTGAAGATATTCATGGAATGCACGCGGCAACTGGCATCCTTACCGCACGTGGCGGTATGACTAGCCACGCGGCCGTGGTAGCGCGCGGTATGGGTCGCCCTTGTGTGTGCGGGGCAGGAGAGATGATTGTTGATGCTGAAGAAGGCGTCATTAAAGTTGGCCCTCATAAGATCAAAGAAGGCGATATCATCACCCTTGATGGCGGTGTTGGTGAAGTCTATTTGGGCGAAGTGGCCACGATACAACCACAACTTTCGGGGGTGTTTGGCACTTTGATCGGATGGGCAGATGAAGTGCGGCGTATGAAAATTAGGGCAAATGCTGAAACCCCACTTGATGCCAAAATGGCGCTTGATTTCGGGGCCGAAGGGATAGGCCTAAGCCGGACTGAACACATGTTCTTTGATTCTGACCGGATTGTTGCTATGCGCGAAATGATCATAGCCAATGATACCGAAGGCCGCCAAAAGGCTTTAGATAAACTTTTGCCCATGCAACGGCAGGATTTTATTGCTTTATTTGAGATTATGAAAGGCCTGCCAGTGACAATTCGGTTGCTGGATCCTCCTCTCCATGAATTTTTACCGCACCATCATGACGATATGGCCGAGGTGGCAAAGCAATCTGGGGTAAGCTTGGAGGAGGTGCGGGACCGGTCAGCAAAACTGCGTGAACTAAACCCTATGCTCGGGCATCGGGGATGCCGTCTTGCAATCACTTATCCAGAAATTTGCGCCATGCAAGCGAGAGCCATTTTTGAGGCAGCAACTCATATCACAAAAGAGACGGGCGAGAAGGTCGATGTTGAAGTCATGATACCTCTTGCCGCAACAAGACGAGAGCTTGAGATTTGCCGCAAGATCATTGATGACACGGCAGAAATTGTTAAAACAGAAACTGGTCAGCCTCTGACTTATATGGTTGGAACAATGGTGGAATTGCCGCGGTCTTCTCTGATTGCAGATGACTTAGCGGTTGAAGCGGAGTTTTTCTCATTCGGGACGAATGATTTAACCCAAACAGCGCTAGGGATCAGCCGTGATGATGCTGGGCAATTTTTGCGCGAATATGCTGATGCTGGGATTTATCCGCGTGATCCCTTTATTACGATTGATGTTGAAGGCGTTGGTGCACTTGTTCAGATGGGCTGTGATAAAGGACGCCAGCAACGCCCCGGAATTAAACTTGGTGTTTGCGGTGAACATGGCGGCGATCCAGATTCCGTTGATTTCTTTGAAGAATGCGGTTTGGATTATGTGTCGTGTTCGCCTTATCGTGTGCCGGTAGCGCGGCTTGCTGCGGCGCAGGCAACAATCCGGCGCCGTTAGGCCGCAACCCCAGCATAAAGATTAACAATTCTCATCTGATGAAAAGAAGCCTGACATGTTCCTCATGCCAGGCTTCTCTTTTTTTGAAATAAGATTTCAGTCTGATGACAGATGAACCAGAAAGTTATTCTTTGGTCACTTTCTTGGCTTTGCTGCTAGCGCTATTGTCAAAGGTTGAAATATCAATTTTGCGCGGCTTCATAGCTTCTGGAACTTCGCGCTGAAGTTCAACATGAAGCAGGCCATTTTTCATGCTTGCACCAACGACTTCAATGAAATCCGCAAGCTGAAATCTACGCTCAAAATTGCGACCAGCGATACCGCGATAAAGATAGGTATTGGCCTTATTGGTCTGTTCATCTTGCTTGCCACGAACAATCAGCATCTGGTCATGTACAGTAACATCAATATCTTCTTCACCAAAACCAGCAACCGCCATGGTGATGCGGTAATGATTGTTGCCACTCTTTTCAATATTGTAAGGTGGCCAGTTTGATTGACTGTCCAGATTGCTGCCCGTCATCAACGAGTCAACAAGGTTTGCCATGCGGTCAAAACCAATAGCGGAACGAAATACAGGGGTAAGATCAAGTGCGTTCATAATGCATCCTCCTTCAAGCAATGCCATCTGCCCAATCACACAAATTGAGCAGAACATATGGTTACAAATGCGTTCAGTCGGCGCTGATGTCATAATGCGACCATCAGAACCTATGACGCCGTTGGTACCATGATGGCTACCAACATGACTTATGTAATAAGCTGAATTATGATTTCAAGAGGAAGACAGGAAATCGAGCAGTGATTATTTGCTGCCTAGACCTGCAAAGCGCTTGTTAAAGCGAGCAACCTGACCACCAGCATCTAGGATACGGTGCTGACCAGTCCATGCTGGGTGTGATTTTGGATCAATATCCAAACGCAGAACATCACCTTCTTTGCCCATGGTCGAACGGGTTTCGTACTCTGTCCCATCGGTCATGACAACCTTGATCATATGGTAATCTGGGTGGATATCCTTTTTCATCGTCACGATCCTTGTCACAATTTTCTGTCTATTTTTCGGTGATATTCCGATAAGACCTTCGTCAGACCGGGGTTATAGCCAAATCATGGCCAGTACGCAAGTCAAAACTGTGATGCTCCTGCGACCAATTATCTTTTGCCTTTTTAAGGAAAACAGTTCAGATATGCGAGTATGTCTGAACATACAGAACATAACACAAATAAAGGGCATACTGGGGTCTTGGCTTCGGTGCGCATTTTCTGGCCGTGGATCAGACCACACCGCAAGCACATTCTGTTAGCAATGCTGTCGATTTTGCTGGTGGCGGTTGCCTTGTTGTCGCTTGGCCGCGGCATCGCTCATCTTGTGGATTCGGGTTTTGGAAATGGGGACAATCGGCATCTTAATCAAGCGGTGCTGATCTGTGTTGGGATTACCTTTTTTCTAGCCCTAGGCAGTTATTTAAGGACTGTGCTGATTAATCGTGTGGCAGAACGGGTGATCGCTGATATTCGCAAAGCTATGTATCGGCATATGATGTCTTTATCGACCGCGTGGTTTGAAGAAAAAAGAACCGGTGATCTTATCTCAACCTTTTCAACTGATACCACGATGATTCAGTCGATTTTGGCATCAAGTATGTCAATGGCAGCACGCAACATTATTCTGTTGTTTGGCGGCTTGATCATGGTGATTTTGACCTCACCAAAATTGACGTTGGTGATCCTGGGGGTTGTCCCATTGGTTGTGATACCATTGGTGGTGGTGGGGCGGATGCTTCGCCGGCAATCGCGTATTGCCCAAGATCGAATTGCTGATCTATCAGTTGAAGTCGAAGAGAGTCTGTCAGCGATTGATGATGTTCTTGCTTTTAGCCGAGGTGAGGCCATGATTAAACGCTTTGATGCGGCAGCAGAGGCCAGTTTCACCGCATCACGCCAACGGATTTTGTTGCGCGGTATCATGAGTGGAATGGTTATTTTTCTGGTTTTCGCTGCGATCACTTTTATTCTTTGGCTCGGTGGACTTGATCTTCTCAAAGGAGAGATCAGCGCAGGAGAATTGTCTGCATTTGTGTTTTATGCGGCGCTTGTGGCAACTTCGGTGGGGGCTCTTTCTGATATTGGGGGAGAATGGCAGAGGTTAGGCGGCGCAGCTGAGCGTATTGCAGATTTGTTAACTCAGTCTAACCGTCTTAATGAACCTCAAACCCCTATCCCTTTCCCAGCGCCTCCGTCATCTTCCTCAGGCAAGGGTGAGGACTATATCCATTTTGAAAACCTGCGCTTTAGCTATCCTGCGCGTCAGAATCAGCGATCATTGGACGGCATTGATGTTGCTATCCGGCGCGGCGAAAATATCGCTATTGTAGGTGAGAGTGGGGCAGGAAAAACCACTATCCTGAAAATATTGCTTAGGCTCTATGATCCGGATGAAGGGCGTATCACAATTGGCGGCGTAGATCTCAAAGAGATGGGAATTGCAGATTTACGGCGGCATATCGCGGTTGTTCCCCAAATGGCTTCTCTGTTCTCATCTTCTGTTTATGACAATATAAGTTTCGGTTTGCCGGATGCGCCGCGTGAAGCTGTGTATAAGGCGGCAAGTGAGGCTTTTGCCGATGATTTTATAAGCGCCTTGCCTCTTGGTTATGACACAATGATTGGAGAAAAAGGCATTCAGCTTTCTGCAGGTCAGCGGCAGCGCATTGCCATTGCCAGGGCGTTGTTGCGCGATGCTCCGATCCTTTTGTTGGATGAAGCCACCTCATCCCTAGATTCCGCCTCTGAGCAAAAGGTTCAGGCAGCGCTGGCAAGGCTCATGGAAAACAGGACAACGATTGCCATTGCTCACCGGCTTTCTACGGTGATTAGCGCGGATCGGATATTAGTGATGGATAACGGCAAGATAGCTGCAACCGGAGATCATGAAACCTTGTTAGCGACCTCGCCACTTTATCATCACTTGGCCTCACTGCAATTCATGACAGGGTCAGATTAA
>Ga0181571_10003846_pt1 | contig 11275 bp, 6 predicted proteins | sample 101ome_17_FD_132440 | JGI IMG/M metagenome (GOLD analysis project Ga0181571, IMG submission 132440) | Coastal salt marsh microbial communities from the Groves Creek Marsh, Skidaway Island, Georgia - 101407AT metaG (megahit assembly) | ecosystem: Environmental > Aquatic > Marine > Intertidal zone...
AGAACGCCTCTTCCGGATAAGAGACGGCCGCGAGCGGCGCGAAAACGTGCTGCGCCCGCGGGTGCGACAACGCCGGAACGAAAAGGTGTTCCATCTGTCGAGCGGTGTACTACTGCTGCAAGGAATGCCAGAAGACGCACTGGAAGGAGCACAAGAAGGAGTGCCACAAGATGGTGGCGTGAAGAGTGCGGGAAGCTTGAACAGAAGAGACCACGCTTGAATAGACCACTACACTAACCATCATAAATATCGCTGAGCGGCTGACTCGACCAGCCTCGTGCATGAGACGCCGTCAGTTAGATCAGTAGTGCTCCCGGTTGTAGCTCTCGCCGTAGTCCCACAGCAGCTCCTCCCCCTCCGCCACGTCCCTGAGCGTGTACACCACCTGCGTTCCGGTCCGCAGCTCACGCACCCCGACGTTGGCGCCGGCTTCACGCTCGCCGGCGTGTAAGCCCCTGGGCTCGTTACACAGCGCGATCGTCGCGTCGCGAGTCAGACACCGAAGACCGAAACCCCCAAACAGACTCACCGTCGGCGTCGCCGTGCCTTCGCGGTAGGTACCGTACGAGTGCGAATACGAATACGAATCGTCGTCCGAATCCTCGTCCGAATCCTCGTCCGAATCCTCGTCCGAATCCTCGTCCGAATCCTCGTCCGAATCGTCGAACGCGACGGAACGGGCGGTGAGGACGTTGGAGTCGACGCGCAGGATGCCCTCGGGGCCGGTCGGGTCGAGCACCCAGAGGTCCCGGCACATCACGCCGTACACCTGCGTTCGGCCCTCGGTTCGCTCGCACTTGTCCAAGTAATCGCGCAGGGACCTTCGCACGCCCGGGTACTCCCCCACGGTGACGTGGCGCTCGATGGCGCGCCGCGCGAACACCCCGCATCCGCCCAGGTCCGAGCGGCGAATCTCGACGAGACTGGCGTTCGCGCCACCTTTCAGCGGGGGCCAGCCGCACGCGGTCAGGGCGGTGAGCCAATGCATCGCCCGGGTGACCCAAGGCGCGGACTCCTGCTCGTCCAGGAGGTTGTCGATGGAGTTGTTGTACGATCCGTCGCGGTTCACGAACGCGTACGCCCCGGGGCGCTCGGCGTCGTCGTCGTCGTCCAATGAAGCGAGGTCATTCAGACTGCGCACGCGCCCCCCGTCGGAGTCGCGGCGAGCGGCGAGCGGCGGGGCGCGACGTTTGGTGGGACGGGTCCGCCGGGGCCGCGTGCGTGCTGAGATCGAGGACGTGCGGAGAGGAGACGCGGCGAGCATGTTCCGACCGGTTCAGCGCGGGGGGTCCGCGACGGGCGGTGTGCGTTAACCTAAGCGCCGTCCAAGAAACGCATCCGCGCGTTGTTCTGTTCAATTCTGCACGTGCCGGCTCGGAGGATTTCCCTGGCGCCCCACTGCCGCGAGCGGCGCGGCGGCCGGAAGCGCCATGAACTCCCGGTTCAGGCTCTTTCGAGACTTGGACAGCGATGGGGACGGAACCCTGAGCTACAAGGTGGGCCTCCCCGACCCGTCCCCTCACCTCCCCCTCGCCCCGCGGCCGACTGGCACGCGCAGATTCTTCCCCAGCCCGAGGAAGGTTCCTTTCCCTCCCGTGACCTTTGCAACCGACTGACGACGCCTTCGTCTCCTTGTCCCGGTTTGGTCCGAGCAGGAGGTGGAGGAGGGTCTGCGCCGCCGAGGTATCGCGGTATCCGATGACCAGCTCAGGTCCATGCTCGGCGAGCTCGACGCGAATAAGGACAGGAAGGTATCCGCGTCAGAGTTCGACGCGTTCTGCGACAAACGCCGCGCCAACATCAAGCAAGTCTTCCGCGACGTCGACGCGGACGGGGACGGGCAGATCGACTCCAAGGAACTGAGGCGCGGGGTCGAGCGCGCGGGCCTCAAGATCTCCGACGAGCAGCTCCGCGCCGCGTTCAAGCGCATGGACCTCGACAGGGACGGCCGCCTCTCCTTCGAGGAGTTCGAGTCCACGCTCATGCTCCTGCCGCACGGCGCCAACCCCGAGGCTGTGTTCGACGCCTTCGCGCACAGAGCCTTCGTGGACGATCCGGACGGGTTCATGACCATGCCGAGGGACATCGACACCGGCCGACGCACGTCCCTGAGCGCGCACATGCGCACGATGGGCGGCGGCGGCGACGACGACGACGCAGCCGCCGGCGACGACGCGGCGGGGGGCGACGACGCGGCGAACGCGACGCTCGGCGACGGCGGCGGAAGCGGCGAGACCATCGGGACGGCGAAGAAGCTCGCGAGCGGCGGCGTCGCGGGCGCCGTCTCCCGCACCGCCACCGCGCCGATAGACAGGATCAAGACCATCATGCAGGCGGGGCGGTTGCCGAGCTCCGGGATCGCTCCGTCGGCGCCAGCTGTGTCGGCGTCGGCGGCGTCCTCCCCGCAGAGCACGCCGCGGGTGACGCTCGCGAGCGCGGCGCGAGCCGTGTGGAGGGAGGGCGGATGGGCCGCGTTCTGGCGCGGGAACGCCGCCAACGTCGCCAAGGTTGTCCCGGAGACGGCGACCAAGTACGTCGCGTTCGACGCTTTAAAATCCGCGTTGGCGTCGGACCCGGGCAACGCGACGGTGCTCGAGCGGTTCGCCGCCGGCGGGATGGCCGGAGCCGCGGCGCAGACGGTGGTGTACCCGCTGGAGATTGTCAAGACGCGGGTGGCGCTGACCGCGGGGGGGAACATTTCGATGGCGACGGTGATCGCGGGGGTGCTCAGGGCGGAGGGTGCGAAAGGTTTGTTCAAGGGTCTGACGCCGTCGCTCGTCGGGATCTTTCCGTACGCGGGCATCGACCTCATGGCCAACTCGGTGCTCAAGGATGCGCTCGCCGCCAAGTACGCCGAGATCGGCCGGGATCCCGGCGTCGCGGAGCTGCTCGGGTGCGGCATGGCGTCCAGCACCAGCGCCATGCTGGTCACCTACCCGCTGAACCTCGTTCGCACGAGGTTGCAAGCCTCGGGGATGCCGGGGCAGCCGACGTACTCGGGTCCGGTTGAGTGCGCGGGTAAGATCTTAGCGAAAGAGGGCTTCGCGGGTCTGTACCGCGGGCTGGTGCCGAACCTCGCGAAGGTTCTGCCGGCCACCAGCGTGTCATACGCGGTGTACGACGTGCTGAGCTCGTGGCAGCGGCGCAAGGGAGAGGACTGATGGTGCGCGTCGAGGGGTGCGCGTCGAAAGACTCGTGCGCGTTTCCTCTACTCTCTTAAAGTTAGTTAATCGCTCGCATTCCGTTCCGTTCCCGCGACTCCCTCCCCCGCGCTCACTCCTTCTTGGGGATCTTGAACCCGCCGCCGCCGCCGTTGGATTTGAGAGCCGCCAGGGGAATGTCCGAGTCGCTGTCGTCGTCGTCGAGCGCCTTCCGTTTGATCCCGCTCGCCTTCTTCGCAACCGGCGACTTGTGCTCCTTCTTCACCGCGGGTTTGGGTTTCGGTTTCGGTTTCGACGCGGATGGCTTGGAACCGGAGGACCCGCCCGCCTTCTTCGGATCCCTGCCCTTGCGGATGAGGAATTTCTTGTACGCCTTGGCGGCCTCGTCCGCGGGCAGCAGGCCGTGCTCCATGAGCCAATGCTCAGCCATGACACTCTCCGGGATCTGCTTGCGAAGCGAGGAGTAAAACTTGCGCAGCGATTCGCCCTCCTCGGGGGTGTCCTTCTTCTGCCCCGGCAGGTCGTACACCTTCTTCTCCTTGACCGGACCCGACGGCGCCTTCTTCGCGGGTTTCTTCTTCGCCTTCTTCGGCTTCTTCTTGGCGCCCGACATCTTGATCTTGCCCTTCGAGGCGGGCTTCTTGACCGCCGCGGCTGCGATCGCGGTGATGGGGAGGGAACGGACGCGTCAGAGTTTGTGCGAAGAGGCGGGAGGACGGGGAAATATCGGGGGTTGGCGCGCCGCTGACGGGCGGTCGCGGCTCGGCGACGAGCGAGACGCTCGCGGTGCGCGCGGCACGCGCGATGGGGAATTTCTTTCCGCCGGTCGCGCGTCCCTCCGGTCCACGAGAGCGCCCCCGCGCCGGCGCCAGGGAGGGCGGATTGTCGTTGCCCTAACTCCTCCTCTCGCCCGGTGCTGCCAGAACCCGAGTCGGGGAATTTTGAACTCGGGGGACACGGGATCTTCGCGCACCTTTGGGTGCGGCAGCCTCCTGCCTCATGCGCTGCGCGAGAGGGACCTCGTCATCGGACGAGTCGTCGTCCGCGATCATCGGACCCATGGCGCGCGTCCCCTGGACCGCTCTCTCTGGGCCGTCCCTCATCATCAAAAAAGGAGGTAAAGGATCCGCTGACTCGGAGCGCGAGACGGATTTTGCCCCCCCGGTCTGCTGCTCAACAGGACACGCTCGGAAAATCGTCCGGTACTGTCGCGAGTTTGTCCTTATTAATTTGCCGTTACTTTTCCTATTTCGTATTTCTAATTGCTAGTGCTACGGTTCGCCGGTCACACCCTCGAACATCTTCTTCGTGTGGTTTCTCACCGAAGCGTGGTTTCCCACCGCCGGCATCCCCGCCCAGTGCTCCGCGTTCTTCGCCCTGACCCCCTTCCCGACGTACGCCTCCCTGTGCTCATCGGGGCGACGCATGTCCCTCAGCGGCGCCGGCGGGTTCGCCAGGTACGGCTGGATCGCCCTGTTCGCCGCGACGCGCCTCGTCTCCTCCATCGCTCCAATGGCGTCGCACAGCTGTGTCTCCTCAAACGCGAGGTCCGCGACGCGTCCGCCGACGCCGTTGGGGTTCGGATCCGCGCGGGGTGCCGTCTCCGCCTTGAGCAGCTTCTTCCGCACCCTCGTGAGCCTCGTGCGCGCGTCCCGCAGGTCCCTGTCTTGACCCCGCGTCGTCACCCTGTTCATCGCGAGTTGCGTGAACCACTTCTCTCGCAGCTCGGCTCGCTCGTCGTCGGACATGGCTCCGACGGCTTCCGGACACAAATGGAAGAGCGTCTGGATGCAGAGCGCGGCGGCGACGGAGAGGTTGAGGGAGTCCGCGAACCCGCGCAGGGGCAGGTACACCCTCGCGTCCGCGGACTCCAGTATCTCCCGGGTGCATCCCACGCTCTCGGTGCCGAAGACGATGGCGAGCTTCTCGGGGACGACGGTGGCGGTCGGATCGTTCGGGTCGCCGAATCCGGCGTCCCGGAGCGCGTCGTGGGTCATGCAGATCGCTTTTTGGGACAGGTCCGTGGCCCAGATGACGTAGCCGGCCTCTCGCAGGGCTTCGACGCACGCGCGCGTGGTGGGAAACTCGCGTATGGTGGTAAACTCGTTGGCTCGTCTCGCAAACAGCTTGTGCGCCTCCCTCCATGCCGATCCGTGGCCGTGCGACTTGAGCAGCCCTCCGGCCCTCTCGCGGGCGCGATCGGCATCGACACCGTCGTCGTCGTCCACGAGCCCGTCGTCGACGCCGTCGTAGCTCACCTCCACCGGATCGACCAGCCAGATGTGCTGAACCCCCAGCGCCTCGCACGACCTGATGACGGCGCTGTAGTTGTGCTCGTCGGTGCACCGCTCGATGACGCAGAGGATGCGGGAGGTCCGCGCGCGTATCGCGGTCTCCGCCTTGCGCAGGAGCCGGTCGGCGAGCTCGGGTCTGTCGAAGTCAGCAGCCTCGGCCATCGCGTCCGCGGCTGTGCCCCGCCGCGCGACGCTCGTACGGAAAACCTGGCCTGGCCGTGTCGCTCTCTCCAAAAAGACTCCGGGCCAAAACGCTTCTTTTTTATGGGCCCCCCGCTCCGAGAATTTTGTATGGCGTCTCGGTTAGCCTTTTGGAACCTTTCGTCCCCGGGGGTACGATTTTCCGTTACCCGTAAGTAAATCTATCGGACCCGGCGACGACGAACGCCACTTCGCCGCCGCGCACGCGCAGGCACACACGTCCCGCGTGTATCGCCACCGCATCGTCGCGATGGAGTTCGATATCCCCCTCGCGCTGACCGACCTCGAGACCGCCCCCGCCCGGGACGGCGCGCTCTTCCCGAGGGATGTCCAGGACGTGCGCTCCATGAGGGACGCCGAGGCGAACGAGCTCGTCGAGAGGCTCACGCACGACCTGTGCGACAACGACCCGACGTGCATCATGGAACAGGACATCTTCGACCGCGCCTACGTCTGCGTCCGCGACTTCCACGGGCTCTCCGCCGTCGCGCGCATCCGCCTCTGCGACGCGCTCTGCAGCAACCTCTCCGTGCTCTCGTCCGCGGCGCACACCATGCTCGCGGCGGGCGCGGGCGCCGACGGCGCCGACGCCGTCGCGTCCCACCGCGAGGCGCTCAAGTGCTACAGCACCCTCATCTACCACCTCGCCAAGGGCGCCGAGGCCGACGCCGCCAACGCCGGCGCCGCGCCCCCCGCGGAGGATCCCAAGGCGAAGGGCAAGAAGGGATCCAAGTCGAAGGCGGCGCCGTTGGCCGAGTGGAAGTGGGACGAGCAGCGCGAGCGCGTCCTCCACGTCATGTCCGGCGTCTTGGACGTCGACCTCTGGAACCTCTTCAGGCCCAGGCAGCCCCCCGAGGCTTTCCTCACCATGTTCACCTCGCTCGCGTGCGCCGCCATGGAATCGCAGACGGCGCTGCGAAGCAAGGTGACCAAAGCCGCCGCGTTCGACATGCTCGGCGCGTGCGCGCTCAAGTGGGGCCAACTCGAGAACGTCACCACGTCCCTCGTGCATCTCCTCAACAAGCACGAGCACCTCCCCGGCCCGATCGCCGAGTGCGCCGCCGCCGCCGCCGATCGTCACGAGAATGCGCGTCTCGCCGCGTCCCTGCTCCGCGAGGTTGGCAACGTCGACCCGGCGGAGTATAAGCGCCAGCAGCTCTCCGACGCCGTGGGCGTGCGATGCGTGGGGGTGTTCATCTCCGAGCTCGCCGAGCGCATGCCGAAGACGACGATGACGAACGTCTCGCTCCTCCTGCCGCACCTGGACGGCGAGGCGTACTCGCTGAGGTCCTCGCTCGTCACCGTCCTCGGGCACCTGGTATGCTCCGACGCCTCCTCGGGAGCCCTGGACAGGGACCAGGACAGGACCACGTCCGACGCCAACGCGCCGCTGCTCCGCGCCAAGCAGGGGTTCCTAGACCTGCTCGTGGATCGCACGCACGACGTGAGCGCGTTTACCCGCGCGAGGGTCCTGCAGACCTGGGCGCTCATGGCGGAGAAGAAGGCCATACCGCTCTCGCACTGGCTCGTCGTCGCGGACCTCGGCATAGGGCGCCTCGGCGACAAGGCCGCGCTCGTGCGCAAAGCCGCGATGAACCTGCTGGCCACCATGCTGGGCTTCAACCCCTTCGCGCCCACGCTCCCGTCCGCGGCCTTTGCGGATTCCCTCGCCGAGTACGAGGCTAAGCTCAAGGCCATGGCTCCCCCGAAGACGACGACGGAGGACGACGAGGACGCCTTCGAGAAGCAGATGCCCGAGACGATCGACGAGGGCGACGAGGGTGCCGATGCGGATGCCGAGGAGGGTACCGAGGAGGGTGCCGATGGGGGTGCCGAGGAGGGTGCCGAGGAGGGTGCCGAGGAGGGTGCCGAGGAGCCCGAGGAGAGACCCGTCGCCGGGGACGCCGACGCCGCGCCGGAACTCGACGGCGGCGTCGAGGCTGTCCGCACCATGGTCGCCGCGCTCAAGACCGCGCTCGGCTTCGCCGTGCAGATGGGCGGCGCCGTCTCCGTGCTCTGCCGCCTGCTCGCGTCCTCGACGCCGTCCGACGCCATCGAAGCCGCCGGCTTACTCGTCCGACTGAAGCAATTCGGCGTGGACGGCGCGGATGAGGGCGTGCGACGCATGCTCGGACTCGTCTTCTCCCGCGATCAGTCCGTCAGGGACGCCGCGGTCGAGGCCGTCGACGTGCTCTTCCTCGCGGGAGCCGAGTCCCCGGTGGCGGCGGCGGAGGGCCTCGCTCGGGTCGCCGCGGCTTCGGCGCTCGGCGAGCTCGCCGCGTTGGAAGAGGTTCTCAAGCTCCTCGTCTCGGACGGCCGCGTCCCGGCGGATGGCGCCGTGATCAAGGCGCTCTGGGCGCAGGCGGGGGACAGGGCGGGCGCGCACGAGGCGTCGCGCGCGGCGGCGCTCACCGTGCTCTCCATGTGCGCCGCGCGGACGCCGGAGATTGTCGGCGGCGCGAGACTCGTCGCCGCCGCCGCCGCCCTGGACGGCGCGTGCCAGACGCGAAAAACGGCCAACCCCGCGCTGGCACGCGCCGCCGCCGCCGTTCTCGCGCGCGCCAGGCCCGGGGGCAACGCGGGTACCCCCGAGTCCCTCGGGGTGTGCGCCCCCGCGTGCCCCGCGGACCACCCGGCGTTTGCCGCGCTCGCGAGGGTTCTCTCGCCGACGTCGCCGCTCCCGGGGCGCGGTTGGTACCCGTGCGCGGAGCAGGCCATCGCGGCGCTCTACGCGCTCCACCCGGACCCCGAGGGCGTCGCCGCGGACGTCGTGAGGTCCTTCGCCGCCGCCGCGTCCCCTGTGGGCGCCGAGGGGGGCGAGGATTTACCTAAGGGTGCCGACGCCTGCGCAGGGATCAACGCCGCTCATCTCGCTCGATTCCTGTTCGTCCTCGGCGAGGTGGGCCTTCGACACCTCGTGCACGTCGAGGGACTGGCTCGCGCGGTGCGCCGCGCGCGCGTCAACCGCGACCGCAAGGCTGCCGAGAACGCCGAAGCCGCCGCCGCCGAGGGCAAGGATAACTCCGAGGAGGCTGCGCTCGCCGCCGCGCTCGGGCAGGGGTCCGTGTCCGAGGACCTTCACCTCGACAACTCCAGGGAGCTCGCCGAGGCTGAGCTCCTGGCGTTCAAAGCCGCCAAGGGCGTCGGCAAGGGAATCGTCGCGGCGTACGCTCCCGTCATCGTCGCCCTCTGCGGCCACCCCGCGATCGCCGAGGGCCACGCGCTGCTCCGCGGCGCCGCGCTCGCCGCGCTCTCCCGCCTGATGGCCATCGACGGCGCCTTTTGCGAGGACCACCTCGCGCTCATCTTCACCAGGCTCCGCGGCGAGTCCGACCGCGGCACCCGCGCCGCGCTCATGGTGGCGCTCGGGGACCTCGCGTTCAGGTTCCCCAACGCCGTCGAGCCGTGGACCGAGCACCTCTACGGCCTCAGGGAGTGGGGCAACTCCCTTCACGACTCGGACGCCGGCGTTCGTCAGCACGCGGTGACGGTTCTCGCGCATCTCGTGCTGAACGACATGATGAAGGTGAAGGGCCACATCGCGGAGATGGCGCGGTGCCTGGAGGATCCGGACCCGCGAGTCGCCTCCGTCGCGAGGCTGCTGTTCCACGAGCTCTCGCGCAAGCACGGCAACCCGATTTACAATCTCCTCCCGGATCTGCTGTCCAGGCTCTCCGGCGACGCCGCTCTCGTTCCGGATGCGTTCCAGAGGATCATGACCCGACTCCTCGGGTTCATCGACAAGGACAGGCAGACGGAGTCCCTCGCGGACAAGTTCACCAACAGGTTCGCCGAGGCTGCGCTCGCGTCCACCCCGAAACCCGCGCGCGACGTCGCCTTCTGCCTCTCGCAGCTCGCCCTCAGCGACAAGGCTTTCAGAAAGTTCATGGAGCAGTGGAAGCTGTACGAACCCGCGCTCTACGACAAGGAAGTGTACTCCGCCCTGTGCGGCGTCGTCGCCAAGGCTAAGAAGTCCTACGGCGGTAAGTCGAAGTCTGCGGACGGCGGCGACGCGGCGAGGCTTCAGGTTGAGGAGTTTGAGGCTAAGATGCACGCCGCGCACGTCGAGCGCTACGAGTCTTGGCGAACGCAGAGACGCGCCGAGGGCCACGTGTTCGACGACGACTACGAGGAGAGGCTCAAGGCTGCCGAGAGAGAGGCCGAGGCCGCGGCTGAGCGCGAGGCCGAGGAGGAGGAGGATGATGACGACGAACACCCGCTCGGTCCGCTCGACGGCGGGAAGAAGGCGCGGGAGGAGGAGGCTGACGAGGCTAACGAGGCTAACGAGGATGCCGAGGAGGAGGAGGAGGAGGAGGAGGAGAGCGACGAGAACGATCCGGAACCCTCCCCGGCGCCGGTCAAGAAAACGTCTCGACGCGCCGCGCCAAAGGCGAAGAAGGCTGACGCGGTCAAGGTGGAGGAGGCGCCCGCCAGGTCCTCACGCCGCGCCCTCCGCGCCAACCGATGATGACGGAAACGACGAGACGAGAAACCAACAACGCGGGGGATCTCGCCGGGACTGTACAAACACCGCCGGCTGAGACCATCGGGGACGAACCACGGGGAAAACAACCTGCTAAGTTACCTACATGTGTTTAATTGACGACGGACTGTCGTGAGACTGAGAAAAGAAACGTAAAGTCGTCACCGCTTGGTCACGCGCTCCACCTCCTCAAGTGGCGAGATGGCCAGGAGGAACGTCACGAGGCCGGCGACGCCGATGACCACTCGAGCCCTCGCGACCTCTAAGGCGTCCTTCCCCGCGCCTCCCGCCGTGTCGAGGCCCCAGTCGTCCCCCGCGCGCAGCTTCATCGCCTCCTCGATGCACGGCGCGACGACGCCGCGCGCCAGCGACCTCTGCACGATCGCCGCGACGCCCGTTCCGTCCAGCTCGGCTCGCCGCGCGAACTGCGCAAACTCCCACAGGTCCGCCACCGCCACCGCTGAAGGCGCCAGCTCCCTCACCTTTCTCTCGACGCCCGCACCGCCGCACGTGATGACCAGATCCGCGGCCGCGGCATCGGCGTCCGTGAACTCGTACGGCGCCCGCGTCGCGTACCGCGGGTGGTCGCATATCGGGTCGAGGCGGGTGAGCATCGACAAGGAGGCGTCGGCATCGAGAACGTCCAGCGACGACGACGTTCGGCGGTCCGCGACGTTCACGCCGGCGGACTCCGGGAAGACCATGTGCCCGGCCCCCGCCCACTTGGCGACCCTTTGGCACACGCCCTCGGCGCCCCTGGCCAGCACGCCGTGCCCGTCGTCCACGAACACGCACTGCAGGTGGCGCCTGCCCCAGTCGATGTCGAGCTCGCGCCACGTCGCGGGGGCGAACGGCGGTGACGAGGACGGGGCGGGGGACGACGAGGACGGCGAGTCCTCTGTCGCGTTCGGCGATCGTCTCGAGCGTCGGCTGCGGCGGGGGTTTGACTGCGCGCGGGTCGACGGAGACGGCCACGGCAGCGTCGACGCGGCGCGCGCCGACCACCCCATCGTTCGAATGAATGACGCATGAGTGGCGACGAGTGCGCGCTGCAAAAGAGACCCGTTCCCTATGTCGACCAGTTTCTGAGCCAGGGGAATAAGGGTATTAGCCTAAACCGCCACGAGTCGTCCAAC
>Ga0181571_10003856_pt1 | contig 11250 bp, 10 predicted proteins | sample 101ome_17_FD_132440 | JGI IMG/M metagenome (GOLD analysis project Ga0181571, IMG submission 132440) | Coastal salt marsh microbial communities from the Groves Creek Marsh, Skidaway Island, Georgia - 101407AT metaG (megahit assembly) | ecosystem: Environmental > Aquatic > Marine > Intertidal...
CATAAATATAGTGAGTTAATTGATATAAAAAATATTCTGGCCGACTTTGAAAGCCTTACCACATCCTGTACAACCAATTTCGTTAGTCGACTTTCTCTCAAGTTGCTCTGAATAACATTTTGGGCAACGCATCAATGGCAAAATATCCAGCTTTGCGTTCCTAGCGCTTTGAGAAAACAAGCGTCGAATTAAACTGAGAATAAGCTGCCTAACCTTGGCTTTGACACCCAGACTGGGGAGCGGAAGATCTGCATCAGTCACTGGAGGCGCCCATGCTGCATCCACATCCGGATTCACAACGCTGAATTTAATATTGTCTTTCCAAAAATACCGCATATGAAACTCAGCGGCATGGCGTGGAATCGTTTCTCGTGTGATAACTGACTTGGCTCGTTTTTCATAAAGCTCTACCAGATCTTCATCATAAATCCATCCCGGCTTTTTACGAATAACCAAACCATCATCACGCACCGTAACTTCAAGGCGGTGATCTTTATAGGGGTTGATTCGCTCCATAAAAGCATCAGGTGTTTCAATATAACCTGCTGACGCTACACGCTGCAGCTCAGCCAAAAACTTTTCTGGGTGGGGGGTGTGTTCCAATACATGCGCGGCGATAACATAATCGAAAGCTTTGTCTTTGAAGGGCAAATTCTCCCCAAATGATAAAACTGTTGGGCGGTCATGAATCAAGGTATCCCAAAATCTCTCCCTTGTTTCCTCATACGCGTCAAGTAAAACGTTCGATCTTGGATAGGGATTGCCGCCGGAGCCGACCTCAAGAACTAACGCGGCATTATCAATCGAAATATTGACTCGCCTTAATGACCACTTAATTCTATTTAAGATCCTCATTCAATTACTCCCATCTCTTTTTGGAATCAAATCCATTTCATTGCCGCGTAATCAAAGCGTTTGATAACCTTCGCAGGATTGCCTATTGCAATGCAATCAGGTGGTATAGAGTTAGTTACAACCGATCCAGCACCAATCACCGACCCCGAACCAATTGAAACATTTCTCAAAATAATTACAAAGTCACCAATGTGAACATTATTACCAATATCAATAGATCCCGATTCTAAATGTCTGCTACTCGGCGATGAACTGGGTAGTGACTGCTTATCCTCCGACCCAGCATAACAGCCATGGTCATGATCTAGAATTGCGATGTGACTACCACAGAGAACGTTATCGCCTATTGATATTTTAGAAATGCAGCCGATATGTATATCGCTCCCAAAGCTGACATTGTAACCAATGACGATCTCTGGACTGAAAGTTTCCCCCGAGGCCACGCTAATTGCTTCCATTCTGAATCTTGCTCCGGCGCTCAACTTACCAACCTTTATAAATTTGAATCCATTAATTTGGTGACTTCCGGAAAGCATCAGATCATCGCATCTTGAAAATCTATGCTTGACGAGAAGAGAAATAAGCTTCCTCCAACAAAGATAGCTGAAATCTAAAATACCTCTCTGCTTTAAAAATCCAATCCAATAACTTCTAGTCATTATTCAACCATTTTTATAACAGCATCAAGCCGAGTATAAATATCATGACCATCCTTTATCACCCGTTGCTGGCCTCTTACACGTAACATATCCAACTTATCACGATTTGAAAGGTAATATTTTACCTTGGCAACAAGTTCATATTTATTTTTAAAAAACACAGCCTCTTTATCTTCAATAAAAATAGACGCTAGGTCGTCCGAATACTCAGAAAATAGAGCTGCTCCAATAGCTGGGATTTCAAAACACCGGCGAGTATATGTGTCCCTATTTAATTTTGATAAAAAACATAGGGCAATGGGCGCAGATTTAACTGCGTCGGTGTAATCTTTACCAACCAAGTAAGAAACGGGCAATAAAGTCTTTAAGGATTCTGACTTTTGAATTGGCGCATACCAACCGGAGTTCTTTAATCCACGGTAAGGACCAAATAATTGCACTTGCACTCCACTCGAAAGCAGCGCCTCCAAGCATTCGGCACGCCCATCTTTTTCGTAATGTCCGACAAAAACACAGTCAGATTTATAGGGATATTTTTTTTCAATTGAACACCTATGTAACTCCGGCAAGAACCATGACCTCAATAACTCAACGCGCTTCGCGCCAAACTTAATCAAGTCATCCATGTTGTGCTTGCGATATGCAAACACCAAATCATAAATTGGAACGCTTTTAAGAAAATGTCTCCATATCCAGAACGGATGTCCAGCAGCAAACGGATTGTCGTTGTTATAGCCAAATATCTTACAGTCCGGCAATGCCTGCTTCAGCTTGACGATGGTGCTGGGTTTTATATGAGTTCCACGGTAGATAAATATTAGCTTTGGTTCAAAATCAACAGCTTTAGAAATTAAATTTTGATTTAATTTATTAAAGGCGGGGCCAATTAGAAATTTATTTTGCGCTCTCCGCCATAATCCTACTATTGGATTAATCGAGTTGAAATAGTCTTTCCAGTAAAACGACTCAACCTGATGCCCCAATTTTCTGAATGCAGCAATCACTGCAACTTCACGGATAGCCGAGTGTCCATCACCAACAACTAGTATTTTCATTCGACCCGCTTCTTCCAAATCAAACAAGTTAACCCGGCATATATCTTTGAGGTCTCATTACAAATTGTCCTGCCGCATGCTGCTTGGCCAAGCGCCCCACAAGGCATGCTGCCCGAATGAAGAGGCTGTTGACGACGATGAAGGGCCGGCACTGAGTGCTCAGCCACATGCCTGAGAATCGCCAAGGGCGTTTCTCCATCAGGCAGGGGAATTCGGGGCACGAGCGAAGCCATGAGATACCTACTGAGAATTGCGCTTTCTCGCTGCAAGACTCGAAAAAAAATCGGCCATTCGCATCGCTAGCGCCACTATAGTCAGACCGGTATTAACAAAACCACTTCCAGGTATGATGGACCCGTCACAGATAAACACGTTTGACAGGCCATGCACTCTTCCATTAGGGTCACATACACCATCCTCGGGCGAACTAGAGATCCGTGCTGTGCCTGAGTGATGTGACGAAGAATATATTTGATCATGCCAGCGTGGAAATAAACGCGAACTTTTAATTATCGGTCGGAGAGCCACAAGCAAGGAATCAATAGCTTCGTTTACGGCAAGAATGTAGGCGTCATCAATTTCCCATTTCCTATTGATGTAAATATCATTATTCTCTTTCCAAACAGCGCGATACGATGCTGGCGGTTGCTCTGCAACCATCAGTATAGAATATCTTCGGGTTGGAATTCGCAGGCCGAACTTGAACGACAAAATATCGAATATATCGTCAACATGCCTTATCAAACGCCAGTAGTTCATTGGCCTGAACGGAAAATTACGTAGATCAGTCAGCACACTTATAATCTTAGTTCGTGGTTTTGAAAGTCTCAAATGATGCGCTGGCCGTAATTGAAATGAGATATTCAATCCTTTCCAATATAACGATAATGGCAATCGTATATTGGCGTTCCCAGTTGCAGTCTTAGCGGGGTAATTCCACAGTTTGTAAAGCGGCTTTTCTAATTCAATCTCGCCAACAAATGCAGTCGGGTGATCTTCGTAGTGCATACCTGCATGTTTAAACGCTTCTAAGGGCCACGACTGAGCTAGTTTCTGTAATAACAATGGGGACCCCAATCCACCTGCAGCCAGCACAAAGTAGTCTGCATCTAAAAACAGATACTCGCCACCTTTACTGCGAATCTTAACCTTACCGATCCCGGACGCTCCATCCGGGATCAATTTAGTTACTTCACCTTCTATGAGCTTCACTCTTCCTTTAAGCGCCAGAGCCTCCCAAGCATTGACCCTAACCTTAGGTATAAACATACTTTGAGTCAGTAACGTCCCGGGGAATCCCATATTCACAAGAGCATCCCTGAGCGCATCGGAAAATTGAGACATATTCTCCCGTGTTGTGCCAGAGAGTGCTCGGTAAGCCTGCTCGTAATAGGGAGCGATAATCTCTTTAGAAAACGGCCATTTATTGTCAAATACCGCCTCATCAATTTCCATCAATGCGTTATGCCAAGCCTTTGTGGTTCCACCAAGGCCCGATTCAATATTAGGGTAAGTAACGGCGGGACGCGCGACATCTTTTATGCGATCCCTGAGGGGCGGCAGTGCATCAGAAAGCTCGATCATAGTTACGTTAAAACAATCAGTCAGTCCCGCCGCAAGGTAACACCCACCTAAACCAGCACCGATAATCACGACATGTTGCTTCATGACTCAATCTTAATTGCGTTAAATGGGATAGCATCGAGATCAATGGTGGTACATAAATACTGATACTCTGCCCCCATCGGAAAAAATGACGTCTCAACTGTCGCCGGATCCTCGAATGCTATCGCTGCCACCCAATCAGAAGACGTCAGCTTTTTGAATTCATTCCGCAACACGCTGAATACTAGCCAGATGGGCGTCATCTTCAAACCACAAACAAGATTACTCCATACATCATTGGAAAAACGATACTTATAGTTACAGCCCTTGATTACTAACGGGATAGCTTCAATTGCTGCGGATTCACCCTCACCCCTGAGGTTTGCACGCAATAGGCCGATCATTGCCGCAAACGAACGCATCCCTTGGTAAACGAATACCTTTCGGTATTTCTTCAATGCCGTCGTCTCCGATGACTGATGGGGGTATAACCGCCAGAACCACGACAAAAAGACGTCAAGATTAAGATAAGCGAATAGGTTTTCACCTTTATTGGGCAAATGAACAACGTCATGCCTGGCTATTTCCAGATATCTCTTTTGGGCTTTGGTTTCAACACCGAGCACAACAGGCAAATATATCTCTGAAATGTTTAATTGCCGAGAATATCGTGATAGCAACCAAGATTGAAGACGTTTTGTAGTGGTATATAAATCAAAGCTGAAGACTTGCTTGACCGGTTTTTGGCTTTTCAGTATCTTGCTTGCAAGAGTAGATTGGGTATTTAAGAAAACAAGCTGTCCGCCCCAAGCGACACTTTTAAGCGATGAAAGTACTTTTCCAAGCAGCCTAATATTTTTGGGCATATCGCGGTGGTGGTAGGCTAAGTACACAATCATATCTGCGCCCTGGCACTCCTCTATCGCCGGCGTCCACGAGCCGGAAACATCGGACAGAGAGCGAATGGTGAAGCGGGACAACTGAACCTCTTCAGGCGCGCTAGACAATAGCTTGCCTGAAATGACTCCGCCACCAATGACAACGACTTTCATAACAAACCAAGGGCCTGAGGCAATGACTGCAACCTGTGATTCCAAGTATGCTCGGCACAGGCTCTTGCTCTGCCGTTGGCGGCAATACGAAGCCGTTCTTTTTCGTTCGACAGGAAGTATTTGATCTGATTGATGCAATCATCGATATTGGCATAGGTCAGAATTTCTTCGCCGATATTGAAATGATTTGCCAGAAGCGGGTTATATGATGTCAAATACAAAGCTCCCGCCATCGGCCCATCGAAGTCTCGTAACTTTAAAGTAGAAAGGTTTCCTGAGTGCCCCACCAGTCCTGAGCCAAGAATAATCTTGGATCGGCCGAAAAGGCGTGGCACCTCCTCCCCTGCGATGTGACCGCGTGGAAACTCCAAGCCGTATGCCTCGACACTAATACCTGCCTCTGCGCACTTGGCAATGAGCTTCTGTCGCTTGCCATAGCAGTTTCCAATGAACAAGACATCAATGTCTTTCTCCGCCGCTGGGCAGAATATGTCAGCATCAGATGCAAACGGAAAATAAATTGCAGGGTAACCCGCCTTTAGATACCGCGGGATCATCGCAGGCGTCGTCTGTAGCGTCAGATCAACGGCTGGGCCCAATCCAAATGCTCCCATCATCACCTTGCGCTGCCTTCTCCAATGCTGCGGTAGCATGTCGTCCATCGCAAAATTGATGATTGGTATTCCGAGCCCCCGAATAGCGAGTAGGGTCTTCAACGAAACACCCGGAGCGGTGAAAGTTCCAATCACGAAATCAATAGGTTTGATTTGCATGGCCTCGACAACCGACTCATATAAATGATGACACCACTGTTGATGCTCATGTGACGAGAGCTTCATACCCCTCGGGGTATTAATTCCATACCCGCCATGAGCGTTGATGTAAGTATGTACATCTCCTAACCGTTGAAGCCCCTGGAAGAATCCCTGAATCTCATGATCGTAATATGTTCCAACAAAAAATATATTCAGGCGGGAAGTCAGATTATTTCGCCTAATGTCGGAAAGTCGCCCTTGAAGTAATTCAATAGCGACTCGGCCACAATCACCCGAATAGTATTGATTCCAGTAGTCACCGAAACGAAATCTGTTAATTTCATATGCCGTATCCAGCGCAACGCCCTTGATGGCTGAATTCAAATCTCGCGCCAGCTTACTTTTTTTAAGCCTCTTTTTTATGTTATGAATCATTATTGCTGACCGAGGGCCTTGAACTAACAAGAAGGAAGTGTATAAACAACATCATAAGAATTAGCTGAACTAATCCGTAAAAGTAATTAATTGAACTACTATAAAGTGAAAAACCGATAAACCCACCGAATACGACTCGCAACGGCCCGCTAGCGATGCTATGCAATACCAGCTTGGAGGAGACGGCTTTGGCAAGGGCATAGTAAAGCAGGTGATTCCCCGCTGAGATCAGAAATGCAAGTGCCAGCACAGCAAACGGCATGACCAGAATGTTCGAATGACTGAGGATGAGCAAGTAGGCTATAGTGCCAAGTCCCACACCTAATCCTGTTCCTTGAAGATCCATGTCATAAAGATCATGCCCTAAGTCCGGCACAATCGTATCAGCTCTGCCACCGCTCATGAAATAGTGCACCAACGCCAGCCAGGTATCTTCAAGCACAAACTGATAGGCGAGAATCATGTCTTGAGCCCCATAGAAGCGATTAGCAATACCGCCAATCATGTCGAAGATGCTTATCTGCCCGCTCAGGAGGAACAGCAAAGCCGTCGTGAAGGCATCACTGAGCACAAAGAAATCACTGGTGTAGGTGTAATCCCGCGATGCACCGGTTAGTATAAATCCCAATAGCCCTATGACCGAGATGATCCCCAGCCTGAATTTTTGGCGGCCGACGATAGCGAAATATCCTACTGAGAACATGCTCACAAGAAAAACGGTACGACTGGCGGACGACAGCCCGGCAAAGACCGCATAGCCAAGAATTACTGAAACGAGCATCCAGCTCCGGCTTGATTTTCCAAAGAGAACCAAAATGAGCAGCGGTCCGAAATATAACCTCGTGTAATACATGATCCCAGTCAGACGGTATGGTAGCGGATCATTTAACAAACCTAGAGTGCCGATATTGTTTGCACTCATGTAGATATTCAGCGGTACCAAGAACAAAACGACAAATCCCACAAGTAACACATCAAAAACCCTTTCGGTTCTACTTGACCTAAACGCCGGTACTGGACTCTGTGTTTGTTGTAAAAATCGCGAGACAGCTCCGTGCCGGGGCATGGCGTAGGCATCCCATATACGGGTGCACCATACCAGCGTCCCATAAATCGCAAACACCCAGACATATATCAGAAAAAACTCACCCAGATCGAACTTAAAGTCACCAACGGAGCTGAAACCGGAACCACCATATTTACTCCGGTTCAGCCAAAAAAAGGGGGCACCAATCGCATGGGCGACAAACATGAACACCGAGAATGTTTGCAAAATAATGTTTTCCGATCGAATCGCCACCCAGGTGATGGCACCAAAGATCGGTACAAACACCAGAGAAATCCAGAATGCGCCAGCATCTGTTAACGCGAGATAGCCAAGCCATAACAACCAGACCACAACCAAACCGATTACACGCTTGTGAACAGTCATCCGCATCAATTTAGGGACGAGGCCATAACCAAAACTGTTTCAACCATCCGCCACTAGTCTCCACGAGCTTTGGTTAGGAAGCGACGTCGAAAATTCTGCACCAGGGGAATCAGAGTGTACTGCGCAACGAAGATTAAGCCGGCCCAAGTCGACAGACGGACCTTTGGAAATATGCTGAGTTCGCTTGCCCAAATCGCAGGTAAAGCGTGTTGCGTCAGGATTATCCAGTTCACATGAATAATGCGTAACTTAGCAAACAAACTACTAGGACCCCAACTGGTGGGGATAACGTAATCCCGATTCTTGTTGCGGTAATAAAACAGAGACGCGCGTACACTATCCACCCGGCCTTTCGGCAAAATATTCCACATAAAACCGATATCACGCCCGCCGATAAAATCCTTGTATTGCTTACCAAAGGTTGGGAACGGCAGGGCCTTTTGCACCACGGTGGTTCGACACAACCCCATCATTAAGGGTAAAACGATGGCATTTCGAATATACCGATGCAGGTTTTTTTCGATTCCATCCTCCGCGACCATAAAATCTTTTAGTCCACTTCCAGAGCGGCGGCCTTCAACATCAACCCAACCGTAGTCTGAGTAAACCAAAACTACATCTTTCTGGTCGCGAATACGCTCCACATAGCGGGCCAGGCAGTCGGATTCATATACATCGTCATCACCGACCAGCATCACAAATTCGCCTTTCGCCTCACGATAGAGCCATTCAGCGTTACGAAATGCACCCAGATTCTCGGTGTGCCGGTGATAGATGATGCGTGAATCTTTCGAGGCATACTCCAGGCAAATGGCTGCCGTGGCATCAGTACTGGCATTATCGCCAATAAGCAATTCAAAATCGCTGAAGGTCTGAGTCAATAGCGAATCTAGCGCCTCACGCAAGAAACGCTCACCATTGAAAACCGGCATTACAATACTAACAAGAGGGTGTTCCATAATATGAACTGATGGCATAGAAATATTTCTTCTCAAGTGAACCGAGAGCGCAGGTTCCAGGTTTCTAGCGCTACTCGCCGCACCACGGGAAGCCCCATCAGCGCTGCTGCTAATGACACAATGTAGGTAGCAAAAAGGTAAACCAACGTCAGAGCCAGTCCCATCGCATCAGGCTTGAGTTGCCAGGCAATGGCAACGGGGGCTACGACAAGCAGCAAGGGGTAAAACACATCGGCCCAATACCACCGCCACTGCTCATCGGGCAAAAGGCGTCGGTGCATCAGGGGAACAGTAAATATTAGGTACAAAGCTTGCTGAATCGGCCATGCCAGTGCAGCACCCACAACACCATAAAATTCGTTCAACACCACCAGCAGGATTCCGAAAATGACTACGGAAACGACACCAAAGCTCAAAGCCAGTGACGTCCATCCTGCTGCGAGTTGCAGGCCATAAGGAATATGCATGATGCCGTTTATTAGCGTACCTATGACCAGAATACTAACTATAGGGGCGGCGGCATCGGCGGTCACAGGGTTCTGCAACCAGATCAGCAGCAGCTCGTTGGAGAAAAAAACAAGGATTGCAACTACGGGGAAGACCGCAATGGCAAGAAACTGAGCACTCTTATGATAGAAGGTCGCCAACTCCTTTCTCGATCCCAACGCCAAGAGATTGGTTAGGCGTGGATAAATGGCGGAATAAATCGGACCGAACAACCGGTATACATTCATGCTGACCACATTGGCAATGGCGTAATAGCCAAACACCTCAAGGCTAAGTAAGTTGCTCAAAATGATCTTGTCGAGCTGCATCAGTAGGCTGGAGATGAGTCCGATGCCTGTTATCCCCGCTGCAAAACGCCAGACACCCTGTAACAACTCCATGCGAAATCGCGGCGGCTGCGGGGCCGCCGGGAGTTTTCTCCATAGCAAGCGGCTGACAATCAGGATGTGCGCCACACTCACGACAAGCTGGGTCCAGAAGAAGGCCTCGATGGTGGGGGCCAGCTGCCATAATACCAGCGCCGAGGCCACCCCTCGACCAAGCGCCACGGCGCCATTGACGAGATTCAACACCGTCTGTTCCTGCAACCCAACTAGCCCACCAGAGTAAAACCCGAGAGGCCATTGGATAGCAATCATCAACCCCATGAGAATCACCGCTGTCTCCACCGACTGGGTTGGCAACGCCTGGTTATTAATCCATTCATGTGTAATCCATGGGGAAATTAGCACCACTACTAGACCAATAATCAATCCCATACCGACGTAGGGGATCTCTAGTGTGCGCAACAGATCGCGCATCGCTCTGGCGCTATCCGGTATAACCGCGAGACGCGCTATTTCACGAGTAAGGGTCTGTATAAGCCCCATATCAAAAACTGCAAACATCGCCAGCAGGGTCGTGAAGATCGCCACCAACCCGTAAGCCTCCACCCCAAGAAACTGCAGATAAATAGGGATGAACAGCAGACTGACAAATGCCGTCCAAAGGCTGCCCCCAAAGTTGGCAGCGATGTTTTTCTTGATTCTGCTCATTGGATCAAGAAGCTCAATTCAACGACGACAAACAAGGCAAATGGAGCCGAAGCAGCGCTGCGGCAGCACACGATTAAGAAGCGCATCGGCTCTGATCGCACGACGGAATCGCCGCACTTCGTCAGCCGATAACGCAGGCTTGGTTTCCGACAGATGCAACCCAAGCTGTTGCACGAAAATGGCCCGCACCAAGCCCCAGGGGATGGCCACCGCCTCAGAAAAACCCGCCTGCCTGGCAACCTGCTTGATCTTCTCGGCCTCGAACATCCAGAGGTCAGTGGAACTGGGTTGCCCCTTGTAACGGTCACGGGCAATGTCGTTGACAAAACCCGGCGCCAAAACCGCCAGTGGCCAGGCCGCTACCTTGGCGCCCTCCACCACCGTGCTCATGGGTGTGGGTTCGTGCAGTGAGACGAATACCCCTTCCTGCTTCAACATAGCCGCAAAGCGCGCCAGCACCTTAGGCACATCATGGAAGTGGTGGATGAAAGAGTTACCGATTATTAAATCGAACTGGCGGCCAAAATCGACGGTGTGCATGTCACCCAGCACCCAATCGACGGGAGCATCAGGGTATGTTCTGCCAATGAACTGCCGTGCCAGGTTTAGTTCGGTCGCGCTTATGTCGTTCACCGTGAGATGTTGCGGCCGACAGCGTTGCAAGAGGTGATAGGTGAGAAACCCCGTGCCAGCGCAAACCTCCAGCACATCAGCGCCTTGGAATACCTTGGGCGAAAGTCCGGCACGCTCCAGCTTCAACCAAACCTCTTCGCCAAATACGGACTGAGTGCGGTGTTCGACGCCGCCCGTATCAAAAGCTTCGTTACCTGCGACGGTGCGGTTGGCAATCTCGGGAGGAGCGACATATGGCGTTGTGATACATCTTTGCATCGCCTTGGAAA